>Ga0058696_1000561_pt1 | contig 15687 bp, 15 predicted proteins | sample AgamicMgSfrz_FD_55077 | JGI IMG/M metagenome (GOLD analysis project Ga0058696, IMG submission 55077) | Agave microbial communities from Guanajuato, Mexico - Mg.Sf.rz | ecosystem: Host-associated > Plants > Phyllosphere > Phylloplane/Leaf | place: Guanajuato, Mexico | collected 2012-05-30 | reverse complement strand
TTCTGTTGTGCATAGATTGTTCGAAAGATATCTTTTCATATTTTACCTACAGTTAACGCTTTTTTAGTGGGAAAATGGTACGATGTGACCACTGACAAAGCTCAATTATAGGTATAAAGGATGGAATTTTGAATGAAAAGCACAGCTTCCCCGAATACATATAAAAACAATCTGTATTATTTAATTAGGTATTTCCAAAAATCGTTCCGAAAATCACTTCTGCATTACAAGCAGTTCTCTGGATTACAACAAATCATACGTCATAAAATGCTTACAACCTACTTTCAACCAATTATCAATTTACAGGATGGAAATTGTTTGGGTTACGAAATCCTCAACCGTCCGCCTGTATCCCCGCAATTTCCCAATACCGAATCTTTCTACGAGTTTATCGGTGACACGGATCAAGTCTTTGCCTTTGAACGGTTTTGCCGTGAGCTTTCGATTGAACGTTTTCAATCTTCACTGATAAATGAAAAGTATCCCAAGAATACAGTGATATTTCTGAATATCCACCCTCAGGTTCTGGCTGACTCCACTTATCGTAACGGTGAAACCATTACACTTCTGAACAGCTATGGTCTATCACCTGAACAAGTTGTTTTTGAGTTAACCGAAAAGCAGGCTGTTCACGATTATGTGGAGTTTGAACGTATACTCTCCAACTACCGATCCCAAGGTTTTAGAATTGCCATTGATGATGCGGGCTCTGGATACAGCAGTCTTAAGGCCATTGTCAGTTTAAAACCTGATTTTATCAAATTGGACAGGGCGCTAATCAATCATGTGGATACGCAGCCGGATCAGCAGCACATTGTACGTATCCTGAAACAGTATGCAGCGGACTCTGCCACACACATCATAGCTGAAGGAATCGAGCGTGAAGAAGAAATACATTTTCTCCAGTGTGCAGGTATCAAATATGGACAGGGATATGCAATTGGAAGACCTAATGTTGAACTAAGATGTCCTCTAATGCCTATTTCTAAGATCGTTTAAAAACGGAGAAACATTGCTTAACGTAGGTTGAACATGAAGATAGGGGGAGATTGATATTTTTACGCAAATAGGTGAAATAGCAGAGAACATTCCTGTCGTGACAGCTGGAACAAAGTGCGACATCGTCTATCATATTTTTAAATCAAATCCCAATCTGGAAGGTTTGGCTGTTGTCGGAGAAGAAACGGTGTCCCTAATGATGCGGGCGCGTTTCTTTCAGCAAATTGGTACCCAATATGGCTATAATTTGTATATGGGTCGGCCGGTTGAACTCGTGGTCAATGTTCGTGCACTGGTTGTGGATTATTCGGAATTGATTACCGATGTAAGTGTTCAAGCGATGAATCGTACCGAAGAAGAATTATATGATCTTGTGCTAATTACCTCAGAAAACCGCTTGGTCGGAGCTGTAAGTATTCGACGTTTACTTCTTGCGGTGGCAGACGTTCGAGCCGAAATGGCCATTTTCATGAATCCGTTAACTGGACTTCCAGGAAACCGAATCATCGATGATCGGCTTTATCAGGCTCTCCAACTGGAACAGTTCAGCGTCCTATATATTGATTTGGATTACTTTAAATCCTATAACGATAGCTATGGGTTCAAAATGGGCGATCAGCTTATTCAGGCAACGGCAAATCTTTTGCGTCAGTATTTTGTTTTTCCGGAAGCCTTTCTTGGGCATATTGGTGGAGATGATTATATTGCCATTCTAAACCATCATGACTTCAGGCAGGTAAGTGAAGAGGTCATCGCTGGATTTGAGAAGATCAAGAGAACGTTTTACAATCAGGAGGATTTGGATAACCAATATGTGTTGGGAGAAGGCCGTTCCGGACTTCATCGACCAATTCCACTGGTCTCGGTCTCCATAGCTGTTGTGACTAATGTCAGACAGAGGTACGAAAGTATAGATCAGATTGTAAGTGAAGCTACCCGCATTAAGAAAGTGTGTAAATCCATTTCTGGCAGTATTATTTGTGGAAATGAGGATGCAGTTTGAGCTTATCTGAACAATATTTATATTGATAATGAAAATTATTATCATTTATAATAGGGGGAATGAATTAGAAGTTGCACTCGAAAGGCAAGATTGGGGAGAATGTGATGCAATCAAAAGAACAGATACAACTTTGGAATCAGGCTGCAGTCAAAATTTTGGACGTACGCCGGGTTGTTCTGGAGGCAGGTGAGCGAATTCAAGCCTATTATCTACCGGCCAACAGCTTTATTTATGTTTTGCGGGGAACCGCTTTCGTTGAAATGGATGGACAAAAGCATGAGGCAAAGGGTTTTCATATGCAGCATGGAAGTAAGGGGTCAAGACTTGATATTGAAGCTAGAGATGAATTCGAATATGTACTGCTATTTTACCGAGCATTTCTTGCCTTCCCGAAACCCCGAAACATATGGCGACTGGAACAAGCTTCACTTGCACCGTTTGCTCTTCAATATACGTTTATACCGGACAGGCCGCTTGTATTGCTGCGTTATTTAAGTGAGATGGAGAAGGCTTGGATTCAAGCAAATCATATGGATCAGCTTCAAGTGAAAAGCCTATTTTATCAATTTGTCCATGAACTTATGTTTCAAATGGCAGAGCAAGAAATTCGTACAGCTCGTCCAGACCCAGTGAAACAGGTACTTCGTTACATACATGCTCATTATAGGGAGCACATGACCCTGGATATTCTTGCGGAACAGTTCAATTTCAGCTCCCGTCATTTATCCATGCAATTCAAACAAAAGACAGGTTCCAGCCCGATTGACTATTTAATTCAAATCAGACTGGCCGAGGCCCGAAAATTACTCATTCAATCTGATGCAACCTTAGGTGAGATTGCAGCGGAAGTCGGTTATTCAGATGTCTACTACTTCAGTCGCATATTCAAAAAACATACGGGGCTGTCCCCGATCCATTATCAGAAAGAGATACGAGGGCAGAGAGGGGCAGAGGATCGTCCATTACAAGTCTCTGAATTGTCCATTGGCGGGAGATCGAAGCGGAGATATATTGATTATGAGAATCATTATCAATATATAGACGGAGGGTCTACATCAATGAAAAAAAGAAAAGTCAGCTCCAACATGATATTTATTGCTTTGTTAAGTCTGACCATGCTGCTATCCGCATGTGGTGCAGGATCAGGAACAACGCCAGCTGCCAGCGAAGGCACGGGTACCAGTTCTAATACCAGCAGTACTACGGGATCTTCATCCTCGGAAGCAGGCAGCCAATCGAACCAAGACAATGAAACGCGCACAATTTCTACTGTAAAAGGAGATGTCGTTGTCCCGGCAAATCCCAAACGAGTTGTTGTGCTCTATCTTCAGGGAGATGTTGTTGCTCTCGGTGTTAAACCGATCGGCACCTCGGAAGTATTTGATGGAGCAGCTTACAAAAATGAACTTGAAGGTGTTAATTCACTGGGAAGCTGGTTTGAACCAAATGCGGAAGCTGTCATTGATCTGGACCCGGATCTGATTATTGTTCCTTCGGAAGCAACGTATACGCTATTAAAAGATATTGCACCCACTGTTTACATTCCATACGAAAAAATGACCACTGAAGAAAGACTTCGGAATATCGCAGATATTTTCGGCAAAGAGCAGGAAGCGGAGAAGTTAATTACCGAGCTAAACAGTAAAGTTGAAATAGGCAAGCAAAAACTTGCTGATGCAGGCATACTGGACAAAACGGTTTCCATCGTCGAAGGTGGTCTGAAAGAGATGTCCGTTGCGGAAAGCAAGCAATATGGCCGAGGTTCTCAGGTGATTTATGAGTACTTGGGCATGAAAGCACCAGATATGGTCCAGCAAAAAATTGATACGGTAACCAAAGCTGCAGGCTCAACTGTATCCATGGAAGTTCTTCCCGAATATTTAGGGGACTATGTGTTCCGTTCTGTCTATGAAGGAGCAGACAATCTGTCGGATAATCCGGTTTGGAGCAGCGTACCCGCGGTAAAAGAAGGACGTTTAATTGAAATTGACTTTGATTTCTTCTATTATTCCGATATATATTCCATCAATAAACAGCTCGATTATGTTGTGGAACATTTATTGGATACAGTAAAAGCAAAATAACCCTTTTTGGATAATCTTTGTTTTGTATAAAAATTGTTTTGTTTTTATCCATTGTATTTTGATAAGATTCCCATTAAACTAGGGATTAAGTGATAATGAGAATCGATATCAAATACTCGATGTTATGGATCGAATTAACGGAGGTAACTTTTATATGGATCAGCAGTTGGAACTATATGATGTAACCATTATCGGCGGAGGTCCCGCCGGGATGTACTCGGCCTTTTATAGCGGTATGCGNGATATGAAAACCAAATTGATTGAAGCTCGGGACAGACTTGGCGGTCGCATGCTCTTTTATCCAGAGAAGATGATCTGGGACGTGGGTGGTGTAACACCGATTTTGTGCGAAAATCTGATTAAACAGCTGGAGGAACAGGCGAGAACATTTGATCCTACGATTGTCTTTGAACAGCAGATTGAAGGTTTTGAACGTCAGCCGGACGGTACAATTATTCTGACTTCTGCTACAGGTGAGAAACATTGGACTCGGACCGTCATCATGGCGATCGGTTACGGAATATATAAAATGGCGAAGCTGGAACTTGAAGGAGCTGACCGTTACGAGGTAACGAATCTGCACTACACGGTGCAGGAATTAGAACCTTTCCGGGGCAAACGTGTCCTTATCTCTGGTGGAGGCGATTCAGCAGTAGACTGGGCCAACGAGCTTGAAGCTCTGGCAGAACAAGTCACGGTTGTACATCGACGCGACCACTTCGGCGGACTGGAGCGGAATGTAATTCGCATGAGAGAATCTTCTGTGGATGTTCGTACACCATATGCTGTGAATACGCTGCACAGTGTTAGTGGCGAAGTGATTGAACAAGTCACCATATCCCATGTGGAAACAGGAGAAAGTGAACTGCTGGAAGTCGATGCAATTATCGTTAATCACGGCATGAAGAGTGACTTTGGCCCGATCCGTGACTGGGGATTGGATCTTGGAGAGTGGCATGTTACCACAACAGAGAAGCTGCAAACCAATATTCCGGGCGTGTTCGCAGCAGGCGACTTTGTGGATTATGGCAGTAAGCTATATCTGATTGCAGGAACATTTACGGATGCTGCCCTAGCGGTAAACAGCGCCAAACTATACATGGATCCTGAGGCAGCAAAAGTGGCCTATGTATCTTCTCATAACAGCCGATTCAAAGAGAAAAACAAAGCTCTGGGTGTTGTCGAAGAGTAAAATATAAATAAAAACCATAACCTTGTGTACCTTGATTGAATATTAGGTATTAAGGTTGTGGTTTTATTTGTTTGTGTGTTCTAAAATGATTAAACTAAAAGGTCAATCGATGTATTCTGGTTTAAAATTGCTGGTAAAATAGATTGATTGTTGTTGTCCTTAACCTCGTTGTTATCCGCAGGTATGCGGTCTTTATTGTCTTTTTCCGCTTTCACATCCTCGGTAGAAGTTTTCTCGGCAGTCTGTTCATTGTGTGGAGCCGTATCGTTTATATCTTGGAGTAATTCCCCTATTTTCATTTCCGTACTTCTAATGTGGGTTTTAACTTCCTGAACCATTTCACGCTTCATTTGAAAAACGGTATGCTCTGCATTTTCGAGCATTGCGGACTTTCCGCTATCTCCATGAGGATTGCTGTCTAATAAGGTGCGATCAAATCGAACGCCCCCTTCAAGGGTGTTGATAGAACCTTGCATTTTCTCACGGGATCCAACCAGTTTTCCCAATTGATCGTATGTATTGCTATTTTTGATTATAGAACCAAGGGAGACCGTGTCTTCAGGTTGAGGTTCAGAGCTTTTGGGTTTATCAGTCTCTTTTTGACGTGTTTTTTCCTGAATCTCTTCTGCTTTGATTTGAGCAATTTGAGCGTCGATTTCCTGAATACTGGAGGACAAGGTTTGAATGCGCTGCATTTTCGTTTTTGTGTCCAGTTTTTCATTGGATCTTACGGTTTGCATTTCTTCGCTTAGTCTTGCCTTTTGTTTCATTAGATCCTGAATAATCTTGTCCGTTTTAGAAGCTGTATTACTGCTACTCTGGTTTGATCCAGTGCTTCTGTTTGATGATGAAACGGATAGCATATGGGATTCCTCCTAGGTTTGAAAGTCGCATGATTTTTTATCATACTTATTATAATATCGGAATTTTGGGTTATTCTGTTAAGAGGCACTGAAACATGCGGCAGCTAAGAACGCTGACAGTTTGATCAGTTCCAAAGCGGAAACTATAATATGTTAAATAGACGAATGAATCTGACAGAGTGGAGAATACGGGGTGAGGTATGTCTAAATTGTTTCGGAGTTTCATTTCCTCTGTCCTCAGGGTTACCAAAGGAAAGAAACGAATCAAATACGCAGCGATCTATCTTGCTGTTGCCGGTGCTTTACATCGATTGCTGGTTGAAGGCAGACGTGAACGATCTGCAGCCAAACGGCTGCAGCAGGATCTTCCGGTTGCAGAACTTGGTCAAATGAAGCTGAAGCCAGGAGATATTGTTTATACGCCAAGTTCGGAGTCAACCTATTATGCAGGACACATGGGGATTATCGGCCTCGACGGCAAAGTGTATCATGTTCATCCGTATGGACCCGTGTTTGCCGATTCGCTGGAATGGTATCTTACCCGATTCTATGAAGGGGATCGCTTCATTGTATTTCGTTCACGTTTGAACCAGGCTGGACATCGTGCGGCGGAGTGGGTGCATGAACATTACAAGCAAGTTAAGTTTTATCGATTGCAGACCAATCTTCGAAGCATTGAACGAAATTATTGCTCGAAATTTGTATATCAGGCCTATCAATTCACCTCCGGGCTGGATCTGTGGAGCAGAAGGTTTACCAGATTCAATCAAGGGTACATCTATCCGTTCCGGATTGAGCGTTCACCTGAGCTGGAAGTGCTGGGTACCTTTTATAAATGAAGAATTAATACTGACATGGCTGTCCTTGGCCCTCCGATAGGGAGGATAGCTTTTGTCGGTTTTTTTGATATGTGTACCGATTAAAGACAGGAATAGGCTCTAAAACGTCGAATAGATTATGAGATAGACGTGCACAACCGGGAAGAGTATACATAATACCGGCAAGTTCAATTTGACCGGAGAACTACCAAGAATGGCTACAATCTAGTCTAGAGAAAGAGTGAGAGTGAGATGAAATGGCTGCGCTTCTTACGCGGATTTAGACGCAAACAAAACGTAGTGAAGCTATCGGACTACACCCCAAAAAAAGAAAGGAGGCACCACTGCTCCATTTGCAAGAAAAAAGTAAAATCGGTCGTTCATTATGCAGCTCCTCAGGGAAATGTTGCAGGTGTATGCAGTTCCTGTAAGCTATTGGCGGATGAACGTGGAATGTTCCCCATTTAATAGAAAGAATCGTGCTCAGGAAATAACATTGCTTTGATTTATGAGCATTTTTGTAGTACATTAGCAAATGTATTCGAAGGAGGATTCTAATGTACTCAGGTAGACAAGACGATACTTTATACATCATGACCTACACCTTAAACAGCGGTATCAAGGGTACGGTTCCACTGTCTAATAAGCAGATTGTTGAGTGGCTGGATTGCTACAGAAATGAGAAGCGCTTCGTGACCGAGATTGGGAAAGAGTTCTTTGGATTGAATGCAGCCCTCGTGGCAGATTTCAAAGTTCAAAATCATTTATCCGATTATCAACAGACCATTATGCCCACACAACAGCAGGATAATCTGGAACGCTTGTCCAGTGCATATAAATCAACCGAGCTATTGATGAAAATTGATTGCAAGTGCGGTACGGCATATGTAACGGAGTCTCCATATAAGCGGACCAAATGGTATTGTACGAAGTGTAAAGAGATTGTATTTCTGGATGCCAAAAAAGGAATGGTAGAAACGTCCCGCGGCGACGCTTACTACATGACCAACAAATATTTTGTTTCCCGTGACTAGTGGGGAGGCTACGAATTAGAGCATCGCTGAGAAGCGGTGCTTTTTTGTAATAAAATTGTACCAAGCCGTGCAAATCGAAGTTGTTACGCAAAAAAGCCCTTCAGGGCTTTTTAAGAATAGGCAGGTCTGGCTCAGAGTTCTGCTTCGAAGGACCTGCCGAATGTATAATAAGTGCTGAACTAGCATTCTACTTTGTGAGGAGGAATGAAACAGCAGCGGCAGCGTGGTTCATAGGCTTCTGAATCGCCAATCATGACAACCGGGCCCAGGGTAACGGGTTCTCCGTTTACAATACGTTGAGTGAAGGCCGCATCAGGGCTTCCGCAAACCGCACAGAATGCGGAGAGTTTCTCAATGTCATCTGCCATAGCGAGCAGACCGCCGATATATCCGAATTCCTTGCCTCGGTAGTCCATATTTAGACCATCCACAATCACGTGTTTACCGCAATAGGCAAGCTCGGAGGCCAGATCCATAATGGCACTGCTGAAAAATTGAACTTCATCAAAGGCAACCACATCAGCATCTTTGGTTTGAGTAAGAATCATGTCCACGGATTCCGGAGTCAACTGCCGGGGAATGGAATGAGCAGGAAGACGATAGCCGATTCGGCTGACAATCTCGTCCTGGGCAAACCGATCATCTTCGGCTGGTTTGTAAGCAACGACCTTTTTACGGCCAAATTGAATCAATTTCTGACAACGGCGAATGAGCTCACCGGATTTTTCACTGAACATGGGTCCAGTAATTACAGTAATACGTCCTGTTTGCACGGTGCTGCTACTCCTCTCACATACGGATTCAACAAAAAAAGCGACCATTACAGAGTACCACAAAATCTCCGTTCAGAGCTAGAACTAATCCAAGCTGCTTTGTGTTACTATATGGATTATTACACTGTTGGTAACGGCAGTTGTGAAGCTGTAGTATTTGAAAAGAGGTGTTTACAAGTGAGTGAAGCGATAAATGAATTGCAGCAGCAATATGAGCGTTTAAAGGGACAAGCAGTTCTTGATGAAGGCGTTGAGGCTCTGATTGCCGATCTGTTTGCAGAAGTAGAGCGGCTGCAGTCCAGCAATCTAACCCTGCGCAGAACTATTCTGAAATCTTCTTCCAAAGAGTCCCGTATGTCAACGAAGCTGAGGGACGCATTATACGAATAACCCGGAGATTACTCCGGGTTCTCTTCTGTCTGCATTTTGCGGGGAAATAGAATACCTGCTGTAATTCTGGCAATCATGGCAAAGGTAAGACCAATGCCAGCATACATGTAGATCACGGTAAATGCTTTGCTGAATCCGGTGGTAGGCACAAATTCAGGATGACCCACTGTGGTCAGGGTCACCGCACAAAAGTAGAGCGCATCGATCCAGTGAAGGCCTTCAACTCGGGTATAGAACAGTGTTCCTGAGAGAAGCGTGGCCATGGTTAAGGTGAAGAGCGCGAGAAACTTGGGGTCCTTGAACGCGTGGAAAATGCCCTTGAGCAATCTTTGGAGCGTCATGAGAAACGATACCATGTTAAATCATCCTGTCTTTTTTGATGTCAATGTTTCGTATGATGTCTTCGAGTCACGTTCCGAATGATGCAGAGATATCCATGGGAATGTGAATAAATAAGCATTATACCTGATCCTGCTTGAATGATAAAGGTAGGCGGAACAGCAAAAAAGCCCGGACTTATGAAGGCTTGCCGGGTGTCTCTGCCTGTTCGGTTGTGTTTTTGGAACGGAAACGGGGACCCACATAATTGCGTTTACGGTCACGGAATAAAATCCAGCCTCCCAGAAAGCTCATGCCTGCAGCAAACAGGAGAAGCCCGCCTCCAAAGGAAAGCCACTGAAAACCTGGTGAGATCTGATCATTCCCGTGCTCAGCGTAGTATAGGAAAAGGGCGTCTTTCATCATNAAAAAACCTTTCATGGCCATCAGTCCGGGAATAACCAGTACCAAAATCGCCAAAAACCGTGCAAAGACCAGTCTAGTATTCATCACCATTTAACCCCTTCTGCCAAATGTCGACGTAAAATAAAGGTTGCGCTTACAGGTCATGCCTGATTCCATCATAGCTTGGTTTCTGCACGCTGTCCATGCGTCATGGGACAAACTTTGAGTTGACTGCCCAAGGGGAGTACAATGGAATATAGAAATGTTATGCAATAGAGATATCATCCTAGTCATCATCGTTCCATTCATAACGAAATCATATTGATAGAGGAGAACATAAAAGATGCCAATTACATGTGATGTTGCCATTCTCGGAGGAGGGACCGGAGGTTACGTTGCCGCGATTCGTGCTGCCCAGTTGGGTAAACAGGTTGTCATTATCGAGAAGGACAAGCTTGGAGGTACCTGTTTGCATCGCGGATGTATTCCTAGCAAGGCGCTGCTGAGAAGCGCCGAAGTGTATGCAGAGATTCAGGAGAGCGAATCATACGGAATTGAAACAGCTGGAGCAACGCTTGTATTTCCCAAGGTACAGGCACGCAAGGATGCCATTGTGGAGCAGCTGCATCAAGGTGTTCAATATCTGATGAAAAAAAATAAGATTCAGGTCGTATACGCCAAAGGTCGTGTAATCGGACCATCTATTTTCTCGCCTCAAAGCGGAGCGGTAGCTGTGGAGTTCGAAGATGGAGAGATGGACACGGTTGTGCCAACCAATCTCATCATTGCTACCGGGTCACGGCCGCGTGTACTTCCGGGGCTGGAGCCGGATGGGCGATACATCATGAGCAGCGACGAAGCTCTGAGGATGGATGAATTGCCAACATCGCTCATCATCGTGGGTGGTGGCGTCATTGGGTTGGAATGGGCATCCATGCTGAATGACTTCGGCGTTGACATAACGGTTGTCGAGGCTGCCGATCATGTATTACCCGCGGAAGACGAAGACGTGGCAAGGGAGATGCAGCGGTTGCTTGGCAAGCGTGGAGTACGCTTCCTGACGAAGGCTAAAATCATGCCAGAGACATATGAAGCTAGTCAAGAAGGCGTTCGAATTGATGTTCAGATCAGTAACGATGAGCAGGAGACGCTCAGCGCGGACAAAATGTTGATATCGGTCGGCCGTCAGGCTAATGTCGAAAATATTGGACTCGAAAACACGGATATCAAGCTGGACCGTGGATTCATCGCGGTAAACCAACATCTGCAGACCGGTGAAGGACATATTTATGCGATTGGGGATTGTATTGGGGGATTACAGCTTGCACACGCTGCGAGTCATGAAGGTATTCTGGCCGTGAATCACCTGGCAGGCGAAACCGTTCATGCCGTTGAATCCCATCGCATTCCGCGGTGTNTATACACTCGTCCTGAAGCAGCAAGCATAGGTTTCACGGAGCGTGAAGCGAAAGAGCAAGGCTTCGATGTCAAGACCGGCAAGTTTCCGTTTCAGGCGATTGGCAAATCGTTGGTTCATGGAAACCGGGACGGTTTTGTGAAGGTAATTGCCGATGCCAAGACGAATGATATATTGGGTGTACATATGATTGGTACCCATGTGACGGAACTGATTGCAGAGGCTTCGCTGGCACAAATGCTGGACGCGACCCCATGGGAAGTGGGCCAGACGATCCATCCACATCCTTCATTGTCCGAAATTATGGGTGAAGCCATGCTGGCTGTAGACGGAATGGCGATTGGAATGTAAGTCTGGACAGACTTATAAGAAAGGTCCTTTCCTTTTTTGGGCAAAAGGGATTATAATAAGGTTAAGCCAAGTCTTAGTACCAGGTTATAAGATCGGGTTGTAAGACGGGCAAAGGCTCTGATTAAAAGGAGGTACCTCATATGAGTTCAAAAGGTACTGCAGATGCGGTCCACCGGCATGAACAGCTGGGACTTAGCGATGGAGAAGTATTGGACATGTACAAATACATGCTGCTTGCACGCAAGTTCGATGAACGTTGCTTGCTCTTGCAGCGGGCCGGCAAAATTAACTTCCACGTATCNGGTGTAGGTCAGGAAGCTGCGCAAGTTGGCGCTGCTTTTGGACTGGACCGGGATCACGATTATTATTTACCTTATTACCGCGATTACGGCTTCGTATTGGCCGTAGGCATGACGCCTCGCGAGCTAATGCTCTCTGCGTTCGCCAAAGCGGAAGATCCGAATAGCGGCGGCCGTCAGATGCCGGGGCATTTTGGTCACAAAAAACTGAGAATTGTCACGGGCTCAAGCCCGGTTACTACTCAAGTTCCGCATGCCGTAGGTTTTGCACTGGCAGCAAAAATGCAGAAAAAAGAATTTGTTTCTTTTGTTACATTTGGTGAAGGCTCAAGCAACCAGGGAGACTTCCACGAAGGGGCTAACTTCGCTGGGGTTCACAAGCTGCCTGTCATTATTATGTGTGAGAATAACCAGTATGCCATCTCAGTTCCGGTCCATAAGCAGCTTAGCGGCAAAATATCGGATCGTGCACTGGGGTACGGATTCCCTGGACTTCGGGTTGATGGCAATGATGCGCTTGAAGTATATGCTGCTGTCAAAGAAGCGCGCCGCCGTGCAATCGCCGGTGAAGGCCCTACCCTGATTGAAGCCATGATGTACCGTTTGTCTCCTCACTCCACTTCCGACAATGATCTGGCTTACCGGACCAAGGAAGAGGTTGACGAGAACTGGAAGAAGGACGGCGTTCTTCGGATGAAAAACTATTTGATCGATTGCGGCATCTGGGACGAAGCCCGGGATACGGATCTGGCTTCCCAGCTCGCGCTGGAAATGAAAGAAGCGACTGAATATGCAGACAACGCGCCATATCCAAAACCTGAGGACACTCTGACGCACGTTTATGCGGACAGCGAAGAAGGGGGACGGTAATTATGGCGGTTATGGAATATATTGATGCGATCCGTCTTGCGATGAAAGAAGAGATGGAGCGAGACGAGAATGTCTTTGTACTGGGTGAAGACGTCGGTGTGAAAGGCGGCGTGTTTACCACAACCAAAGGTTTGCAAGAGCAATTCGGCGAGATGCGTGTGATGGATACGCCTTTGTCCGAATCGGCCATTGCAGGGGTAGCCATTGGGGCGGCCATGTACGGTATGAAGCCGATTGCCGAGATGCAATATTCAGACTTCATGCTGCCGGCAACCAACCAGATCATCAGTGAAGCGGCCAAAATCCGCTATCGCTCCAACAATGACTGGAGCTGTCCGATTGTCATCCGTGCGCCAATTGGCGGAGGGATTTTCGGAGGATTGTATCATTCGCAATGTCCGGAATCGATTTTTTTCGGGACGCCTGGTTTGAAAATCATTGCTCCCTACTCGGCATACGATGCCAANGGTTTGCTGAAAGCTGCCGTTCGTGATCCGGATCCGGTACTGTTCTTCGAAAATAAGAAGTGTTACAAGCTGATTAAAGAAGACGTACCAGAGGATGATTACATTGTCCCGATCGGCAAAGCTAACGTGCTTCGTGAAGGTGCGGATATTACGGTTATCGGGTACAGTCAGCCACTGCATTTTGTAATGCAGGCTGCGGAAGAGCTGGAGCGAGAAGAAGGCATTACTTCCCACGTTTTGGATCTGCGTACGCTGCAGCCACTNGACCGTGAAGCGATTATTGCTTCCGCTCGTCAGACAGGCAAGGTGCTCATTGTTCACGAGGACAACAAAACAGGTGGTGTTGGTGCCGAAGTTGCGGCTATTATCAGCGAAGAGTGCCTGTTCGATCTGGATGCTCCCATTCAGCGCCTATGCGGACCGGACGTGCCTGCAATGCCGATCAGTCCAACACTGGAGAAATTCTACATGCTCAGCAAGGATAAAGCGAAGGAAGCCATGCGCACACTTGCGGAGTATTAATCGGTCGATCATAAGTTTCGACAATCTATTCAAAAAAAGGTTAAAAGCAAAGTTTGGAGTGATATAACAAATGGCTGAACGTATGAAATGGATCGAGGTCATTATGCCGCAGCTGGCAGAATCGCTGGTCTCGGCTACCATTGGAAAATGGTTAAAAAAACCGGGCGACCGGGTTGAACAATACGAGCCAATCTGTGAAGTAATCACCGATAAAGTCAATGCAGAGATTCCGTCGACGGTTGATGGAATCATGGGTGACCTTTTGGTCGAAGAAGGTACCACGATTGCTGTTGGCGAAGCCATCTGCCGTATGCAGGTAGCAGCTGCGGATGATGAGCAAGTGGCAGAGCAAGCGGCACAAGTATCCCACCAGAACAGTGTACAGCAAGGAGCAGTGATTCCAGCAGGTCATGATGCCAATCAGCCTATGCGTAATCGGTACTCTCCTGCGGTGCAGTCACTTGCAGCAGAGCATGGTCTCAACTTGCAGGGCATTCAAGGCACAGGAGCAGGCGGACGCATCACACGCAAGGACGTACTTGCTGTTATCGCTCAAGGAGGCCAAACAGGAATACCATCCACACAAGCTTCCTCTGAGGCTAGTCCCTCTGCTTCACCGTTTAGCGGTTTGAACAAAAGCGGTGGAGATACGGGAATTTCCGCAAGAGAAGCAGTTTCTGCGGCGGATGCAGGCGTTCCAGTGAGACATTCAGGCATTCATTTGACGGAATCACCGAAAATCCCGCAGATTGAAGTGGAAGGTGGCGGCCAGGGAAGATCGGAATATTTTATCGATGTTACTCCTGTACGTAATGCGATTGCCCGGAATATGCGTCAAAGCGTATCGGAGATTCCTCACGCATGGACCATGATTGAAGTGGATGTCACCAACCTGGTCATGCTGCGCAATAAGCTCAAGGATGAGTTCAAGCGTAAGGAAGGCATTAATCTGACGTATCTCTCCTTCATGATGAAGGGTGTTGTAAATGCGATTAAGGATTATCCGATCATGAACTCGGTTTGGGCTGTCGACAAAATTATCGTTAAACGTGATATTAACTTGTCTATGGCAGTAGGTACGGAGGACTCTGTACTGACACCTGTGATCAAGCATGCCGATCAGCGTAATATCGCGGGTCTGGCCCGTGAAATCGAAGATTTGGCCCGCAAAACCCGTGAAGGCACCCTGAAGCTGGATCATATGCAAGGCGGTACGTTTACGGTCAACAATACCGGATCGTTTGGTTCCATCCTTTCGCAACCGATTATTAACTATCCACAAGCTGCCATCCTCACGTTTGAGTCTATCGTGAAAAAGCCTGTAGTCATTAACGACATGATTGCGGTTCGTTCGATGGCCAACCTGTGTCTGTCTCTGGATCATCGGATTCTGGATGGGGTTATCTGCGGCCGGTTCTTGCAGCGGGTCAAAGAAAATCTTGAAGGTTATAATATGGAAACAAAGGTGTATTAATGAAATAGAGTTGTCAAGGGAAAGTGTATGTGCCGAAGGCCGTGCACTTTTCCCGCTGTCTGCGGTTAAACGATCAAATATGGTTTGGACAATGAAGCGGAAGGGTGTGGGGAAATCATGAACAAGCCGCTGGATGTTACATACATACCGATGCTTGATTATGAACAGGCTTGGAACCGCCAAAAAGCAATTGTACAGCAGCTGGACGAAGGTGAGGGAGTTGAGCAGATGCTTCTGCTGCAGCATCCTCCCACATATACAATCGGATCACAGAATCATCCGGAGCATCTGCTTCTCAGCAAGGAGGAGCTCGAGGTAAAGGGGATTACCTTGTTTCAAATTGATCGTGGCGGTGATATTACTTATCATGGTCCAGGCCAGCTCGTTGGTTATCCGCTGCTCGTTCTT
>Ga0058696_1000560_pt1 | contig 15693 bp, 6 predicted proteins | sample AgamicMgSfrz_FD_55077 | JGI IMG/M metagenome (GOLD analysis project Ga0058696, IMG submission 55077) | Agave microbial communities from Guanajuato, Mexico - Mg.Sf.rz | ecosystem: Host-associated > Plants > Phyllosphere > Phylloplane/Leaf | place: Guanajuato, Mexico | collected 2012-05-30 | reverse complement strand
AGGGGGGGGGGGGAAAGAAGAGTGGGTATGCGGGATTCTTTCGCTTGAGTTGTTTCAGTGTGCCGTCGGATTTTGAAGGTGTTCAGTAATCGGATGCTATCGAAGAAAATGAATTAAATAGGAATAATTTCTCTCAAAGCAGCTCCCTCACAGCCTTCTTCAAGTATAATTTTATTGCAGACGCATTCCAATGCAACAACGAAGGAAAAGGATAAAGATTACTAGGGCGTTAAAAGACTGGGAATTTACAATAACAATAATAGGTCCTTTAGTAAAAGCTCAATCCCAACTCTCTTATCTGTTGCAGAACCTGCCCGTCAGCTATTGCCGGATTTCATCTCAAATCGAGCTGCAGTTCTTCTTTCCTTTCAAACAACGCGTTGGAATTGGATTGGATTTCGCTCGATCAATTCCGTCACTCTTATCTACGATAGCAGCAAACTCCACTTCTGAAACTGAAGAAAAGATCATATCGGCAACAGCTTTTCAAGTCTGAAATGCCTCAGAAGCAAGTCTCGGCTTAGCTGCATTATCTTCCTACCGATGTCATACGTCACTCTATTATGACCTGAGGGTGACGGAACTACCTTAAGCCCCGAAGTCAATTCTCCTTTCTTCCCTCTCGACAGGCGTTAGGAATGAATTTTCTCGTAAAAGAACCGGGCGTAGACTTCTTTTCAAAGCCAACGGGAAAAGCGTAGCGCTTATCGTTTAAGGAGTTGCTCTCTTTCTCTTTGTAAGAGGGTTTGACGGAATTGAATCTGCAACTGTCTCGCAAACTCTTCCTGCTTAGGGATACAACCACAACCTATGGCAACTCCCAATGGCTGACTTACTCCAGCGTTGCCTTAACTTGCTTGTTAGCCTTAGGGACTAACAGCCCTCTAAGTCGAACGAGTGAAGGGAATTAGTAAAGAAGTGTAACTACCCCCGGAGGGAACCGCCTGGAGGCGGAGTAGCTAAGATGCGTCGCTCTATTCTTATTTAGAAGTGACAAACCTCTGCTAAAGAATAAGACAAGTTCTTTGAAGCATTCTTGTTATGTTTTGTTTGCTTAATCAACAAGAGAGCTCTCAGGGCAGCTCGGGTGAGTAGCCCGTCCAAGCGAACGATAATAGACAGTCCAGTACAAAGCCAAAGTTCTGGCTCTGCAGCTACCTTTCCTAACCTAACATGTAAAAAGTTATATCAAACCAGACACTTCATCCCTGGTGGGTTATCCGGTGAATTTCTTGCTGTCTCTTATAGGGCTAATTCTTACCTGGTAGGGTATATGTTCTCTCTATCTAATATAGACTTCTATATGCTTTGTATGATTACTCCTATGTAATAGGGCTTTCTTCTCCTATTTAGATTCCTATGGCTCTTTGCCAACCTTCGAGACGTAGATAACTCGTATACAGAATAACAACTTCTTGACGACCAAAAGCAGACAAGAACTAAAGGCCAGACTTTGGCTTTTTTGGAATTCTTTCCCTTTCTGTGGTTACTACGGATTCACTTCTTTCAATAGGCGGTAGCAAAGGAAGAATAGCTAACGTTTCGTACCGGGAATCCACTTCCTTGGCCTTCAAAGCCATACCACTACTTCTTTCTACTTAAAGAAGAGGGACTCTAATACTGAACTTATTCCACCTTCGCATGCTTATATAAGATTTCGCCTCTTTATACTATCCTTTAGCGGTTAAGTAGGACAAGGAAGAAGTGAAAGTTAGACGAGCAGGTACGTTGAGTAAGAATGCGTCTTAGAAGTCCTGATACCATGTCCATATACTATGCTTTGGAATCTCTTCTAGTCACATAGCTAACGAGCGATGAAGCATTCTCCTCCACAATACTAGAAAGACTATCCTTTAGACTAGAAATACGATTAGCAATTGCTTTCGCGTATTTCTTTATGGCCTTCGTCACAGTAGTTTAGTCATATCATTCTTATTTCCTGTCCCCCTTAGTACCAAAATGAAACAGCTAAAGCATCCCTTTCTTCTCTCGTATATAAGGATTCGGCTTGCTTCCTCAATTGGTTATTGGCTGGACATTGAATGGCATTGACCGACTCTTGTCAATAGCAATAGGTTGTTTGGCAGCAAGCGACGAAAGATATGGCTTCTGGTTGTTGTGTCCGCTAATATTAAGAGTTTCCACGAATCCACACTAGCTAACTTTACACAGAAGGACTGCTTATTAGAGGAATTCTATTCCGGAATCTCCTATAACCAACCATATTTTCCCCATCCCTGATGATGAAATGGATAGTTTAGCTAATTGATGTGCCACCCTTTTACCATTCTTATGAGTATCCGCATTCAATTATAAACTCCTAAAGAAGAAATTCTAGCTTTCATATCATCCCTTTCAACGAAGGAGACATACCTTTCGATCTATCTATGCTTACCTTTGTCTACCTTTCACTAACAATCAAAGTAGGCGATCGGATTCAAGGTAGAGGAGATTGCTAACAACGGGTTCTAGCGCATGAACCTCTAACTCTTGGCCGACATCTCCCGCATTCTGACGCGCTCTTCAGATACCTTATTCTGGGTAAGACTGAGCCTAGGCCTCCCCTAGCAGGCGAATCCTACCCACTAAGGAATAAGCCTAAGAACCAGGCCACTAGGAAGACATCTATAAGGAGACATCAGCTTAGTCCTAACCATCAAAGGAAGGAGTAAGGCACGCAGAAGTTTATAGATTCGGAGCACGAACTAGTGGAGATGTGATGTCCATTCATTCAATTCACATCGGTATAGGGCACGGCGAGGCACTTTCCTGCGCTCGGGACAAGGTTGGTAAGCATACCTCTGGCTCAGCCATTAGAGTGATTTTTCATTCACGGCTAAAAAACCACTAAATAAATCGATTCATTCCTCTCGTTGTCACTCGAGCTGCTACGCTCCTCCTTATGTAATTACAGACTTCCTTTATCTGACATGACTGATGCTCTTTCTTCTTTTGTTAGCTTTTTTGCCCTTACCCCCATTTCACCTTCCCTTCCTTCATAAGATGATATGCCCTTAGTTTAGAATCAGCCCAACGAAGATTCGCTTCCCTTCATTATGGCACCTCGCGCTAGCTAGGGATATTCTTTTTGAGTTCCCTGCGGGGCTGTCCCACGCCCCCGGGTGAGCTACCGTCACATTAAGCGGCGGAAACGAGGCAATATATAGCCTATAAGAAAAGTTTTTCAGGCTCGAAATCACTGATGTACTCCAGTAGAAACGAATCTCGGAACCAAGCTCAACGCGGCATGTTCCGGTACTGCCAATACAATGAAGTCCAGAAATTATGGGCCACAAAAATCCTACCTAGCTATGATTCAACCAAAGGTCGTCGAAAGCTGCAATGCCCGCCGACCGGGAAGAAATAGCCAATCCTCTCTTCGATTCACCGAACTAGTCATTAATGGTAATAAAGAAAATAATTCAAAACGACTCTTCCTAAAGCAAACCAGACTCCTGGAGATATCAGAAGTGAGAATGCTGACTATTCCCATTCCTAAAGCGGAATTGAGTTTCTTTTCCGGTGGATCTGATTGATTGATGAAAACTTCTCTGCCATTTGGATCGGAGAATTTATGGAGGAAGTCGGGTAGCGAGCGTGGAAATTTCATATACTTCCAAGAAAGATTTCAGGATTAGCACGGCGAGAGATATTCATTATTCTTTCTCTTCCTTCCTACTTTGGATTCTATTAGTAAAGCGCACTCACGACTCTACTCTTTCAGAACTGGGTTTCAGAATGAGTTCAAGATTCTTTCTCCGCAACTTCTTCAGTTTGACGCGTCTTCATCCACTTTTTGTTTTCCATTTTTGGAAAGAAATGAAATCCAATCAGAACAGCGCTAGTTGGGTCAAGCCCGATGGACCGTGGCACCCGCACGAAAAGAAAGATCGGCAAATAGCGTACAAAGAAGATCCGCCTCTCTAATTCACTTGGCAAAAGACAGACCAACCAGACAGTTGAGTTCACAGCTACAGGCGCAACAGGCCAATGAACATCGAGAGAAGCTATTCAGTAAGTCAAAGAGGAAGGGAAGGAGTGGATTCTCTCTTATTGTATGTGTATGAGTATGATCAACAAGAAAGCCATAACAGAAATGATAAGAAGGTCTTCCATCAATCATACAAACTTCAGTAGCCTAATACCAGCACAAGTCGAGGGGCGTAAGCGTTTACCTTTACCTGTTTTATCAATCCCTGGGATACTAGGCCCACTCTTTAGCACACCATAAGATCGGATATATATTAGGGCTTTAGCCCGAGGGGGTCCCAGATCTAGTTGTGATTGCCATTGAGCTTTATCTCATTCGATGGAGGAGTGTTAACTCTGCGAAGATTGGATTCCGTCCCCTGGTCTACAACCCTGTTACATTAAAGGGTAGTCTTTCCTAAGTAGAAAAAGTAAAGAGCTCATCGTAGACCAATGGCTAGTTTAGGAAACCGGTAAAGTCACTCTCTTCTCTTGATTCACATTCATGCATATGAAACCGTTGCGACCCACGCCGCTGGCACCAAGCTTTCTTAAGGCGCTAAAAGCTTCGGACTATCCTTAACAATGGCGCTAGTTAGTGAAACCCTAAAAGCCAACCTCTGCTTCTCTATTTTTAGATTGGTGAGGGCGCGCTCCTGTATTTTCAGTCTTTTGGCTTTCGCTCCTCTCGTTGTCACTCGAGCTGCTACGCTCCTCAGTCTGCTTTAGGCGAGATTCCCTCTGATTCTTGTAATCAAACAAAAGCTCTTCTCATACTTATGTTCAAATTCCTCCCGCATTAAAGGTACGAAAGCACTTCTCTGAGAGTGAGACTTTTGAAGGCAAAGAAAAAGAAGATCAAGACTTTTTAGGCTTAGCCCTAGAGCTAGATCATAGAGGGCAAGTCCTCTTAGAGTAGTAGTCAAAAAGGCATAGTCGACTTAGAGTGGTAAGCTTATTCTCTGCTTTCAATAGAAAGAGTAGTATGCCTTGAGCCTGAAACTCTTCTTTATAGTCATGTCTACCTACTCTTTTGAAGTGAAGCAGAAAGCAGATGGACACTTTTGCACTAAAACAGCTAAGACATTAGGCCCTTTCCATCTGCCCCTACTAAAGCACTCGAAGAAGAAGACAGTCCTTTACCGAAGAAGGCGCACCGGTTGATGCCAAGAAGTAGGCTGGCTTGTTGGTAGAGTTCCGCATAAGGCAGGGGAAGGAGAGGAAGAGAAGGAGCGCAGAAGTAAGTGAAAAGAGAGGGCCGGTAGAACCGTGGTGCCCAAGCCGTGAAGTCGGAATAAGCGCTTTAAGCATCAGACCCACTAGTCGGCTAAGCCTTTGAAGGAAGGCCTAGGTTCAAATCAAGCTGTGCCGGGATGCTGATGAAATAGCTGCTTCTCCGGATCCGGGCTTTCTGACTTATCTTAGACTTATAGGCATGGGGCATAAATAATAAAGGCTTTCACCGCTTTCAGCCAAGCAGTTGCTTTTTTTAGGATGCGAATGCCAGGGTTCTTCTTACATTACAGAGTAGGCTGCTTTTCACTCAGCAGTGAGGGAATGGTCTGCTGTTGCGACGAATAAGGGCAAGGAAGAGGACAAGTGGAATGTCTATTGCTCCACTTTCTTAGTCTGGTAGCAAGCGCGGTACCCACTGAAACTTTTCTTAGGAAAACCGAGAGGGGAAGAACTTAACCTAGGACTCCAGCCCCTAGCCTACAAAGAAAGCAAATTCAAACTCTACCGCCCTCGACTGTAACGGATAAGAAGGAGATGGAACTAAACAGGCTTAGGCCCTTTTCTTTTCCTCGGGAATGCTACTACTAAGTCGAGCAACTTCCTTAGGCCGGTTATTTCCTTTTGCTTGATGCTTTTACACAGCAGCTGGAGCGGAATCTATTATAGGAGGCGTAGGGTAGGCTCTTTGGATAGATTGACTGGCTTGAGCCGATGAACCGGCTTCTACCACTGACGAGCTAATTCGGACTATGCCTAACGTCAGGGATAAAATCACCTGATCTTGGCTCAGCATCTTTTGAAAGGTAATCCAATATATGGTAAGAAAGGTCGAGTCCGCTACTCGAAGCTGAGAAGCAAGAGCTCACTCGACCCGGGTTCATTCCAATCTTAGTTTGAGCTAGGAGATGGGACAATACGCTTTTAGACCAGGAGTTTCAAACTGACCTTTTGGGATCGGAGTTGCAAACAGCTTGACCTTACTTAGGTAAGGTTGGGTAGGGAGGTCTTCCCACTTCCTCTTCCCAAAGGGTGCTAAGACGAACTGAGGAAAGGAGATCTGAAAGATAGCCTTCTCTTTCAAACTCACTTCTGTTATGCTCACCAGTCTACCGGGATAGGAGAAAGAGAAGATCTCGACTAGGAGTCATAGGGAATCTATAGCGGATCTTTTCTAAGCCAGGAAGATGCCTCTGCTGAAGTAGCAAGTATTGGGCTTACAAACTGAGATTTGACTTTCAAGTAAAAAGGGCTTGACCAGATCGAAAGAATCCTGTAGCAAACGGGATTGATTCCACTTCAAAGCTGTTAACCCTCTTTCTCTCTTGCCGATTCCGAACTCCAGGAGGAGAGTTGCTCAGCCGACTAAAGCGTTGAGAGTTGGAGCTTGGCAATGCAGTTGATCTTTAAGCAGCTGAGAGAGATGCAGGCATTGAATGAAGCAGAATCCCCGTATTGGACAGAAAGAACCTTCTATAAGGAAGAGTAGGATGTGAGGGAAAGCCCTCTAGTCGAGTAAGAGAACTGAAAGTTTCAAGCCAGTAAAGTCCGTTAGTGGGGGGTTAACCCTCCAATTCGTCAATCAATTCTCTTTCTTCAAGAAACGACTAAAAAGAGCAGGAGCTGGGCTTGCTTGTTAAGGAAGGCGGTAAGGGATGCTGGTATGGCATAAAGATGAAGCTTGAAAGTGGGGGAGTTCATCAATCGTTCAGAAACCACCGTTCGAAAGGGTATGTCAAATCTACGACGATGGGCCAGCGGAGTAAACGAATTGGTTCAGCTTTTTCGTTACCAAAAGATAGCCGTGATCGGAGCAGATGATAGACCTGAGCGGACCGGAGAGCTAACCTGTTATGGTAGGGGATAATAGAGGATAACAAGCCAGAAAAGTTCTCTGGGCTTTTTCCGGTTACTCAATGGACAGGCTTGGGATTGATGCTGAGTGAAGGCTTTAAGCCCTAAAGCTCGCTGGCTTTCCAAAACTGCCTTACAAATCTTTTACCTTCCTTGCCTGGTCAAGTTCTTATCAATTGGTGAAATTGGCATCATTCTCCTTCAATATCCCTATTTATTAGGGCTCATCAAGTTCTTCTGCTTATACTGAATGGAGAAGAGCTATAAGGGAGTTAGCTTTGCACACAGACTTTTGGCTTCCCGTATATGGAATGATTGCCTTCTACTTACATAAGGAGTCACACTAGGAATTGAATCATACCCATCGTATTAGCGATAGGGACAGTCAACCAACTAAGCTTTGAAGCCTGAAGCAGAGGATCAATCGAGCGTATCCTGACTTAATCCAATATCTTCCATTCCTTAGTAACTGGCAGCAGCAGAAGTCAATAGACATCCATAAGTCAATATGCTATCTATCTCTTGCTATCGCTCTTTTGTCAACTGCACTCTCCTTTTCTTTACCTACTCATCCCATCATTTCTACCGGATAATTGGACTACATATCAGACCTGAAAAGCTTGAGCGGTACTCGCATTGGTGAAATTACGTATAGTAAGACAATTCTCCTTTCAAGCGAGAAAACGGAGAGCGCACTAGCGCGCTACGGCTTTCGAGCCTACGCTTGCTGGTACAGAGGCCAAATAAAAGGTTGCTCATCCAGCCCAGCGGATCCATTGTTTATGCGGCAGTGCGTTTTTTTGAAGTCAGCCCCCTTCTTTTTGATTTTCAGGGGGTCAAACTAAAAAAAACGTTGTTCTTCCAGCCGGCAATTCTCTTCAAGTTTTATAACGTCCAAGACGCCTACGTCTAGTATAAACTACAAGCTAGCGCGCAACGGCTTTTCAGCCGTTGTTGCTTGCTGCTTGCAGGCTCGAAAATTCTTCTTTCGCCCTTTCCCAACATGCAAGCACTAAGTCAAGGCCCCTTTTTCCCTGTCTCCATTCTGATTAATTCGCTTTTTTTTGCGCAAGCGACAAGCGCTTGCCTTGTTGTGTTGTATTTTGTGATCTTCTGCTTTAGTCTGCGTTTTCGGATAGCCGGGATCCGACGTTGTTGATTTCCGATTGAATTTCAATGTCAGCTGACGGTTTTGGGCGGCCTATCTGGTTAGTTCAGATATCATTGCTGGAAGCTTCTACGGTTGTTCGGCTACGTACTCTCCGTCCGCCTATCTCATACTCTCAAAGTCGATTTCTAATTTTTTTTTCATTCTTGCATCTTTCTTTCTATCCATAGGTCGGGTGCAGATAGATGTTTGCCGGGGGAGATTGGTGTGCTCCTTTGAGGTATGCCCTTCCGGTGGGTTGTTCCCTTATTTATCTGTATCCGCACTGCGTTATAAAATCTTCGTCTTCGACGCAACGCAATAAAGAAGTCTAACAGTTTATCTCGGCATCTGTCTTTGATTTTTAGTCATTGATCTTCTATCTAAAAGCAGGGAGGTCTGCGTTCACTATTAAGCCTACTACGCTCGTCCATTCCTTTCAATATTCATTGCCTCACTTCGATCGCCTTACGCTGTTCGACTGAACTCGTTGGCTTTGCGTTGGTCGGAACCCGATTCGAGAACGTTCTTTCATAGATTCACTAAGTCATCGCCAGCAATCAGCTCTTATCCTTTGGCGTCAAAGCAAAGGGTTTGAAGTGAAGTCCAAAAACTTTCTTTATTCTCATTGGAGAAACCTACGGCAAGGTTTTACACATAGGGCCAGCTGCTTTCTTTATCTTGCTTGCTGTTAGTCTGTGACGCGTCTTTCGGTTGGGGTCCGCCCCGGGGGTTAGGTTAGACCGCTTGGGTTAGATTTTTTTCTAGTGAAGAAGGCAGTCAACGTGTCAGCCATTCTTCTCCCATTAGACTTGTCAATTTTTTTCTCTTTTTCCTTCTCTCTTCCTCGTATTTATTTGACAGGAGCGGAGAATACCACTCTATCAATAACTTCTTTCAAGTAGCAATTCAGTTTGAGCTTGGAAGCAACCAGCTATCTATCGATAGGCGAGAACAGACTGCTATTGGCTGCTTTGCCTATCTATTCTACTATGGCCGGCTTGGAGACATCAGAGGAAGACCATCATCTCTATCCCGGTACGATCATAGCTTCATTCATTCGTTGAACCTTGGGGATAACCATTAGCATTGAGGTCAATTACCACACCACCTCTATCATACATACGACATTACACGATGCGAGAGTGCATGGTCAACGCACACCTAAAGCGCCTACGTTCTGCTTGCAGCCAATACAACCACAACCTAAAAAGCACGAGATTCAACTATACGACGCCCCGCTACTGGTAGTCCCGAGGGGACGGCATCCTCCTATAATAGTTAGCAGTACTGAACTTTGGAGTCATCGATCCGACCTTTGAAAAAAAAAAGACAAGCTTTAGCTTGACTTGACTTGGCCTTCGGAACAAAGGGGATTCTGTTCATGCTTCATACTTCTATATCATTCTATATACTTCTATCTAATTATAGACTCTTCTTCTATTAGAAAGGCGAACCTATAGGCCTGTTTTAGCGCGTTTCCAAAGTAAACTAACCGTTTACAAAGTAAAACGCTACTAAAGACCGGGTGAAGAATGAAAAACGTCCGCTAACGCCCACTTCACAGGATAAGATCTTTTTTAGATCAGCAACGAATGTGAAGTATCTATGAAATGAAGAAAGCCGGGTTCAAACCCTGAATGCCATACCTTGCGGAAGGCGATTCACGAGAGAATCGCGCACAGTTCTGTTTGACCGAGATGTGAATGCCCGTGATCTGCTCAGTATAGTGATGGATTTCATGGCCGACGTCTAAGCGGCACGAATAGGCCGACATGAAACGAGTTCCCCGCGGAACATTTTCTCTTTCGTCCTCGGACGTTCGGACATTTTGTTTGTTGGATTTCGGCACTTGCGTTCTCATGCCCGAAGAAACCCTCGCGATTGATTAGGAGAAAGAGCGAAAGCGAGAAAGATGGAAAAAAGTCCATCGAAAATCGATAGGACCGGGGATTGCCTTCGTCTATTAGTAATGTCTTTCATTATTCACATCCAATCCCATGCTAATAAGAAAAAGGAGCGATTGCTAGTCAGCTTTCATTTTCTTATTAAGAATGGTAGGGGCATCTGTTTTGAAGGCTTTCCAACTTTCAATTATTAGGGAATAGCGCAGATGGATCAATCACGCGGTTCTGCAGTGTCCTCCAACTTGCTGTCCGCGGGAGGAGGGCTTTGCTGGACGGGAAGATGAATTGAATGAAAACCGGCCTCAAATCTCATCCCTTCGCAATCGAAGGGAGGATGAAGGAAAAAGACGACGAAAGCCTTTTTTCTTTGTCAGCCGAGAAGAAAGGTGCTCTCAGTGTACTGCCATACGCATTCAGACATTAGACCAATTGTAGCTGGCCCAACAGTTTCCAGAATGCCGTTGTCATGATGTTGATCCGGCTTCTGCGATTACGGCATCCGCCTAGCTCCGAATATGCGCATTGGAGCTCTTCGCTCGATGTCCCGGGCATTGAGAAGGAAGGACGCTTTCAGAGAATCTCTTCCGAACGACAAAAGAATAATGAGATTCAAAAAGGGTTTGCGCTTCGCGCCCCAACCCCCTGAACTAATATTAGTTTATATACCTGCAACGGAATCTGTAAGCAGCGCAAGGCAGGATGGACGAGAAAGGCGGCGAGAAGAAGACAAACAGAGGGAGGGTTTTGGGACCTCTTTCTATTGCCTTCCCTTTCTACTTCGTCACTAGTTCGTCGGCAGGACAGCAAGCCAAGATCCGATTCGTCAATCGACGAATCCATGCCACGTAACCTGGCAAAGGAGAAAGAGACGATGGCAACGCGCCTCAGACTTCAGGGAAGGGGTCCGAACAGCCTTGTACGTACGCTGCCCACGCGAAGAAGTTCTTCTCTAATTCCAAAAAGTCAAGCCACCATTCTTCAGTGATGAGCTGACGCGAAAAAATATTATGTATTTTTCTCAGAGAGAAATGTCTTTCCACTATAAAAAGAAAAAACGAGCCGAGCGCGTGTGTGTAATTCATGGCAGTTTTCTATTATGGAGCTATTCTCTTTCTTTGATTTTCTTATATTATGCGGTTTTTTAGTGTTGTTCTAAGGAAGTGGTAGCTGTTCCAGTACACAAACAAAGTAGTTGGGGTTTATGAGGTATTTTGAGCGCATGCTTTAATATTGAATAGAAAAAGGGCTTGGCATTTTACTCTTTGTTGTGGGGTTGTCATGGATTGGCCGGCCATACGGATAGGGAAGTCCAAGGAGCTTTTTCTTTGCTTTGACATGGAGCTGTGAAGATGGCATCGAATCCCCTGTTGTCGGATCTTTGACAGAATCCCCTGCATATTCTGCAGTTGTTAGAATGGCTTCTGCAATTGAAGAAGAATTGGCTGTGAGGGAATGCGCTGTCTTTCTTTCTGTTTTCTCGTAGGATTCCCCTTGTGCCTTGTCTAAGGCGGATCCGCACTTCTTTTCCTTTACTTTAGCAGCGTCCGGGTTCTTTCTTTTTTGAGGCAGGTTTGACAGACGAATCCCCTGTTAGCCTTTCTTTTGGTTCTGCGGGGATGGCACTAGGTCCATATCGGGAAGGAAGACTTTTTATTGCAGATTTCATTCCAGTAGTTTCAACGCCTTCCTGCTGAATCATATCCTGAAACTGTATCGATTTCAACCGGTCTTAGAGAATCCGCTATGAATGCTGCCTTTACCGGAGCTGCTAAAGCAACTGCCAATTCCCAGTCTGCGGGTTCAAATGCTTCAGTAGGTCGACGCCCATTGAATAAGAGAAAAAAGATCAACGGACGATTCGAAGCAGAAAGGGAGAGAAGAGAGGGCGAAGGAGCAGCATATGATAATAGATAATATAGGTAAGGTCGGTGGGTAGGAGTTACCAAGTGAGTAGTCCAAAGTAAACAGATTAGAGTACGAACCAAAGGCCCCTCGGTTAGTTTTTCTATAAAGCCTATGCACTGAAATAGGGGAACCCTCCTTCTCTCTAGGAGACACGGCCCAAAAAAGAAAGGAAAGGTAAAAACCTACTCCTTGGCCCAGAAAAGGCTTTAGTTTCTACTGCACAATGGTGTGAAAAAGCTGTATCTGATGGAGCCTACTTGCCCAATGCCATAAGTCCTAAAACAAGGCTCTATCCAAAATAAGGATAAGGCACGGAAGGAGTCGTCAATGAAGGTGTGCTTCAGCAAGAGGACGAGAAGACAAGAAGGATACTGGTCCACTACTCAAGGCAAGGACGGTTGGGATCGAACCAGCAATGCGAGCTGCTCCAGCGGTCGCCCTTAGGACTTCTTTAGAATCGGGGAGAGAGAACACTTTTTTGCATTATTAGAAAGAGGCAGGAAAGGTTGAAGACGAAGCATTAAAGCAGTCAATGAGTCACTGAGATGGTAAAGAGGCAGTGGATCATAGTTAGAAGCTAGAGAAAGCATTAGAACCCCTGGCGTTAGCCGAGTCGGCCAGTACTAATGGGTTCGGTAAAGCAAGCATCAAGCTGCCAGATATGGAAAGCTATCCTAACGCCCAGAAAAAATGGAATTGGCCTTTTTTGACAAAAAGTATATTAAAAAAACGTGTTTTGGTCGCTTTTCCTTTAACTCCTGCTTCAATCGCATATTTGTCAGGAAAGAAATCTTGATTTCCAAGGTGAAAGAGATACAAATAAGTTGTCACGGTTGAGAACTAGAGAACGAGAAGTGCAACTTGTGTCAACTCTTCGCCTGCCTTCGACCCGTATCCGACCGAGCCGTAGGAGAAATAGGAGGGAGAAATTGAATATGGGTTGGGGCTGACTCAACCAATCAATGACCACTTTAATCAGTACCAATATCAGGCCTGGTCACTCTCCTACCTGCTTGTCGCTAGTTCGGTTTATAGTTCGATTAAGCATCTAGCTCACGGACAAGCGCTGCTCCTCGCCAACCAGGAAATAACCTTCAGTCGGTTATTCAGAGAAAGGATCTGGAAGAAATCGACCTAAGGTCCGGGGGGATCGACCACTAGGGAGATAGAGAGATCTACTGGACGTCTGTAGACATCTCCGAAAGGGGGTCTGGATACCAGAAAATAGAATATAGTAGTAATACGAATGGGTCGTAACAAGTCTTCCGGGATGAGAAAGAAAGTCAGGTTGATACCACCCCAATTGGGACTACACGGGGTCTCTTTTAAAAGAGCTTGCATAGCTAGTTGATCACCCAACTGGATGATCTATTTAATAGGGAAGTTCATCTTTGCAGGAATTAACGCAGCCCAACCACGTTTAAAGTAAGGGATTCAATCTGACGACTCTCGAGCATCAAGTGTGCTTCGTCCCCTACCCCCAGCCCTTCCAGCGCTTCTGGATGTCGTAGTATTTGGAATTCTACCTCCTTCTTGAAAAGATAAGACTTCCTCTTATTCAGCGAAGGCAGCGTCCAATAAGGTATCCGACTTAGCAATCAGTGGATGGCGGGTCCCCTTCCCTATGGTCAGCCCGCCCTTTCGCTCTATCTTGGTAGGTTTCCGTTTATATAATGGATATGGCGCGAGTCCCAAAGGGTCTGCAAGAGAGTTGGGCAAGTAAAACAAAACAAACAAAAGTCTAACAAGAACCGAAGCAAAGTACAAGAAGTCTTACTGGCAGGAAGCACCGGCAATGGTGTGCTCAAGGGAGGAACTATGGCAGGAGTGGACTGGATCTCGGTCTGAGAGACGGCAGGAGGAACTTTGTCGGTCCGCTCAGTCTGATTTGGCTCACTGGCAGCTCGTAGTCGCGGCAAACGCACTTTGATTGTTCAATCATTCCATTAATAGGGGATCAAAGTTCCATTGATTCATCTATCTCAAATAAGGAAAAAACGGAATCAAGAAAGGGTCAGCTAAGCTCGAAAGGGGTAGCCGGTCGTCGGCTAGGAGCTCTGGCCGGCAACGAAGCTAAAGCTTCACACTGGTCCACTCGCAACTTACACGGCTAAGTTCCAACTCTATGTTAATAAGAAAAAAGAAAATCTCCTAAGAAGAAGACTTTCAACTATTCCAACAGAAAGGGGCAATTCAAATGCTCCATAGATAACCCCCTCTGTCTCGTTCCCGTCCAACTCACCGGGAGATCGAAGAGTGGTCTTTGGTTGGTAAGAACCGAGACCCTTCGGCAGTCAACCTATGGTTACCTTACGATAGCTCAGGTTGGTTAGTCAAGTAAATGGCGGCTACAGGAAGACATACTTAATGAAGCGGTGAAGCGGTCCAGCACTAACTAAAGGATAGCCATGGCCGGCTAGTGAGCCACTAAGAGATTGGTTCCGCTTGGGCCCAAAAAAGAGTGTCTTTCTTCAGCCCTTCATTATTATTAGTAAAATGGGGCGTATCTTAGCTCCTCCGCATGCTACTTACGATGCCCTCTCTCATGCAATGCGATCGTAGCACACCTATATTGCATAGCGGAAAGCAAGGTCTCGGCCATAGGAAGAAAATACCCATTCCCATAGCTCCTGCGCTAAGGCAAGCAAGAGAAGAACTACATAAGGAAGAAGAGAGAGCAACTACAATAAGCCGAAGGAGAAGAGTAGACAACACTCTCTCCTACTATTTTAAGGAAAGAGCTACTCAGCCATCGACAAAGGAATACCGCAATTGACCTCATTCATTGACCCAAAACCATTTGAGAAAGTACCAATAGGGTCAAGGCAATCATCCGAGCGACTTCCAACTTGCGACAAAACCAGGTTTCCCAGTAACTGTACCCGAGAACTCTGGAACAGCCAATTAGACTTCCTGCTTTGTAGCGTGATTGTATGCTTGCCACTGTTCAATGACTCGCGATTGGCGGAAAGGCATCAGTCGGTACGGTATCGGGGAGATGGAGATTCAACGTCAGTATATTGTGGACCCTGTCCTCGTTGTTTATGCCATATATAAAAAAAATACCTAAGACCTAGGGAACACGGGAGGTAAGAACATAGCTACTAAGCTTTCGCTTCATTTCTAATGACTCGAGCTCGGACAACTCGGTAAACTTAACCCGCTCTTGGGAGGGGAACAACAGCTGGAAACGGCTGCTAATACCCAAGTTAAGGAGCAACAACCGGCCAAGTCAATTTCATAAAAATGAGAAACTGATTCGACTGGACGCTCCTGTTGCCTTTATCGTTGCGTGCTCTATTACTGCTTTCTCAGATGCTGGTGTGGCTGCTTCAGTCCTTGCTACCTTTCCCGTCTCCTCTGACGCCGTCTTTACATCTGCCAGAATCAGGTCATCGACCCAATTCTTGCATTTATGGTGGTGGACATACTCGATTGGAATGGGAAGAACTACTCATCCAACGAGTTGGCATACCTCTTAGCAGTCCCCTAAAACCGGTACTAATGAATCTATAGTTCTCTTTATTTCATGTATGTATGGGCCGGAGGGGTTGAAAAGGAAGTCTTTCGGGAAGGAGGGACTGAGAATGCGATCAATTGCTTTTGTTTCCTCCTGCTGCAGCAGGGATTTCCACTCTTTTGTCCGATTATAAAAACGAGGTTTTTGTTCTCCCATTC
>Ga0058696_1000549_pt1 | contig 15816 bp, 12 predicted proteins | sample AgamicMgSfrz_FD_55077 | JGI IMG/M metagenome (GOLD analysis project Ga0058696, IMG submission 55077) | Agave microbial communities from Guanajuato, Mexico - Mg.Sf.rz | ecosystem: Host-associated > Plants > Phyllosphere > Phylloplane/Leaf | place: Guanajuato, Mexico | collected 2012-05-30 | reverse complement strand
TCACCCATAGGAGTCTCACCCCTTCTGCTCCAATCAACATGGTTTCATCAAGTTAGTCTAGAATTTTAAACTACTCTGGTTTCAAAATATAGGTAGATATTTTTTTAAAGGTGAAATCATGCTTTCCAAACATTCTTCTATTCAAAGAGACCAATTAGAAATGATTGCTTTAGATCAACTTGTTCCGCCAAATCATTTAGTTCGCAAAATGGAGGCTATACTTGACTTCTCTTTTATCTATTGCTGCAGATGCTGCCTATAAAACACCAGCTATTACAAACTATCTATTAGAGAATCAGATGACACCTGCGTTACCGTATACTAGACCACGCACAAAAGAAGGATATTTTCGAAAACATGAAAATGTGTATGATGAATATTTTGATTGTTATCTATGCCCGAAGGGAGAAACACTTGAATATACAATATACTACTACTAAGGAAGGATATCGTTAATACAAATCTAACTCCAGTATTTGTGAAACATGACCTTTCTTAACTCTAAGTATACAAAGTCAAAACCACAAAAGCTCATCCAAAGACATGTATGGGAAAAGTACGTGGAGGAAGCAGATTATCTGCGTCATAGACAAGATATAAAACAGATTTATGCCAAGCGAAAAGAAACGATTGAACGTGTTTTCGCAGATGCAAAAGAAAAGCATGGCATGCGATTGACAACTTTAAGGGGACTTGAAAAATTGTCCATCACATGCCATGCTTACTTTTTGTATCCATGAACTTGAAGAAAATGGAAAAATAAACTTGGGTGAGTCCAGTAACACTCTAAGAAGAGCATAAGTGATAGACAAAATACAATAAAATAACGAAAAAAGGAACCTAGATAAGGGGACTAGGGTGAAGCATTCTGATCCCCTTTTGTCTACAAACTGAGGGAGTCACCATTCGTGTGACTCCCTTTTCATTATTAATTATTCTCCGCAAGAATCAAAGAGCAATTTGTATCGCGGAATTGGTCTACCATACTTGCTGATAAATTGCCATCTGTAATGATGTAATCAATTCTTTCTAGTGGAGCAATGCTGACGGTAACGTCTTTACCGAATTTCGAACTATCAGCAGCAACATAAATTTCCTTGGATATTTCAATCATTTTCTTCCGTGTAAGGACTTCCTCGAAATTATAATCAGAGATTCCCTTTTCTATTGTAATACCGCTTGTACAAATAAACGCTTTCCATATATTCAGCTCTTGAAAGTTAAATAAATAGTCAAATGTTACAACTGAATTTTCTTCTTTGCGGATTTTTCCTCCAATCACAATCAGCTCAACTTCACTATTCATTAGCTCCGTTATGATAGGGATAGAATTGGTCACAACAGTCAAGTTTTTCTTATTTTTAATATATTTGGCTATTTGATAGGTTGTGGAGCCGCTGTCGAGAAAAATACAATCACCATCATTGATTAGACTGCTGCATGTCAGGGCAATACTTTCCTTTTCTGTCAAGTGGCTGACCATGCGTTCTCCCATAGTGGATTCTCCTAGGAAAGATTCAACCAGTTTAACTCCGCCATATATTTTTTCGATTTTCCCCTCATTCGTTAACGTTTGAATATCTCTTCGCAAAGTATCAACAGAAATGCCAAGCTCTGATGTTAACTCTGTCATCTTAAGCACTTTTTTGACCATCAACAATTCAATGATTCTTTTCTGTCTTTCCAGTGGAAACATGCTTTTTCCCCTCATTCTTAAGTATGTGAACTTGCCTATATTTATACTGTATGGGCAAAAAAAATGCAAGAAAAACGTAAGAAACATAAATAAGGAGTAATAAATATATGCAAAACTATGGTATAAATTATGCTTGAATTATGCATATTTTACATTTGCTTAACAAAAATCAGGTTTACCATTTACAAAGAGTATTTATACTGAAGTTGTGCAAGAGGAGGTGGAGAGTTTGCTTCAATTACAAAATGTCAGCAAACAATTCGGGGATAAAGAGGTATTATCAGATATTAGTTTATCCATCCAAACAGGGGAAATCGTCTCCCTTTTAGGTAAAAGTGGAAGTGGAAAAACAACTCTATTAAAAATCATTTTGGGATTAGTAAAAATGGACAATGGTAAAATTCTTTTCAATGAAGAAAATGTTTCAAAAGTTCCAATGGAAAAACGGGGTTTTAATATTGTGTTCCAGGATTATGCCCTTTTTCCGCATTTGAATGCATATGAAAATATTCGCTATGGTTTAAAAAATAAAAAAGGCAGCATTACAGATCAAGAAATACAAGATTATATCGATTTTCTTGAACTGCAGCCGCATTTAAATAAACGAATCCATGAATTATCTGGCGGGCAAAAGCAGCGGGTCGCCCTTGCGAGAACATTGGTTACAAAGCCGAGAATCCTGCTTCTAGACGAGCCTTTGAGTGCATTAGATGGGGTTATTAAAGAATCCATTAAGGAACGAATTAAGACCATCGCCAAGGAGTTTAAGCTTACGACAATCCTTGTTACACATGATCCAGAAGAGGCGATGACAATGTCGGATAAAATCCTGATCATCAATGACGGTAAGGTATCACAGTTTGGAACACCAGAAGAAATCATGCATCGTCCGCAAAATGAATTTGTACGCAGCTTTATTTTGAGACAGCTGGAAACGAAAAGGCAAAGCATTTTGTCTTTATATGGTGACGTTAATGTATAGTGTCAAAAAAGAGATGCGTTTTATTTATTGGCTAGTAGTTCTTCTCTTCTCCTTATTCTTGTTTGTGCCGCTTATACTGTTGTTTATTCGTTCGGTACAGGGAGATGAAGGTTTATCGTTGCTTTATTATAAGACTGTACTAACAGATCAAGCTTTTGGTGAAGCAGTTTGGAACAGTGTAAAAGTGTCAGGACTTACTGCTGTTATTACAACTGTGATCGCGTTTGTATTAGCATACAGCATTCAATGCACAAAGATGTTTCAACCTCTTAAGAAAGTCATTAGAATCGGCATCCTTATTCCAATGCTGCTGCCGACGATAACCTACGGCTTTGCAATTATATACTCATTTGGAAAGCAAGGTTTGCTGACAAACATCTTTGGCGGGGAATTATTCAATATATATGGCTTTAATGGCTTGTTGCTTGGCTATGTCATTTATACAATTCCACCAGCATTTTTGTTAATTTACAACTCCTTAATGCAAGTAGACAAGAAATATATGGTTGTGTCGAAACTGATGGGAGATGGGGTGTTCCGGAGTTTTGGAACCACAGTTCTTCGCCCGTTAATTGGAACATTGGGAGGAGCGTTTGTTCTCTCGTTCATACTCAGTTTCACAGACTTTGGAATTCCTGCCTCTATCGGGGGAACCTACAATGTTGTTGCGACACAGCTTTATCAAGTAATGCTTGGATCTATCCCAAATTTTAACCACGGTGCAGTGATAGCCGTGATGATGCTTTTGCCATCAGCTATTGGAATTTTCCTGTTGAGCTACTTGGAAAAATTCAATTTCCATAATGACAATGTCTCTGATATGGAGCTGCTGGAGAATAAGAAAAGAGACAGTGCTTTTGGTATTCTGTCTGCACTGATTATCGCAGCCATGGTGTCCGTATTTGCAGTGATATTTATCGCACCATTCGTAAACAGTTATCCGTATGACATGTCATTCACTTGGAAGNATTTTCTAGCANTCATCAATTCNAGTGAATTAAGCTTTGTTTACAAGAATTCGATTCTAATAGCAGCATGCACAGCTGTTTTCGGAACAGTGGTAGCCTATTTTTCAGCACTGCTAGCAGCGAGAACAAGNATGAAGCATACGAAAATGCTTGATATCATTTCAATTATCTGTAACACAGTTCCTGGNATGGTATTAGGATTATCCTATTTACTGCTCATCAACGGGAGCACTCTTAAAGGAACCTTTTTAATCATAATATTATGTAATATCGTTCATTACTTTACAACACCCTATTTAATGGCAAAAAACACGTTAGCAAAAATGAACCCAAACTGGGAAACAGCAGGCGGTTTATTCGGTGACAGCTGGTTGAAAACCATCTGGAGAGTTATTTTACCTAACTCTATGACAACAATTATCGAAATGTTCAGTTACTATTTTATCAATTCAATGGTTACTATCAGCGGAATAATCTTTCTAGTATCAACCCAGACAGTGGTGCTTGCGAGCAAAATTAAAGAACTGCAGCATTTTGCTAAATTTAATGAAATATTCGTACTGTCCATTCTGATTTTTGCGACAAACTTAGCGGTAAAGCTTATCTGTGATTATGTCCAAAAGCATAAAGCAGCAGGCTTTGCTCCAAAATCAAAGAAAAGTGAGGGAATTAACATGCAGAAAGCTATGAAACAAGTGGCTTTATTATTAATAACGGTCAGTTTAATTTTTGTGACTGTGGCTTGCAGCAACAGCAGTGCGGCTTCACAAAAGATAGTTATTGCCACAAATGGGGATGAAGAGGCAATTACAGCAATGGAAAATGCCTTAAATGAAGCAGGATATGAAGGGAAATATCAATTGCAGTCACTAGGAACTTCGGAACTTGGCGGGAAGCTGATTGCTGAAGGAAAAGACATAGAAGCAGATTTGGTCACAATGAGCTCCTATTTCCTAGAAAGTGCACAACAACAAAATGATATGTTTACAGATTTAACCTTTGAAACAAAATCACTTGATGAACATCCTACCTTTTATTCTCCTATCCTTGCTATTACTGGTGCGATTTTTATAAACACTGAGGTGCTGAAGGAAAATGGTCTAAAAGCTCCGGAGTCTATCATGGATTTAACAAAACCGGAGTATAAAGATTTAGTTTCAATACCAAACATTGCCGACTCTTCAACAGGCTGGTTATTAGTACAAGCTATTCTCACAGAATACGGTGAAGCAGAAGGCAAACAAGTGTTGGAAAAGCTGATTGGAAATGTTGGCCCGCATCTGGAAAGCTCTGGATCTGGTCCAATTAAAAAAGTTCAAGCTGGTGAAGTAGCAGCAGGTTTCGGCCTTCGCCATCAAGCAGTTAAAGCGAAAGAAGAAGGAGCACCAATCAGCTATATTGATCCAACAGAAGGGAATTTCTCTCTAACAGAATCGGTTGCCGTCGTGAACAAGGACGATGAGGAAAAAACAAAGCTTGCCATGGAAATGGCTGAAACAATCATTAATGACGCTAGAGAAGAATTAATCACCAATTACCCAGTTGCTCTTTATGAGGGTGAAACAGTGGATGACGTAAATAAACCAGCTCATGCTAAACAGTATGCAGAGCAATTAACAGTAGAACTGCTAGAAGAGCATCAACAACTATTTACTGAAGCAAAACAATAAGGGAGGAAGACATCAATGAAAAACTATAAATTACTAACACCAGGACCATTAACAACAAGCAAGGCAGTAAAAGAACAAATGCTTTTTGACCGCTGTACATGGGATGACGATTACAAACAGATTACCCAAAAAATCAGAGCACAGCTATTGGAACTGGCTGGTGCACCGAAGCGTGAATATACGGCAGTATTAATGCAAGGGAGCGGTAGCTTTGTGGTAGAATCTGTGCTGCATACAGCTGTTTCCGATCAAGATAAATTGCTGATTATAACAAATGGTGCATATGGTGAACGTATCGTCAAAATGGCGCAATATTTACATCTTAACTTTACAGTATACCGCACAGCGTATAATGAGCATCCAAATGAAGCAGAAATCAAGGAGATTCTCGAGGCAGATGAGGCAATTACCCATATTGCCATGGTTCATTGTGAAACAACTACTGGAATCTTAAACCCTATAACACTAGCAGCTAACTTATCAAAGCATTATGATAAAAGGCTAATTATTGACGCAATGAGCAGCTTTGGCGGTGTGGAGATGAATATAGTGGAGCTGGGAATTGATTTCTTAATCAGCAGCTCAAACAAATGTATCCAAGGTGTGCCTGGCTTTGGTTTCGTATTAGCAAATAAGCAGGAGCTGATTGCCTGTGAAGGTAATGCCCGCAGCTTATCACTAGACTTATATGATCAGTGGAAGGAAATGGACAAGGACGGCAAATGGCGCTTTACATCACCAACACATGTAGTAGCAGCATTCTCCAAAGCAATGGACGAACTTTTAGAAGAAGGCGGAGTTTCTGCTAGATATGAAAGATATCAAAACAACAATTCAGTACTAAGAGGCAGAATGGCGGATATTGGGTTTACCGCTTATATAACAGAAGAAAAGCAATCACCAATTATTACAACATTCCTGTACCCAAGTGAAACCTTTGACTTCGTTGATTTCTACACGTACGTTAAAGAAAGAGGCTTTGTTTTATATCCAGGTAAACTGACTGACATAGATACATTCCGAATTGGCAATATCGGTGAAATCTATGAAACTGACATTCAAGAGCTATGTAATGTTATTAATGAATATATGGGAGGACTTTAATATGAACAGAGTAGAAGGCGTCATTCTAGATTGGGCAGGAACAGCAGTAGATTTTGGATGCTTTGCACCAGTAAATGTATTCATTGATATATTTCACAAAGCAGGTATCGAAGTAACAATGGCAGAAGCAAGAGAACCAATGGGAATGCTGAAAATCGACCATATCCGGGCAATGCTTTCTATGCCGAGGATTTCAAACCTTTGGAAAGAGAAATTTGGAAGAGTGTTCACTGAAGCAGACGTTGAGGAGTTATATGCAGAATTCGAGCCAGCCTTACTCGCAAGCTTAAGCGAATATACAAATCCAATCCCAGAAGTGCTTGAAACAATCCAATTTTTACGTGAGCGTGGAATCAAAATTGGCTCAACAACAGGCTACACAAGAAAAATGATGGACATTGTCGTGCCAAACGCTAAAGACAAAGGCTACTGCCCAGACCACCTCGTCACACCGGACGAAACGGATTCATATGGCAGACCATATCCATACATGATTTACCGCAATATGGAACAGCTAAAGCTGACAGCCTCTTGGAAAGTAATCAAAGTTGGCGATACACTATCCGACATAAAGGAAGGCAGTAATGCCGGTGTCTGGTCTGTTGGGGTTGTGATAGGAAGTTCAGAAATGGGACTAACCCAAGAAGAGTTCGCAGCACTAACAGATGAAGAAAAGGAACAAAGTATTTATACAACTAGCAAGCGTTTCACTAACAATGGTGCGGATTTTGTTATACAGACGATGGGTGAGCTTCCTGGGTTAATTGAGAGCGTGGAAAAGATGATAGAGGCTGGGAGAAGACCTGGTATAGGTGCTGCAACAAAGACACCTATTGCTTAAAGGATAATATCACGTGGATTATTAAAAATTATAACGGAGTAACAAAAAGCAAAAGCCTTGGTATATGGAGGTTTTTGCTTTTTTGCAATTGGTGAAATATAGAAAGGGAGTTGGAGCTCAACTATTACATCTTTATGTACATATTTTGATAATGAAACTTTTTATTTGTTTAATACGTAAAATATTACTAAGTATAATCGACAAAAATCAGATTAAATAGGGATAAAAATAATATACATCGAAACTTTACAAATATCAATTTTAAAGGAGGTCCATTATGAAACAACTGTATATAAAACAAAAGGTATTCAGCCTAAGTGGAAAGTTTACAGTGAAAAATCAGCAGGAGAAGGATGTTTATTACGTGGAAGGAAGCTTTATGCAATTTCCAAAAACTTACTCCCTAATGAATACAGAAAGACAAGAAGTTGCCCTGATTACCAAAAAGGTATTCAGCTTTTTACCGAAGTTTTTTGTAGAGGTTAATGGTCTTGAGGAGTTAACAATAAAAAAAGAACTTTCTTTCTTTAAACCACGTTATACGATTGAAGCAGCAGGTATTGAGGTACAAGGAAACTGGTGGGACATGGATTTTCAGGTCTTTCAGCATGGTGAAGTGATTGGTACTGTAAGCAAGGAATGGTTCACCTGGGGTGATAGCTATAAGGTTCAAATACTGAATGAAGAGATGGAGGCTATCCTTATTGCATTGGTCGTAGCAATTGATTGCGTGAAGGCAGATGAAGCAGCTGCTTCATCTGCGGCGACATGATGGAGGGATAAGAAATATCATTTAGAGTGAGAAAACAATACGGTTTATCCACTTCGGGATTTCTTGTGAAAAGGAAAAAAAGAACGAGTCGTGGTGTGAGTTTCACAGCCAATTTTCGTAGACGATAGATGAAACCAGCTTTTTCTTCTGAAAAGCTTCAATCTTATATGTTCTTTTTGTTGTTCCCTTTTTCATTGACCAAATTTGAGATTTGAAGGCTGATCAGGTTTTGCGATTTTCTCTTCGGAAATCGCAAGTGGCAAACGACATCGTTCTTGTATTGATGGCCATAAATTTAAGAAAATATGCGGTAAGAATGCAAGGTTTTACTGTCCATCCATCAAATAGAATTCGGTTTGAGCTTCAGCAACCGAATTCTATTTTTTTATAAGAAGTTTGTTATGTCCCTGCCTCTTTGAAGAGGAGTACTATAAGATAAGGCACATAAACTTAGTGAATTGGTAGAAAACATTTGAAAAGTAAACACTTTAATTGATTTTTTGGTATAGTATAGTTAAGAATGTTTAATAATGCAACAGAAGGTGATGTAAAGTGAAGGTTTTGGCGATTGCCCCCTATGAGGGACTTAAAGAATTAATCATAGAATTAGGACGTAATCAAGATTTTGAGATACATGTAGAGGTTGGAGATTTAGAACAAGGTGTTGAGCTCGCCAGTCGTGCAGCAGAACAGGGGTACGATATTATTATTAGCCGTGGGGGAACTGCAGAACTCATCCAAAAGAAAGTATCCATTCCTGTTATTGAAATTGAAGTTAGTGGATATGATATGCTCCGAGTGTTAACTCTTGTCAGAGACTATCCTGGTAAGGCTGCTATTGTTGGTTTTCCACCAATTTCGGAAGGAGCAGCAACAGTTTGTCAAATTCTTGAAATTGATATTTCTCCCAATGTTATTTCAAAGGAGGAGGAAGTAAAGCCAACGTTAAAACAGTTGCTTGAAGAGGGATATGAAGTCATTATTGGTGATGTAATTACCGTGAAGGAAGCGGAAAACCTAGGATTAAACGGAGTGTTAATTACTTCGGGAAGAGAAAGCATCCTAAAAGCCTTTCAGAATGCTATAAAAATACACCATTATTTTTCCATACTTAGAAGAAAATTTTCAATTGCCCAACAAATTCTTCCAGAAGAAGAGGGCTTTGTTGTGTTTGACACAGAATTCAATAATGTCTACTCTAATACATGCTACACGGAACAATTAAGTAACACCTTTAAGGCGTCAATTAACATCGATCAGGCAGTGACAGAAGTTGTTGCAAAAGGCAAATTTACATCTTTAATTGAAAACAACAACGTCTTTTGGAAGGTAAAGGGAACCAAATTACAAGGATTTGAAATATCACTAGTTTTGTTTCGATTACAAAGAGTGGAATCAAATCAAAAAGGGCTTTCTGATGGNATAAACATTATTTCATCACTAGTCAATTCCAACCCGATTAAATCCTCTTTTATAAAAAGCAACCAGATGAAAATGATTATACAATCAGCCGAAAGATATAGCGAAAAGAAAGAATCAATCTGGATTAGCGGTGAAAAAGGAACAGGGAAGGAAAAATTAGCTCATTATATCCATTTTCGCAGTTCCAAAAGCACCTTTCCCCTACTGACGATTAATTGTGCTCTTTTAACAGCAGATCAGTGGAACTTGTTGGTGAGTGAAAAAGAAAGTCTGCTTGCCTCTAATGATAATGGAACTATTTTTTTAAAGAATATCGATTCCATTGCTTTAATCAACCAAAAGGAATTGATGTCCTATCTTATAAAAAATAACCCGAAGTCCCGCATTATTGCATCATCAAGAGAGAATATTTTAACCTTGATTGAAAGCGGTGCCTTCTTAGGTGATTTGTATTATTTGCTTGCCCAATTGACATTGAATCTTCCGCCTTTGTCAATACGAAAAGAAGATATTGATCATATCGCTCGTATTTTTATTAATGAATCTAATACAAAGTACGGGAAACAAATTGCTGGGATTCGAAATGAAGCCATTGAGGAGTTAGAGAATTTTAACTGGCCGGGAAACATAACCCAGTTAAAACAAGTGATTAATGAAGCAGTGTTGTTAGCAAATGGACCTTTTATTGAAAAAGAAGGTATAGAATATATTTTAAGAACAAAGTTTAAGGAAACGGAAACGGCTCAGCTGAATCTTATAGGTACTCTAGAGGAAATAGAACAGAGAATCATCAAACAGGTTTGGCTGGAAGAAGGAATGAATCAAACCAAAACGGCTGAAAGGTTAGGAATTAACCGGACCACTTTATGGAGAAAATTAAAGGAAATGTAGATGAAAACATCAAAACTGTTTCAAAATTAAACAGTTTTGATGNTTTTTTATTTTTTTAAATATAATAATTGCAANAATAAACATAATAATCTATAATTCAACATGTAAGCGGTATTATAANTGTTTAAAAAATAAACATTTTGATTGGAAAGGGGAAAGCATATGGAACTAAAAGGGATTATTCCAGCTATGTTGACTCCATTAACAGTGGAACAAAAAGTCAACGAATCTGTTACAAGACAATTAACAAACCATTTGCTTGATTCAGGTGTACATGGACTCTTTATTCTTGGAACAAACGGGGAATTTCACCTATTTAATACGGAAGAAAAATTACAATTTGCCAGGATTGTCATCGAGGAAACGAATGGAAGAGTACCAGTAATCGTTGGTACGGGTGGTAATAGCACAGAGGAAACGATTGATCTATCACAAAAAATGGAGCAGTTGGGAGCGGACGCTTTATCTTTGATTACTCCATTCTTTATATCGCCAACACAAGAGGAAATGGCGGTTCATTTCGAAAAGGTGGCTGAGAGCACTTCCTTGCCAGTTCTTTTATATAATATCCCGGCTAGAACAGGAGTTAATATTGAGCCAGAAACCGTTGCGCGATTAGCTAAAGTACGAAATATTGTGGGAATCAAGGATAGCAGCGGTAACTTTGCCAATATCGAGAATTACATCAACGCAACTAAGGATGAGGATTTCTCCGTATTTGCCGGTACAGATTCTTTAATTCTTCCAACCTTACAAGCCGGTGGAAAAGGAGCAGTTGCTGCGACAGCTAATATGATTCCGGATGTTGTGATTGCTATATACAACAATTGGTTAGAGGGAAATATGGAAGCTGCAGAGAAAAATCAGGGAAAATTAGAGCCCCTTCGTGAAACCTTTAAACATGGTACCTTGCCTTCCGTATTAAAGAAAGCAGTAGAACTTTACAGTGTTCCAGTAGGACCGCCAAAAATGCCTGTATCTGAGGTATCAGGAGATGCGCTGAAAATTGTCACTGAAATGGTGGAATTGTATAAACATCAAAAAGTATCAATTGATAATTAATCACAACAAATGAAATTAGAAAGGTGGATGGAAATGCAAACGATTTATCAATTTCAAACCGCACAAAATATTGTAGCAGGACCAAACTCACTTCAGTTGCTTGGAGAAAAATTGAGTTTACTGGGAGTGAAGGTGAGCTCAGCGCTAATTATTACACAGCCGCCTATGGTGGATATGGGCTATGTTGAACAAATAGTTAGTCAATTGGAAGCTAAAGGAGTTTCGGTTCATACTAATACAAATATTTTGCCAGAACCAACTTTAGAGAACATTGAACAAGTATTTGAAGCAACTGCAAGTAAGGATTATGATGTATTGATTGGAATTGGCGGAGGAAGTGTTCTTGATACAACAAAAATTCTCTCCGTGTTAAAAACAAATGATGCTTCGGTTGAGCAGCTTTTGGGAACGGACCTAGTGGCAAACTCAGGGGTCCCAACGATTCTAATTCCAACCACTTCCGGAACGGGTGCAGAGGTTACTCCAAATGCGATTGTCACCCTGCCGGACCAAGAATTAAAGGTTGGTATTGTAAGTAAGTATTTACTTCCAACCCTTGTTATTCTTGATCCTGTTCTCACATTAAAATTACCTAAGCCAATCACGGCTGCAACAGGGATGGATGCTTTTACTCATTCTCTTGAATCTTTTATTTCTACAAAGGCAAATCCAATCAGTGATATGTTTGCGTTAGAGTCGATCCGGTTAATCTCTTCCAGTATTGTGGAAGCGTATCAAAATGGAGAATCGATTGAGGCAAGAGAAAAAATGTTGGTAGGGTCTATGTATGGCGGGATGGCATTAACAAGTGCAGGAACAGCAGCTGTACATGCTCTTGCATATCCTTTAGGAGGAAAATATAAAATTCCTCATGGTGTGGCAAATTCTATGCTCCTTCCACATGTCATGAAATATAATATGGATGCAATAACAGACCGGTTGGCTTTAGTTGCTGAACCTATGGGAATCAGTACTCATGGTCTATCAAATAGCCAATTGGCAGAAAAAGTTGTGGAAAAAATCGTTGAGTGGACTAATGTATTGGAAATCCCTCAAGATCTTAAAAACTATGGTGTTAAAGAAGAAGAATTGCCGGAAATATCTGTGTCAGCCTCACAAGTCACCCGTTTATTAAATAATAATCCAAAAAAATTAAGTGTAGCAGATATTGAAGCGATTTATCGCCATCTGCTATAATGCTAGATTATGAGAATATCGGTTATTTCGGATGATTTAACGGGAGCAAGTGATTGTGGAGGACAGCTAGTTCGTTTTGGTTTAAACGTGTCCGTAGTGGTGCAGGAACATTCTGAAAAAATTAATGACTATGACGCAGTTATTTACAATACAGACAGCCGCTCTGTTACCGGGCTTGAGGCTTACGATAGAGTGAAAAAGGTATGTGACACGATAAAAGCAGGGCCAGTTGATTTAGTCTATAAAAAGATTGATTCGACCATGAGAGGAAATATTGGGGAGGAAGTCAATGCCATTTTTGATTCTTTTTCCCCGGATTTCGTGATAATTGCCCCTGCCTTCCCGGTAAATGGACGTAAAGTCATTAATGGAATTCATTATCTGAATTCCGTTAAATTGGAGAATACCGAGGTGGCAAAAGATCCGAAAACACCTGTAAGGGATTCAGATATTAAAAGATTAATAGAGAATCAATCCAAGCGGAAGGTAGAGCATATTACATTCCAAGAGATTCATCAAGGATATGAAACACTCATGGACAAACTGATTTCCTGTAAGAACAAGCAGATCTCTTACATTACGGTTGATTCTGACCAAGAGTCCGATTTGGAAAAGTTAGTGGAATTGATCCACCAGACTGATTTCTCCATTGTTTGGGTTGGTTCTGCAGGTTTAATGAATTACTTACCTGAGATATACGGAATGAAACAAGTCCAAAAACCGCTGCCTCTGCCTATTCATCGAAACCCTGTACTCTTAGTTGTTGGTAGTGTTAGTGAAACAGGGAGGTCCCAGTTGCAACATCTTTTAAACTATTCGGAAACTGTTGGACTAGAAATGAATTCGGCAAAAGTTTTACAGGACGAAGATTTAAAGGCAAAGGAATTAATGCGAATCCTGTCTGAGGCTAAAGAAGCCTTTTTACAAGGAAAAAATATAGTATTATACTCTTCAAATAATGTGAATGAAACGCATGAAATTGGAGAGAAGCTGGGATATGATGCTGTTAAAATCAGTAATATCGTTTCCATGAGATTAGGTGAATTTGCGGCAGAAATCATTCGTATTCATCAAATAAAGTATCTATTTTTAACTGGAGGAGATACCGCTCAGCAAGTTTTCCTTCAATTAAATGCAAATGAATTTATTTTACAGGACGAAGTAGAATCCGGTGTGCCGATTGGCCGGGTATCCACTGATAAAGAATTATTTATTGTTACTAAAGCAGGAAACTTTGGCTCAAAGGAAGTCATGTTGAAAGCCGTTTATAAACTTCAAGGGAGGGAATATGATGAAGCCGATTATAGGGATTACCATGGGCGACGCAGCGGGAGTAGGTCCTGAGATTATCGTGAAAGCATTGGGCCATCCAGCTGTTTATGAAATATGCAGACCAGTTGTGATCGGTGATGCGAAAATGATTGAAAGAGCCATTCGTATTACTCAATCACCATTAAGCGTTGCCGCGGTTGCATCTGTCACTGAAAGCAAATTTGAATTTGGCAGAATTGATTGTATTGATCTGGATTTACTGCCTGCTGATCTGCCTTTTGGAGAGTTATCACCACAAGCTGGAGATGCTGCCTTTCAATATTTGAAGACAGCAGTTGAACTGGCGAAGAATAAAGAAATTCAATCGATTTGCACCGCACCATTAAATAAAGCAGCCCTTCACAAGGGAGGACATCTATATCCGGGACATACCGAAATCCTTGCAGAATTAACGGAAACAGTGGATTATTCGATGATGTTATCCTCGCCCAAATTAAAGGTCATCCATTTGACCACACATGTTGGCCTGATTAAAGCGATTCAATCTATTACACCAGAACGAACGTATAAAGTGGTGAAGCTTGCCCATGAAACATTAACACGAGCAGGCTATACAAATCCAAGAATTGCAGTTTGCGGAATAAATCCACATGCGGGTGAAAATGGCTTGTTTGGAGAAGGAGAAGAAGAAGTAAAACTAGTTCCGGGAATTGAGCAAGCAATTGCTGAAGGAATTAATGTAAGCGGTCCACATCCAGCAGACACTGTGTTTTTCCGAGCGGTTCGTGGTGATTTTGATCTCGTCGTTGCCTGTTATCATGATCAAGGCCATGTGCCAATAAAGGTATTAGGGTTAGAAGAGGGTGTTAATATCACGGTTGGTTTAAATGGTGGTGTTATTCGTACTTCTGTAGATCATGGTACAGCATTTGATATTGCTGGAAAAAATATAGCTGATGAAAGAAGTATGCTGGCAGCCATCCACTCTGCTGTTGATTTGTCTCCAAAAGAAGTTCGCAATTAAGTGGTAGATCCAATTAAGCAAAAATAGTTTTAAGGGGACTTAATAATTTTACCTTGTGTAAAGTGAACTGGTTTGGAATCTTTCTCACATTTAGCACGAAGTAATCTTTTAAGTTCCCCGAGAAAACACAGACCATGGGTATAGGGCCAGACATATCAATCAAAGCATAAGCTTATAAAGAAAAATGTAACCCCTTACTTGCAATGGTTCCGACTGAAATCATGAAAAAACAAGTATGGCCCATATTTGTCTGCCTCTCGAAGGACATAAGCCGTTAAAATATATATAAACAGACCAAATATAAACAAGCTGTATTTAGATCGAAATTTAATTAAAAAGATAAGGTGATAGTATGAGTAATAAATTAGTAATTAACGAGTCAATTCCAAATGGTAAGTTATATCATGATGCTTATACAAATATTGATTTTTCTTTAATTCCATCTGGTCCTTTTTCAACCGCACATGCACCAACTATTATTAAGTTAGATGATGGAGATTTATTGTGTGCATGGTTTGCAGGTTCATTTGAAGGAAGCCCCGATATTTCAATTGTGTTGTCGAAATTTAATCATGAAACTCAAGAGTGGAATGAACCGAAAATCATTTCTCAGGATGATACTCGCAGTGAGCAAAATCCATCATTTTTCCAAGCACCTGATAAATCAGTATGGTTAATCTATACTTCTCAGGAAGGTCGACAACCAGATAAAGATAATATGCAGTTTACATCCATTATTAAGTATCAGAAAACATATGACAATGGTGAAAATTGGACTGAACCAGAAGTATTGTTTAGTCAGCCTGGAACATTTGCTCGACAATCCATTCAAGTATTAAGTAATGGCAGATGGATTTTTAGCACGTGGGTATGTGAAGATTCAAAATTAGGTCTTACTAACGATCCTACTGTATT
>Ga0058696_1000548_pt1 | contig 15828 bp, 11 predicted proteins | sample AgamicMgSfrz_FD_55077 | JGI IMG/M metagenome (GOLD analysis project Ga0058696, IMG submission 55077) | Agave microbial communities from Guanajuato, Mexico - Mg.Sf.rz | ecosystem: Host-associated > Plants > Phyllosphere > Phylloplane/Leaf | place: Guanajuato, Mexico | collected 2012-05-30 | reverse complement strand
GTTGTTGCTCCTCGGCAGACAGCTGGTTCACATTGGTTTCAAATTCTTGATACTTTTCAGTATCCCCGTAAACGAGCTTTGCCTCGGAGTCGTATTGCTCTTGAATGGACAGGATGGGGGAGTCGCCAAACACATTGAGATGAACGATATCCGTACCATCCACATATTCATCCAATTGGTCGATGATGGTTTCGAGCCTTTGCTTTCGTTGCACGAGTGTACTGCGATGCTCTCTTAAAATCTCCTTCTGTTCATCCTTGGAGAGCTTCATCATGGCTGCAATGTCCTTCAATGCAAAATTCATTTCCTTGAACAANAGAATCNTNTGCAGATTNCCCAGTGCTTNCTGATCATAGAACCGATAGCCATTGTCCTCGACTTTGGTNGGTTTNAANAGNTNNGTTTTATCNTAATAATGTAAGGCGCGTTTGGTAACGCCTGTAATCTGAATGATGTCTTTAACGGTGAAATAGGGTGTCTTCATTCCAAAAGTCCTTTGTTTCAGCAAGGATCTCACTTGCCGGAGTGATGGTTGCTTTGGTTATATGTTTGCCTGTTTTGTTCAAATAGTATTGAATTAAATGATAGCCGCAGGCATAGCCAGCAGCATAGGGCATCCCTACGGGAATAAAGTTCTGCGTACTTGCAAGATCATCCCCGTATAGATAGGGATTAATCTGCTCGAATCCTGTAACATGCAGTTGGTCCTTCATTTTCGGTTTAATGATTGTATTTAGGGTTTCCATATTTGTTTTGGCTACCCAGGGTCCTAATAACTCTTCACCATACAGGGACGTGGCGAAGCTCTCCGCAAGCCCCTCACTAACAACCATTTCTCCTAGCGTAACATACGGATCCCACTGAATAAATTGATACCTCACGTTATGATTGCACTCATGAGCTAATACGGATTGGATGCGAGGTAAAGTATATGCATTCGGGATCAGGTTCGCAATAATATAGCCGGGGATTCCACCATCTCCGCAGATTCCTTCATTCATTTGCATTGCCTGACTGTTCTGATCTCCTAATAAAACGGTGTATAGATATTCCGATACCGGAAGCTGAGTGCCATTGTCCGTAAATGTGGTTAGACTTGCCCTCACAGCTTCATCGCATTGCTGCCAAAATGCTTCTGATGATATAGCTGCGAGCGGTTCATTTATCTCGGGCGTAATGCCTAGAGGTGAGATATTCATCAAATTATTCATCATGATAACGTCAAAGCCATGAGGCTCACTTGATTGAAAGGGGATCTGTTGAATGTTCCACTTTGGCATAAATGGCCCCAGCATTTGTTGCCTATATAACTCCACCTTTTCATCGGGTGCAGCATGAATAATATTTCCATAGATTTTATCCGAGCGTAACGCGGTAATCTTCATCATCAATCTCTCCTTCATGTAAGTTTGATTTCATTATCAAGTATGACCTTACGTTACAGTCAAGGAGAGAAGAGGAAGGTTATACATATTTTATTGTGTGGTAATTCGATTCTCTCTGTGAGTTCACCTCTTACTGTGAAGAATTAGTCGCTCTTTTTTTATGAATTGAATAAGAAGAAAATTTTCGTTTCATGTTGAAGTATCTTGGAATGAGCCAACGTTTCAAGGGATGGTGCTTTAATTAAGCTAGGGTACTTGTTTACAAATTGGTAGGACCACAATCGTTTCAAACGTTTCTCCAGCAGTTGTGGTAATATGACCACCATACTTTTCAGTGATTTGCCGGACGTTCAAAAGGCCAACCCCGTGAAATTCGCTGTTTTCCTTCAATTTCTTTTTATTTTGATGAGCATAGGAATTTACAATTTGAATGGTGAGCATATGATTGTGAGTGAAAATCCGAATCGATATAAATCGTTCTTCAGTTGTAAGAAGAAGTTGAGCAGCTTCAATTGCGTTATCCAGAATATTTCCGATCACAATGCATAAGTCGTAAGAGTCTATCATATCTAGATTGTCTATGCTCACTTGATATTTAATCTGTATGTTTTTCTCCTTGGAAATATTTATTGCATTATTTAATAAAGCGTCAATGACCAGGTTACCTGTGGCTATTGATAAATAAGAGTTTCCCATCACTTGCAAGGTTTTGCTGATATGCTCAAGTGCTTTTTCTTGTTCTCCTGTTTGAATGCAGGCACGAATATAAACGAAATGTTTATTGGTGTCGTGGATAATTCGTTTGGTCATTTGAAATGAATTCGAGATTTTCTGATAACTAGCATTTTGATAATCAGTTTGTTTGTGTAATTGTTGTAATTCATCTTTCATCTGAAAACTTTCAATCAATTGATCAAATAGATAAATAATGGTGATATTGATCAGTAAGATACCAAATGCTGAAAAAATATACATATTGTTTTCTTGCGTATGAAAGAAAAGCGTATTTAAGATGAGAAGACTGACAATATTAATGAGTCCTAGCACAAGATAGTACCATTTGTTTAACTTATAATCACGTTGCCGTTTAAATAGCTTGATCAGCATAATGAACAAGAAAAAAATAAGCGATGAAAACAATAAAATAAGTAGGCGTGTTTGCTGACTGCCCAAGTCTATATCACTAGGAGTTAAGTGCACTTGTGTAATAAACCCGTATGAGAGAGTTTCTGCTATGAAACCTAGAATGACGTATAGAACGGAAAAAATTGCTTTCGATTCAATCCGAGAAGAGTAACACCAAGAAATAATAAAGGCACTGCTGATTGATAGTAAACCTGTAATTAGAACAGGAAAAAAAGAGACTGAGGATAGATAAATTGTCGTACCGCTCAGAAGATAATGAACAATAATACGTTGTCTGCTCTGCTGGGAAGAGCCAAGTAATGCAAAAAAATAACGGTTTAGCAGAACAAGTTGCAGGAGAGTCGTTCCTAAAAAAGAAAGCAGAGTCAGTATCATATAATAAATTTACCTGCCATGTATTGAGCATATGTATCTTTAATTTGCTTCATTTGAGTTCGGCTTATTGGGAAATCCTGATGGTTGCTCATAATTACTGAATTAGCTGTGAACCTGCGAATATAGTCCATATTAACAATGACTGATCGGTAAACAAGCAGAAAGGGCATTCCTAATTTCTCCGAATAGGATGAAATCGTACCTGTGATTAGAAATTCTTGATCAGTTGTGACAACCTGAAGTTTGTTTTGTACCAAAGAGTGTTTCAATTTTGAGATAGCGATGATTTCTGATACTGGCACAATGTTCTGTCCTCGCTCGTCTTTCAAAAACATGACATGCTTGGCAGTTGAACTGAGGTGATCATAAAGGCGCATCATTTTCGATTCAAAAACGTCATATGTTAAGGGCTTAAGTAAATATTGAAAGGTTAATACATCAAAGCTTTCCATAACATAGTCTGGGTAACTGCTTAAAAATAGGATTGTTACATCTTTGTTGGGGAGTGAACGTATTTGTTTAGCTGTTTCCAATCCATTAATTCCTGACATTTCAATATCAAGAAAGAGGAAATGAAAGTTTTTACAATTTTTACTTAAGTAGTGTTCAAGTAGCTCTTCACCTGACGAAAAATGAGTCAACTGAATTTTGCAGTCATTAATTTTTTCGAAATCACGAAAGAATTGACTCAAATCTTCGTGAATCTCTTTATCGTCGTCACATACCCCACCGAATAGCACTTCTATTTCCCTCCTAAAGATACCATTTATTAAAAGTATAACGAATTCAGACTATAGATCAACACAAGAGTAGTTACAAAGTCCAACGTGAAGCAGAATGCTTTGGTTTACGATCGTCACGCTAATGCTCACTCAAAATCCGTAATCAATCCTAGCGATAAAGTCATTCTCCAAAAAAGTATATGAGGAAACAAAATACATCAAAAAATGCAATTCGCATAGATTTTAATACAATTGGCATATTAAGTATTCCATAAATTCGGGTAATCCCTATATATTGTTTTTTAAGGGGATGGAAAAAAATGATAGAGTTGTTGGTTAACGCTACAAGTGAGCAAATGATTCGACACAAGGTGATCATGCAGAAGGATTTACCGATCATTCGATATGGATTACAGGCGATGACTGAGACATTGCTTATTGCTAGTACAATGATAATAATTTCTATTTTTGGGGGGCGGATGCTAGAAGCTCTGGCCTGGATTGGAACGGTATTCATCGTAAGAAGTTTAGGAGGAGGGAGACACGCCGGAACGTTTTTACAATGCTATTTCATATCTTTAGGTGTTTTTATAGCGTGCATGTTCGTAGTGCATTTACTCGAAAATTCCTTCATTTCGTACCTGATAGGCTGGGGAGCAGCGCTCCTGTTTGTTTTATCTCAAGTATTTTTACGTAAAAGATCAAAGCAAATGAAGCTGCAGAAAATAAGCACGTTAATTACTGCTGTTGCAGTTTTTATATATGGTATTTTTCTTTGGTTTCAAATCACAGATAGTATCATGTTATCAAGCTTGTTGGGTTTAGTCGCTTCACAATTATCTAGATTTTTGGGGGGGAGTCACTTATGAGTTTAGCTCTAATCAAAAGAATTCCATGGAAAATCATTAGTTTATTAGCCATTGCTTTTGTCGTGTTACGAACTAACACTATGTGTTGGTGGATAGCCCATGAACCAGAAATGCCGGAGGAAGTAAAAAAACTACAGTCATTCTAAATTCATAATTGTAATAAATTTGGGTTGGGAGTAGATGGTTATATGGATTGGTATGTACTCTTTGTTGAAACGGGAAAAGAAGATGTCGTACGATCGTTGATTAGCAAATATTTCGACAAGTCTGAGATTCGTGCAATTGTACCCAAACGGAAATTGGTAGAGCGAAGATTAGGTCAGTCTTACGAGGTTTGCAAAACGATGTTTCCTGGCTATGTGCTCGTATATACTCAAATGAATACGAAAATTTATTATGAACTTAAGCAAATACCGAGGTGCTATCGGCTGCTTAATCGTACCCATAGCTCTATCGATAATAATGAACAGAGGAGTGTACTCTACAACCAGGAAGATACACTCGAAACGTACACCTTCTCAAAAATTGAAGAGGAAGAAATGACATTGATCCTCCAACTCATTGGGAAGAGTGAAATGATTGACTGCTCAGCTCTGTACATAGAAAACGCAAAGATAAAAGTATCTAGCGGGCCTTTGAAAGGGAAAGAAGGGATCATAAAAAAAATTGATAAGCGCAAGAGGCGAGCTAGAATTGCATTGAATTTTATGGGATATGAAAAGTTGCTGGATGTTGGTATTAGTTTATTGGAAAAACCATTGGAGAATGGAAATTTCGGGACTCATTAAAAATTCAGAGTGAAACTAATCGCTGCTTCGGTACGTTGGCGGAGCTCTGTTGTCATAATGCTTGGTCTAGTAGTGTATATGTTGAATATAGACGATCTGGCGAAGCTGTGCCCAAACGGCACTAGACATCAATCAGAATAACCTAACGTGGTAGTTAATAGTCGAATCAGATTGGTAGGTATCGCATTTGATTAGTTATTCTCCTTCATTGTTGTTGCAGGAAATCGAAATGAGCAGACCAGAGAGCAGCATCAAAGCAAGCATATGCATTGCACGATTTGCACACAATTTATATTTTGAAGAGGTCATCCATTGCTTGCACGAAGAAGAATTGGATTATTACACAAATCTTCAAGTCGAAAAAAGAAAGAACAGTTTTTTAATGGGAAGGTTTTGTGCCAAAAAAGCGATCCAATTGTATACGGATATCGGGGATGATCGGAAAATTATAATCCGAAGAGGGGTTTTTCAGCAGCCGGTTGTTACAATGCCGTCATACTCAAATATTCAGGTAAGCATAACACATTGTAATGATATGGGGGCGGCTCTTGCTTTCTCAGAAGAGCACGCAATGGGAATCGATATTGAAAAAATATCGGGAGAACCTACTGCAATTGAATCCGTTTTGACGGAAAAGGAAAGAAATCTTATCAAGTCGTTAAATTTGAACCCCAACGTAGCTTTATACTTAATGTGGACAGCAAAAGAAGCATTATCCAAAATATTGAAGACTGGGTTNACAACACCGCCTCAAGTTTTTGAGATTAATCGGATTGACATACAATCAGATTATGTCTCAAGTGAGTATACGAACTTCTCCCAGTTCAGGGCTACATCTTTTCAAGCGGGTCATTACATGCTTTCTATTGTGCACCCAAAGCGAACACTCATGGATGTACATACGTTAAAACATCTAATCTCTAAAACGCAGGCGATAATCAGCTCCTTTCATTGTTGAACAATGGAATGAGCATTTTTTTTGCATAGATTGATACAGTTTGTATTCGTTTTACGGAAAAGGAGGTGATCGCAATAAATAAGAGACGTGTCGTATTTATGTTTGGCGGGCAAGGTACCCAATACTATCATATGGGGCTTGAGTTATACAAGATGTATCCTGTATTTCGGTCTTGGATGGAACGTTTAGATTCCCACGTATCGAATATCACAGGATTATCAGTCTTAGCTCATTTGTATGACGATCGCAAATCCTTAGCGACGAATTTTGAAAATCTTGTCTATACGCATCCAGCTATATTCATGATCCAATATTCGCTCGCACGTACGTTGATCGATGAAGGGGTTGAGCCAGATTTATTGTTGGGTATGAGCTTAGGCGAATATGTATCTGCTGCTGTGGCTAATGTGGTTGAGGTAGAGGCTGTATTAGAAAACATTCTGATCCAGTCGAAATTGATTGAATCGTCTTGTGAGAGGGGGGGGATGATCACAGTATTGTCAAATGCGGATGTATACGATACCTCTCCTCAGCTCCATATGGCTTGCAGTCTGGTGGCTATCAATTATGATGGTCATTTTGTAATTGCAGGGAGAGATACAAGTCTATCAACTGCAGAAAGCTGGCTAAACTCAAATCGTATTATTCATCAGAGGCTCCCAGTCTCCTATGCGTTTCATAATGCGCAAGTGGAACCCATAAAAGGCGCCTACATGTATCATCTGCAAACCATGACATACAAAGCACCTGTGGTGCCTTGTCTATCTAGTGCAGCAGGAGGTGTATGTGAAAACATAAATGCTTACCTTATGTGGCAGGCGATTCGTGAGCCAATGCGATTAAGTGAGGCAGTGGAAAAGCTAGACCAAAAGCAAGAGTATATTTATTTAGACTTAAGCCCTTCTGGCACATTAGCAGCAATAGTCTCGAAAATACATGGGCAAAGAGCCAACTCTACTTATTACCCCATTATCACAAAGTTTAANCAAGATGCTTTACATTTGAGGCGCGCAATAGACGGGTGTATGAATGGGTTAGTGCTGTAAATAGAGNTTTTCATTAAGACGCTGAAAAGCTTGAAGGGTTGAAACATACAAAGTAGGCGTCTCAGATGAGCAACATATATAGAGTAAAAAGAAAACGTTTTCATTAATAAAGAATGTGTGGTGATATATTTTCGATTAGGTTAAGATTAGAAAAAATGGATTATGGAGGGAATCGAGTGAAGGCTCAAGAACAAATGCTAAAAGGGATGTTTGAAGGTCCGATTATTCCAATGATCGTGAGAATTGGTTTACCCATACTGATTGGTAACCTGCTAAATTACGTTTATCTGGTTATTGATACGTACTACATCGCCATGCTAGATCCCACTTCGTCCGCTCTTTTGGCAGGAACAGGTCTGTTATTTCCTCTGTTTTTTATTTTTGAAGCCATCGCCTCGAGTTTGGCAGTCGGTCTCAGTACAGTGACAGGACGGTTGATTGGCGAAAGAAAATTTGAAGAATGCAAAAGTCTTGGAATCAGCGGGTTCATCATGGCAATGGTACTCGGGATTCCATTCATTCTCGTCTGTTATTTGTTCGGACCAGAGTTGATCAATATGCTCGCGGGGACTGGGCTCAGTTCGGAGGCAAAGGCATACGGGCTAGAATTTCTATATTCGTTAGCACCAGGCTTGATCTTTATGATACTGGTACAGGTCTATGGAGGTATCCTTCTTGGCGAGGGACTCACCCATGTGCTGGCGATCGCATTTACACTCATGACAGTCATCAATTTGATTCTTGATCCAATTATGATTTTCGGTCTGGGCATGGGGATCACCGGTGCAGGATTGTCCACGACAATCGCAATGTGCTTTGCGTTTCTGTACGTGGTGCGGTTTCTGCAGAAAGGAAAATCAAGAATCCCTCTGACATTCAGCCTTTCGAGGTTTAATAAACGAATTGTGAAGGAAATTGTTCGCATTGGTTTGCCGCAGTTGTTGATGACCGTTTCCATTTATACAATTACCGTTGTCTACAATAAAATCATTACGACCAATTTCAGCGAAAATGCGATGAATGCCTGGACCTTAACGGGAAGGATCGATCAAGTCTTGATCATACCGATTATTGCAGTTGCAGGTGCTACTACGGTTTTTGTTTCACAGAATTATGGACGTAACCAGCTTGAGCGTATCAAAAAAGCGTTGAATGTCAGTATGCTCTTCGTTTTCGGAATGTCTACTGTGATTGCGGCCTTCTACGTATTAGTGGCGCCCTGGTTATTTGCAAGGTTCACTTCTATACCTGAAGTGGTGGAGCTCGCGACCCAACAGGCGCTCATTATTTCATTTACATTCGGGTTCATGGCCATTACATGGACGATCTGCTCCTTCTTTCAAGCGACAGGTCGACCAATGCCGGCCGTCATTATTATGTATATAAGAGTCATCCTCATTATCGGACTCGGCGTATACTTCATCTATGGGTTGGATATGGGGTTAAATGGTATCTTCATCTCCATGGTCATAGGCAATGTTGTGACTTTGCCTATCTCGTTCCTATGGGTGAAGGGACATCTCAAAAAAGTGAAGTTCACATCCATTTTTGATAATCAGTCTCCAGTACCGAGCGAACAGAGGGTATAGATTTTTAACATTGCTAGTTTAGGGATGTAATTAAAGCCTCCATTATCCATTGACCATTGGCGTAAGCAGATGGTTAGGATCATGGGGGCGCTTTTGATGTTGGGACATTGCTCCGTCTAGACGTGTTGTAAAGAATGTTGTTCTTTTTTTTTGAAAATTTTCAAAAAAAATGCGCCTCGTCTGTCTGAAGAAGACTCATAACTATTCAATTATTAGGAGGAACACGTATGAAATTTAGTTTCTGTACAATCGCCTGGAGACATCGGACGTTAAAGTTGGATGATATGGCCTATATTATTAGCTTACTCGGTTATGACGGCATTGAAATTTGGAGTAAGCACTTGTTCGAATATCAGGCTGCATTGCCTGCCTTAAAGAAACTCCTTTCTCATAGTAAGCTCCAAGTACCAATGATTACGCCTTATTTTGATTTTACGTCTTCCAAAAAGAAATGGAGAGACAGTATTTTGGAAGCCGAAACATTCATCCATCTAGCTAATGAGATCGATTGTCCTATTATTCGTTGCTTTACGGGCAGAGTTGGAAGCGAGTTTGCGACACAACGGGAATGGGAGAGTGGAGTAGAAGGAATACAGGTTATTGCGGATAGAGCAGCTGAGTTCAACATCAAAATTGCGATTGAAACACATGTAAATACACTCGCGGATCGAATTGAATCAATCCAGAAATTATTAAAGGATGTCAACCGTCCGAACGTCGGCTTGGTGCTCGACTTTTATAATCTATATGAAAACGAAAGAGGAATGGACCCTCTACTTGTTATTGAAGAGCTCTATGAGCATACCATTCATGTGCATGCCAAAAATGCGGAGGCAAACTTAGGATTAATTACACCATTCAATTATGTGATGGAAAAAGATCGGGCAATACTTGGCATTCGGAACCTCGCTGATGGAGATCTCGACTATCGGGCTATTCTACATGAATTAAACCGAAGAGACTATCAAGGCTACGTGTCCATTGAGTGTTTCGAAGTGAATCGCAACCCAATTCGCGTCGCTATGGACGAGATAAAGTTTTTAAATGAGACAAAACAGTCAAATTTTCAGCCAACTGTATACACATAAATGGGAAACATGGGAGGTACGCATGGGGAAAAGAACGCTGAATTTATCGGATGAATTATATGATTATATTTTGGACAATTCACTAAGAGAACCTGCGGTTGCGCAGGATCTCCGGGAAGAGACGAATCGTATGCTCATGTCCGCAATGCAAACTCCGCCTGAGCAAGGGCAATTTTTAGCGATGATGGTTGAATTATTGAACGCGAGGCAGATTCTTGAGGTAGGTACATTTACCGGATACGGAGCGTTATGGATGGCGCTTTCTTTACCTGAGGGCGGGAAAATAACGAGTCTCGATGTGGATGAGAAATGGTGTACAATGGCCAGGAAATATTGGCGTCAAGCAGGGGTAGAAGAGAAGATCGAATTAATAATCGCGCCAGCTTCCGAGTCGATGCGTCAGCTTCTACATGATCATAAAGCGAATTTTTACGATATCATCTTTATCGATGCAGATAAGGAAGGCTATCTCGATTATTACGAATTGGCGATTAAGCTTGTACGAGTAGGAGGATTGATCTTACTTGATAATGTGCTTTGGGGCGGCAGTGTCATTAACGAGCTCAACCAGGGACGCGACGTTTGCGCCATCCGTGAAGTCAATAAAAGGGTTCATCTTGATGATCGAGTTACTATGAGCTTAATGCCTATTGGAGACGGTTTAACCTTTGCAATTCGTAGAAAATAATGAAAGGAGCTACAGGATGAAACCTCTCAAACTATTGGATACGTTAAGCAACTCAAATATACACTATGGATTTTATGAGGATGAACTCTATATAGAAAATAGTAAATTAGATCCGAACGTTCAAACGTATTTCGTCAATCATAAAGAGCTGATTATCGATTTTCTTAAAAGTCGTCAATTTATAGATTTAACGGTAATGGATTCGGACACACACCACAAAGGTGGAGCCGGACTTGATTTTTTATTCGTTGAACCTGGCAGCGTGAAAAAGGTCCCGAATGTTTATCGAAGCTTTCTCGTAGCAGATATCAAGTCCAATCCCAATCTCTTTTACTTTGCCGGCATCATGATTGCTTTATTTGTTCGTTATACGGATGCCAATGTCACCACCTGGAGCATCCATTGCAGAGGAGAACAGTTGAAATTCGACACGTTGAACTACACGAAACAATCTAAGCTTGCGGATATCGTGGAGAACTTGGCTTCCTCAATTATGAAGGGAAAACGCCATGCTCACGATTTAGACAACCTCAATATAGCGCTATGCAATGCTGATTCCAGTCATGTGCTGGCTATGAATATGTCGACCAGTGAAGATCATGTCATCATAACGATGAAGTATAACGCTCACATGATCGCTGGAAATACAATCGATCGAATTGTGAACCATTATTCGACCTATTTATCAGGGTTCATTAGCAACCCAGATGCAGCGCTTTCCACGCTTTCCTATCTTTCGGCAGATGAACTCAGCAGGATCAAAGAATGGGCAGGATTACCAGAACAATATTCGTTCCAAGAGACGCTGTATGATGTATTCGAACAACAAGTCTTCCAGACTCCTGAGGACATTGCTTTTATCTATGATGATAATAAAAGCAATGTTTTTTATATTTCCTATATTGATTTGCTCTGTTCCGTAGATCATTTGGCATTAGAAATCTCGCAATTAAACGTTAGTAATCAGGTTATTGGCTATTATGGCGAGCGGTCCATTTATACCGTAATTGCAATGTTAGCAGTTTGGAAGTCAGGCAATATTTATCTTCCTCTGGACACCTCTTATTCGGAAGAACATCTTCATTACATGATTGAGGATGCTAAAGTCGAACTCATTTTTACAACCGATCAGAGAGTGAGCGAAATTTCGAACTATAGGACAATCGTGATGAGCGAGCATCATTTAATCGATGCTGCTTCCTACGAGCCAAGTATTTCGGCAAGCAACTTCTCTTTGGAACGCGACTGCTTAATCATGTATACCTCGGGCTCAACTGGAAAACCGAAAGGTGTCATTCACAAACAGCTGCAATTGATTAATCGTTTTAATTGGATTTGGTCGAATTACCCTTTCAGAGAGAACTCTTGTATGGGTCAACGGACGAGTATGAATTTCATGCCGTCCATGTGGGAGTTTCTGGGGGGGCTACTTAAAGGGGTTCCCACCATCATATTGACTGATTCAATTGTAAAAGATCCGAATAGTCTAGTTCGTGCGATTGCCCGTCATCAGATCTCGCATCTTACCGTCGTCCCTTCGCTACTAAAGCGTATTTTAGAGTCGCCGGAAGATAAGGGATTGTTATCAACGATGCAATTATGTATTACTGCAGGAGAACCGTTGACCGTAGATTTATTGAGACTTTTTAAAGAAATTGTGCCTCAGGCTACGTTATTAAATGATTACGGCGCGACAGAGGTAAACGGTATTTTATATGTAGATTCCAAAACCAATGCAGCCAGAACAGATAAATTGNCCGGGTTTAAACCGATCCGGAATGTAAAAGTGTACGTACTTGATTCGGATTTAAACTTGGCGGGAGTTGGGATTGAGGGTGAACTGCATATCGGAGGGGCGGCATTAGCAACTGGCTACCTCAATGACAACGAAAGCAATGCAAAAAAGTTTATCGAAAATCCATTCAAAGATAGTTCAAGTCCCCGATTATATAAAATGGGCGACTATGGTCGGTATTTACCTGACGGAACGATTGAGTTATTAGGTCGGCGCGATCACCAAGTGAAAATCAGGGGAATTAAACTTGAGTTGACGGGTATTGAACGCGTAATAGAGCAGAACGACGCAATTGTTGAATGTGCTGTTTTTGTTAAGGAACTCAGTCCGGGAGTCAGCCGGTTATACTCGGCTATCGCATTGAGGGATGAGGAATCGATCACAGATGACCAATTATACGAATTCCTGAAACCCAAAATATCCGATTATATGATTCCTTCTTCATTCATTCGAGTAGAAAAATTACCAAGGACACCGAACGGTAAAATCGATCGGCAACAAATATTGACTTTAACCGAATTACCTGGAAGTGATCCAAAACCGAGCCTCATTTCCGTGAGTAACATAAAAGAACAGCTCGTTTCCCAAGCAGCACAAACGTTATCCGTTGGACGCTCCTTGATCGAGAGTGGGAAGAAGTTCTATGCGTTAGGCTTTGACTCATTGACCATTGTAGATTTTTTAAACGCTATCAATAAGAGGTTTGGCATATCGTTAGCCATTACGGATCTTTACGATCGCGCAAGCATAGACGAGTTAACATCGTATATCCATTCCAAGAACGACAACATCATAATTGAATTACAGTCTGATTTAAGTCCGGAGTCGAAACCTGAACCTGAATCTGAACCAAAGATTGAACCTCATTCTGAATCAACCGTTGTAACGGAAGCCACGGTTTCTATTGAGGTCACAGCAATCAATGATATTTTGGCTGATTTAGCAGCGAACGTTCTTCAAGTAGAGCGTTCATTGATTGAAAATGGGAAGAAGTATTATGCACTGGGTTTCGATTCATTGACTATTGTGGACTTTTTAAATCTAGCGAATAAAAAATTCGGGACCAAACTTGCCATTAGCGACTTGTACGATTTTTCAAGCATTGATGAACTAGGTACGTATATGAGCACCCAGAAGAATATCAACATTATGCCTGAACCTGTTGTTTTTTTCAGCCCAATTCCTGCTATATCGAATGAAGCTGCAAATGAACGGAAAGAAGCTGCGAATACACCTAAGAAAATTGCCATCATCGGGTTGGCGTGCAAATACGGCGGTGCTAATTCTGCTGATGAATATTGGAATAATCTTAAAAATGGCATTGATTCCATCCAGGTCGTCCCTGAGCAGCGATGGTCGGTTGCGAACTATTACGATCCTGATATAAGAGCAGATAACAAAACAATGAGCAAGTGGGGAGGGTTTGTAGCCGATATTGATCGTTTCGATGCAGATTTCTTCTCAATCACACCGATTGAAGGCGAGAACATGGACCCACAGCAGCGAATTTGCCTCGAAGAGTGTTATCATGCGCTGGAAGATGCGGGATATTCAGAACTTGATCTGAGTAACAAAAATGTCGGGGTTTTTATAGGTGCAAGGCCAGGAGATTATATCAATCTTATTAAAGAAGGTGGACATCCACCAAATCCGTATAGCTTGATGGGTAATGATTTTGCAATTTTGGCGGCGAGGGTAGCCTATTTCCTCAATCTAAAAGGACCTGCTCTTAGCTTGGATACCGCTTGTTCTTCTTCACTCGTTGCTATCCACCTTGCGGCCTCAAGCATTCTAAATGGTGAATGCGAAATGGCACTGGCTGGGGGGATCTGTATCATGTCCACGCCAGATCTTTATTTGACATCTTCCAAGCTGGGAATGTTATCTCCCGATGGGAGATGTAAAGCTTTCGATAACCGTGCGAACGGCTTTGTTCCCGGTGAAGGTGCAGGAATCGTTGTGCTCAAGGAACTGGATCAGGCTATTGCAGATAACGACCATATTTACGGCGTGATCTCTGCTTCGGGCATCAATCAGGATGGTAAAACAAATGGTATTACCGCGCCAAGTGCCATGAGTCAAGTTAATTTGCTTCGAGCGATCTATGAGGATAACCAAATAGACCCTGCTTCTATTGATTATGTGGAGACGCATGGAACAGGGACTAAACTTGGAGATCCCATTGAGATTAAGGCGCTTTCCGATGTATTCGGAGAAAGTGGGATGGAAAAGGAATCTTGCCCGATCGGGTCCGTCAAAACGAATATCGGGCACACGATAGGCGCTGCAGGTGTGGCGGGGTTAATCAAAATCATCATGTCACTGAAACATCAAGTGATTCCTCCAACGCTGCATTATGAACAGGCGAATGAGCATATCGACTTCAAGAACAGCCCTTTTTATGTAAATACGACATTGAAAGAATGGTGGCCGAAACCCACGCCAAGAAAAGCAGCGGTCAGTTCGTTCGGGTTCAGCGGCACGAATAGTCATGTTGTCATTGAGGAGTATAGTGGTGACAAGAACCGACCCAATTCTGATCATTCATATTACCTAATTCCTATATCTGCCAAGTCGATAAAGAGTTTAAGGAGCAAAATCGGTCAGCTTCGCGAATGGTTAAAAGCCTCAGATGGACAAACGATTGGAGATATCGCTTTTACACTTAGCGTAGGGCGGACTCATTTTGACGAACGGATCTCCTTTATCGTAGAGAGCAAAGAAGAATTACTGGCCATGTTGGAAAATGATTATTCGAACGTGCGAGGTAAAACAACCGTTAATCCAGATTCTACGGTATGCGATAACTTGATTGGCAAATTAACAGCGATGGATCCTGATTCTCCTGCATATAAGGCATATTTGGAAAGTTTGAGAGACCTTTATATTAGTGGATGCGAGATTAATTGGCGGAAATTGTACGAGAATCGTCCGTATCAGAAAATTTCACTACCTGTCTATCCGTTTGAGAAGAAACGGTATTGGATTGAGCCAGTGCGCAATGAACAGAGCCGTTTAACGACGTCTGTTGGGCATACGTTTTTTGACAATATCTTAAGAGAAAGACACAACATACATTATACGGTGAACTTGAACAATCAAAGCGAGCTCGTGAAAGATCATGTCATTCATGGGGATGTGGTCGTTCCTGGGGCTTTTTATCTGGAAATGGTCATGAAAGCATTGGAAATGTACCATGTCACATATGAGGAGATCGCAATCGACAATTTGAGGTTGCTGCAATCCGTTGTGCTGGGGGAGCAGGATACCTGCCTCACACTTTCTATAGATACGTCGGCCATGACGTTTGTAGTCAGTAGCGGGGATAGCATCGTCGTCACGGGCGCGTACAGTTCATCACAGGATCGTGTACCAGAAT
>Ga0058696_1000547_pt1 | contig 15829 bp, 13 predicted proteins | sample AgamicMgSfrz_FD_55077 | JGI IMG/M metagenome (GOLD analysis project Ga0058696, IMG submission 55077) | Agave microbial communities from Guanajuato, Mexico - Mg.Sf.rz | ecosystem: Host-associated > Plants > Phyllosphere > Phylloplane/Leaf | place: Guanajuato, Mexico | collected 2012-05-30 | reverse complement strand
TCATCACTGATTCCCAGTTTAGCCTTAGGTCCTGTCACAGCTGCATTTTCACTGTATAATGACCCATCCAATTGAACAAGTTGATAAATTTTTTCCTCTAATGACATTTCATTTAATAGTTCTAACAATTTTTCTACTTTCATTTGAATCCTCCTAACATTGTATTAATAAAATAGTCTCACCCAATTATGAGAGAGACTATTCTAAAGCTGTAATTATGCTGCTGTTTCTTCTTCTAATTCCCTCTTTAGTGCTTCCTTCTCTAATCCTTTAAACCATGGGTACCATAAAATAGGTGATAACACTAATTGTAAAATCAATTGCAAGATTATGATGGACATTGCACCACCGACAGAAGCATGAAAACCGAGTGGTAGACCAAATATTGCTTGTGCTCCACTAAATTTCGAAACAATTTCAAACTTTATTAATAAATAAGCAAGCGTTATTGTAATAGCATTATTAGTGATAAACGGAATGGCCAACCTAAAATTTAGTACTAATGGTGTCCCAAAAATGAGTGGTTCAGTTATTCCAAATAAGGAAGGTACTAATGCAATTTTACCTAGCTCTTTATACTGTTTACTTTTAGATATTATCATTAATATAACTAATCCAATTCCAAGCCCTCCCCATGTTATTACATTAAAGAAGGTTAATCCTAGAATGTGTGGTAACGGTTCTCCAGCAGCAAGAGCAGCTAAATTTTCCATGTCCATTGAAATCCATATTGGAGTTACAATTGGAATAATAACATTCGTTCCATGTACTCCAAAAAACCATAGGAGCTGCTGCACAATAGTTGCAATTAAAAAGGCGGTTAATGTTCCACCAATGGCAGTCAATGGCTGTTGAATAATACTATAAACAAATTGATGGAAGTTATCATAAGTTGTAGTCTGGAAAAACCAACTAATTATAATAAATAGGATGCCAATTACAATAGTTGGAATCAAACCTTCAAATACCCTAGATACCATAGGAGGAACACTTTCCGGCATCTTTATTGTCCATCCTTTGGTTTTAATAAATACAAATATCCTACCAACTGCTAAACCTATAATGATTGCTGAAAATAAACCTTGAGCACCTAACCATGTAGTAGGAATTGCAGCTACTTCTTCTACAGTATTTCCTAATGGTGTTACTACTAAGAAGGACATTAAAGAAGCTATTCCAGCAGCATTTCCATCTTCATTAGGTAAGAATTTTGTTGTTAAATTTTTTGCCATTAGAAATGCTACATATATAGAAAGTCCATTAATAGTATATGTATGAATGGCATTTAAAACAGGAGTTAGTTCAACACTATTAATAAAACTAGTAACAGATGGAATCGGAAATGCCATAAGAAGTACAGCGATAGACCCAATTAAAACTATACCTAAGGTGGCCATCATCGTCGCAGTAATCGTTTGTAAATAATAGTTTTCTCCTAATTTACTTACTAATGGACTTACTCTATTATGGAAGAAACCTGTTATTTTATCTGTATTCATATTAATCTCCCCTTAAACTTTCTTATTTGCTTAGTTTTATTCATAGGTTCCTAGGGTCTATTAAATTTACTAACAGTGAGTAGTAGGAAAAAGGAAAAAAAAACTTCATAATCACCTTTACTTAACTCTTGGTTTTAAATATATAAACCTCTCTTAGTAAACTTTACTGAGTGACATCATAACTTTTTGTAAGAGGGTACTTTTTTAATTTATTTGCTTCAAGGCAGATTCTAAAACCTTTAATCCATTCATCATTCCATAGTCAACTGTATCGATTGTTGTTACTCTTATCCCTAAAGGTTCATAAGTCTTCTTCATTTGTTCTAAAGAAAAACTGACCTGTGGACCGAGTAGCAAGACATCTGTTCCAGCAATATGTTTTTCTACTTCGCTTCTAGCAGTTGCTGAAATACTCACATCAAGTCCTCTTTCCTTCGCTGCTTTTTCCATCTTCGTTACAAGTAAACTTGTAGACATTCCAGCTGCACATATAAGTAATATTTTCACAGAAAATTCCTCCTATAAATGAATTGTTTTTTTTGTCAAATGAATAATTTCTTCTGATAATTCCTTAACAGTTATTGAATTCATTAAGTGGTCTTGTGCATGAATTAATAACAACGATATCTCTGTTGATTCACCTCTAGCTTCAGACTGTATTAGTTCTGTTTGCATAATATGAGCTTTGCTAAGCTCCTCAGTTGCTTCCGCCATTAGCTTATCAGCTTTTATAAAGTTTCCATTCTTTGCTTCCGTAATGGATCTCATTACACAACTTCTAGCATTTCCACCATGTAAAATAATGCCCATAATTGTTTGTTGACTTTCTAACTTCTCCATGTGGTACACCTGCTTCCTTTTTACTACTTTCTATACTTAAACTATATACTGAGATTGTTTTCAATAAAAGTTAATGATATTCCTTTACAAGAGGAAAGATAATAGCTCGTTTTATATTTAATATTAATTAAAAACACTGAAAGGGATATTAAAATCATATCCCTTTCAGTGCTTTTAAAATAGAAGTTCGGTCCTTCGCATTTATTAGTTTTTGTATCCTCACACTGTCGTCAACTAATCGAACTAAAGTTTCATACATTGGTTTTAAGTCCTCTTTATTTTTTTTCGCAACATGCAATAAACATACAAATTGAACTTTATTTTTCCCCCAATCGATTGGCTTTTTTATTGTTGCAATTGTCCAGAATGTATTAGGAGCTTTCGCTTCTAATGGATGTGGAATAGCTACTAAATTTCCATAGCTTGTTGAAGCTACCTTTTCTCTCTCTAAGACTGTTTCCACCATACCGTCTTCCGTTATTCCTTTTCTAATTAATTCTTCTCCAAGATATTTTATGACCTCTTCATAAGTATTACATGGAATATTTGTATATATTAAGTCTTCTTTAAGATATTTATCTACAATAGAAAAATCCTCATCCATCATCTGTTCAATCTTTGATAGTTCACTATTTCCCAATAAGGTATTAATCAAAATATGTGGAATTGTAATCGTATTAGGAAGAGGTACAGTACTTACAATAAAATCCACTTCATCATCTCGGTAATTAGGAAGACTATGTAATTCAGTAGTACCTAGAAAAGTTAATTTATTCCCGAACCTTGCCATCATTTTATAAAGCAATAATTGGGAACTTCCAAGCCCAGTTGTACATACAATCAAACAACGTTTAGGTTTCTTCTTTAAATTCCTCTTCTCTATTGCAGTCCCAAAATGCAGAGCAATATAACCTATCTCGTGTTCATTTATATTTATTTCAAAACTCTCATTAATAATTTTCCCAGCTTTAATGGCAGCTTCAAAAGCAACTGGGTAGTTTACTTTAATTGCTTCTAATATTGGATTCCTAACGTTCATTTGATTTTTAAATCGATGAATAGCTGGCTTTAAATGTAATGCAATAGCGGTAAAAAGCTCCTTATCTGTTTTTATTCCTAAATTCATTTGTTTTTCGACTTGATTAATTAATTGATTGACGGTATCTACTATTTTTTCATCAAAGCTATTAAGTATCTCTGAATTCCCTTTATTTAATAGTAATCTAGTACCTAACAAATGCATTGCCACATAAAGTATTTCTACTTGTGGAAATTGCAAATGTAGTTTTATTTCAATATTTCGTATAATCTCTTTTGCAATACTGTATTCTTTTTTTGTTATTAAATCTTCAAAGTTATATTCTCGTTCTTCCATGTAGCGTTGATTCTTTACTCTTTTACAAGCAATCGCTATATGTACCGCCAAGTTTTGTAGCGCTATATCGGATAAACTAAAATTAAAATTGCTTATTTCTTCTAATATCGTTTGGTTTATTATTTCTAGACTATCCTGTGGAAGTAGCCAACTTTGATGATTTTTCTCCATTATTAAGTTAGAACGGTTAAACAACATTTCAGACATTGCAAATCTAATATTTCTTTCTGACCCAGTCAGAATTAACCCATATTTCGCTTTATGATCAAGATTTAGATTATATTTTTTTAAAATTACTTTTACATCCCTTAAATCATTCTTAAGAGTCGACCTACTTACATAAAGTTCATCTGCTAAATCTTCCACTTTCAAATAGTTAGACATTAAAAGAACTTTTTTCATTAAATATTGAACTCTATCTTCTGGTTCTACTGGAATATTATTTACAAATTCAACAGAGCTAAAAATGAAGTTATTAAAATCTTCCTGATTAATAATCTCTAATAGATAACCTTGACTTCTTAATGATAATACTGTAGCACCGCTATTAACTAATAGGTGATTTAAATCTTTTATATCATTACGAATGGTGCGAGGGGTCACTTTTATGATAGATCCCAAACGTTCACCAGTTATAGGTTTACTTTCTCCAATTAACTCCTTCATAATCTGTTGTTGCCTAGTGTTCATAAGCTCCCTCCTCACTTAATTTTAAGCGTTTTCATAATATTTTTGTTATAATACTTTTCCGTTACTAGAGGAAAAGTATTATCGAGTCAGTCACGTGATTAAAAAATAAGGCACTATTAATAAAATAATTTAATTAATCACTTTCTCTATTAACTAATTTTGATACAATAATAGACACAAAAAAGTTAAGTTCTACGGTGATTGTTTCTTATGATCTTCACGCCTGGAGAGATCTAACAACAAACTTTAAATTGCTAATTTGGCTATGTGGTAGTCTATTTATTGTACATAATTTTTTTCATTTTTTAAATTGCGTGAAAGGATTCGATACAGGCAATATCATAGGAACAACCTTTATGTTAAATGATTAAATAATAACACCAAATTGAAAGTACTGCTTAAACACGAGCTTGAATATTGTGAGCCTAAGTCAGTGTGTAGAAGTAAGCCTTTAGCTTATAAAGATATATTAACATCCTTATTCTACTATCGAGTAGAAGGTAACCTTTCTACCTTACAGCTACTCCTCTCCCTTAGAGAACCTCTTTCTGCCATCATACTTTGCTAATTCTTCTCATTAGTAGTCCTGTTTTCCGTTTAATATCTCTTCCTTCCGTTCAATAATACTATGTCCTTTCTTGATAGTTAATCTTCTTATGATATTTTGAGTCAATTCCACTCCTGTTTCTTCTGAAACTAGATTAAAATACAGTGTGCTAAGAGTTTGGTCCCCAAAAATGGTGAGCCTTTCAATTAAAGGAAACCATTTCTTTCTTATAAAGTAGCTTGATCACGAAACTATCACCTAAGTAACGTGTAAGAAATCTAATAAAAAATGAAACTATGTTTCATGGAATAAAGTAAATTTATAGATCGTTTCTAAAATTATAAGAAGAAATATTTAAATGTTGAAGATGCCTGTACTTACCGAAATAGATAAGTTGACAGGCGTTTGTTCAATGTTAAAATACTTAAATTGAAACTCGAAAGAAGAGAAAAACATGTGAAGAAAAAATAATGAAAGTATCTATAAATAATTGATTTTTGCTAAATTTTAACTGGTACTCCCATTCTTTCACAGTAATAATACCAAATTGCTCCAGAAGGATATGTGCTTATTGAAACTTCCTTTGCCAGCCTCATGACCTAGCTGATTTCTTTCCTTCTTTTTTAATAAATAAGTTCCAAACCAAAGATAGGATGATCTCCCAGGGATATAGTCAATTTTGAAATAATTAACTCCCTAAAGAGAAACTTCTTCTTATGAGAATATATACCATTCCAAAAAGATGTTATTCCTTCTAAACAAAAGGCATCAATGCCATCCGTTTATTTTGCTTCGCATAATATGTCTCTATTGCTATTTCCCTTATCAAAGGAATACTTTTATGGAACAAAAAAACGTGGTACTGACAGTCACCTTTTACAAACTTCAATAAGATATATGTTTTACGAGAACAAAATAAAAGGGGTCTCATAATTTTTCTTTAAAGCTCATATCTCCTTTTGGATTTCCCTCTTTCAATTAAAATTGTTGCTCCAAGTAGAATTAAGATAAAGACACCTAAAAATATTGGCAATAGATTAATACTGAACCCCTGAAATAATACTCCTAGTAACGGAGGTAATACAGTTATTCCAACATAACCAGCAGCTACCTGAAATCCAATAATTGCACCCGAATTTCTTTTTCCAAACCTTCTTGGCGTTTCATGAATCATAGTCGGAAATATGGCCGCACAACCAATGCCAATGAGTATAAATCCTCCGTACAAAATACCACCATTCCCCACAGCAACTGTAAGAACTCCTACTAGAAGGGTAATTTGACTAATTATTAGCAACTTTTGGTTGGATATCCAAAAAGTTATAAAACCAGAAATAATCCTTCCCACCGTTATACTCGCAAAGAATATCGAGATGATAAAACTGGCAGTTACTGCAGATAAATACTTACCCTCAATTAAGTAACTGCTCCCCCACAGAAAAATGGTTCCTTCTAATCCAACATAAAATACAAATGATAATAGAGATAATCTAACTCCTCTTTGTTTCCAAACGGATACAAGTGAAGTTGTACTCTCCTCAGATTCTTTAGATTCTTTTTGTTGATTTTCTTTCCAAAGAGGAAGAGAAAAAAAGAGAATGATAGCTAGCATCAACTGAATACTACCAATAATCAAATAACCATATCTCCAAGAAAAGTTATTGTCTAATGTAACACCTATAATAATTGGTCCTAACGTTGCTCCAAATCCCCAAAAAGCATGCAGCCAGTTCATATGGTATGCCTTTAAGTTAGCAGCCACATAGTCATTTACAGTGGTATCAATAGCACCAGCTCCAAAACCTAAAGGTAGTGCTGCAACTATTAATAAAAAGAAATTTTGGGTAACCGCAAACCCTATCAATCCGATTACAGTAAGTAAGACACTGCCTAAGACAAGCTTGCCTGCACCTATTTTTCGAGTTAATCGTATAGCCTGCAAACTAGATAAAACGGTACAAACTGCAATAGTCATTGAAATGATACCAGCTGCACTGTATGCTACATGAAGATCCCCTTCAATCTCTGGCCAAGCTACTCCTAAAAGAGAATCAGGTAACCCTAAACTTATATAGGTGGCATATACTATAAATAAAAAAGCTAACTGACGCATAAAACTCCCCTCCAATATTTACCATTCACTAATTTCATAGTATAACAAAAGATTTATTTTTATACTAATTTTCTTACAGTTTAACAATATAAAGACGGGAAAATAACTGAGAGTTGCTTTTTTTTGTTCGTTCCTACTTCGTTTGCTATATAATTAGAAAACGCCTATTTGATAAGCTTTTCTACTTGATCGAGGCTTCCTTATCAGTCAAATTAAGAAGGATGAAGAATTATCAAAGGACGATTATCGACGCAACTAAGATCTAAAATAGATTAAATTACATCTAACCAAAAGAATCAAACGCTTGTGGGCTCTCTTTAAATTATCGCAATGAATTTTAATAGATTAATCCCCTCTTCCCTTCTGTTCTGCAGACAATCCCCACAGGTTCAGCTTTATACTGTCGTACTACTTTAAGGTTTGCTAAAGTTCATTTATTTCTTTGTACTGTTTACCCATTCCACACCTAAATTTCCCAATAAAAAACATCCTGCTAGACTACCGTTAGTATTTATATTAATTTGCTTGATAATCCTTATCGAACAGCGCTCCATGACAAGGGTAAGCAAACCATTAATAACACCACCTAGAAGCATTGATAAACCGGCAACTAGCTGATTAAGCACTTGAAATGTTAAGTACAATGGCAGCGTGATAATAGTAGAAAGCATAACCATCAAACTCACTAGGATCAAGACTAAACCTAAAATTCCATTTATTATTCTAAAAATAAAAAGTATTTCATTTAACGTTCAATCCCCTCTTAGGTTGAGCCATAGCTTATACCCATTTTTGGATAGGCATTGATATTTCACTTGGAACTTAATGAGTGGGTTAAATAAATAAAGTCTTTATCCTCATCTATAATGAATTGCTTTGTAATATGGTAAAATGCTTTTCTTTCATCGGGTGGAACATATTCTAATATTCCTCTATATTTGTTATCTTCCTTCCTAATCCAGCCGAATTTTTCTTTTCTTATTCCACTAATTGAGGCAGTGGAATATTGATAGTTCTTCGTTTTTGAAGGTGAAATTTTGAGGTCGGGAATCCAAATAATAAGGCTTATTATTATCTTGGGCCACTACTCCTTCTAGATCTAAATCAAAAAGGAAGGCAAAGCCTTTGTTAATAAAGTTGTTGTTAATCTCCCACGAGGACTACGGGCAGCTAGAAATTTAGCGGATTTTATGGTTATTGTATCTTCCTTTAAATGTGAAATTAAAATGATATATCAGGGAGATATTTATAAAATTGAGATAATAACATCATGAAAATAACTGTAAAAGAGGGTCACGAAATAATAATAGTTGCTAACGGATCAGAAACTTGTTGTAGTAATCTATATATCAAACTTCTAAAGGAAAAAAGCCTAGGAAAAAACTACAAATCAGTTTCTCCCAGGCTTTTTTCCTTCCGTGGCACAGCATAGCTGTAAGTCTTCTCTCGGACTAGTTCAAATAAATTGCGGAACCCTAGAAAACATTTTCATTTCTATTATATTACTTTTTAAACTGTGTATAATTCATGATAAGTGTATAAATAAAGATGTCATCTAAGGTTCCCCGAAGAAAGAATTTAATTACATTCTAATAATAAAAACTATCTAACACTCTGTGATAATTTTAACAGCTTATCTTCTGATAGGCTGCAGGTTAACAAATTGTAACACAATCTAAATTTTATTATAAATAAATATAATCAATCGCCATAATTCCCTAGCCTTGACATTAGATTTAGTAACAAATTAATGAATGTTTCTTTAACTCTATCTGTCGTTTCAACAACTTCTGAATGGGACAAGGGGGACTCTTGTATTCCTGAGGCCATATTGCTAATACAAGATATACCTAATACTTCAATTCCTGCATGATTTGCTGCAATAACTTCTGAAACTGTTGACATTCCTACTGCATCTCCACCAATAATTCTAAGCATACGAACTTCAGCTGGAGTTTCATAACTTGGACCTAATACACCTGTATATACCCCCTCCCTCAAAGGAATACCGTATTCTTTTGCAGTCTTCTTAATAATTTCTCTAAGGCGAATGCTATACGGTTCAGACATATCAGGGAATCTTACACCAACTTGTGACTCATTTGGCCCTATTAATGGATTCCGTCCTGTAAGATTAAGATGATCAGAAATAAGCATTAAGTCACCTGGTTTATATTCAGGATTCAATCCTCCCGCAGCATTTGTTACTATTAGAGTTTTTACCCCTAACTCTTTCATTACTCTTATCGGAAAAGCAGTTAACTCTGGATCATAGCCCTCATACATATGAAATCTACCATTCATTACTATAACACTGCGTCCATTTAATCTACCGAAGACTAATTCCCCTTTATGCCCCTCAACAGTAGACTTAGGAAAGTTCGGAACTTTCTCAAAGGGAATTATAGTGCCTTCTTCAATATTAGTTGCCACTACACCTAAACCAGAACCAAGTATCAGACCAATTTCTGATTCAATTGAAATTAATGAGCGTATATATCTTACAGATTCTTGAATTTGATCGTACATTGATTTATTTTCCACTACGAATTCCTCCTTATGTATATGTTGGAAAGAAGGTTTAGTATTTCTTAATTCCTTACAACTCCACCGTCAAGATTAATTGATTCTCCTGTTATGTTTCTTGCGTACTCTGAAGAAAGAAAAAGAGCAAGAGATGCTACATCTTCTGGTTTTTGAAAACGTTTCAGTGGTATGCCTGATTCCATCATTTTACGAGCTTCCTCTTTTGACATACCCGTATTCAATGAAATATTTTCAATAACGTTTTCTATCATTGGTGTTTCAACAGATCCAGGACAAATAGCATTGACTGTAATATCATGCTCACCTAATTCAACTGCGAGGCTTCTAGTAAAACCTAGAACGGCAGCTTTAGAGGCACAATAACCTGCGGCACCTGGAAAAGCATTTCTCCCTGCGATAGAAGAGATATTAATAATACTACCTTTCCTTTTATTCGCTAACATGCTCTTTACAACCTCACGGGTACATAAAAATACGCCTGTGCTATTGACTGAAAACATTTTTTCCCACGTATTTAAAGCGGTTTCATGTATAGGGGACTCAATAGATATACCTGCATTATTAACTAGTACATTGATTCCACTCGTAGTATCATTAATCTGTTTTATTGCATTTTGCACAGAATGTTCATCTGTGACATTTAACTCAATTGGTAATAGTCTACCATTAGTATTCGTTTCATTAAGCACCCATTCAGGTTTCTTTAAATCAGAAACAAAAACATGTGCTCCTGCTTCGAAATAAGCCTTAGCGATTGCTTTTCCAGCACCACCGCCAGCACCTGTTACTAAGACAACATTATTTGTTTGACTCATAGTTATACCTCCACCCAGATTGAATTATTGTTGGCACTTTTAAAAATCGCCTCACAGACTGCCGAATTAATGTATCCGTCATAAAAATTTGGATAAGCAGGAGAAGAAGATTTAATATTAGACTCAATATCTTTATATACTTCTGTAAAAAAGCTCTTAAAAGTATTAGGGAATCCACCTCCAAAAGCATTTATTGATGTATTAATACCTTCAAATTTCTTACTTGTATTTACTGAATACGGGTTTTCGGTATTCCACCATACAGATTTTTTTGTACCACTAACTTCAATAGAAACAAGATTATTTCGTCCATGTGAAACTTCAGAAAGTAGCATATGCCCTATTGCGCCATTTGAAAATCTCAATGATACAATTGCCGCATCATCAGAAGTAACTGTTATCTTCTTTCCATCTTCTTTGAATTCTTCGTACATAACTCCATCTGAAATATATCTATCAGGAGTAAAATTCCCATAATTAGCAGATACTTCTTTAATTTCAAGACCAGTTAAATATCTCGCCAGATCAATCCAATGAGAACCAATTTCAGTTGTAGCTCTCATTTTCCCAGCTACTTCAGTGTCATAACGCCACATATAATCTGCTGGAAGTGCATGAAACTCCTGCATATATGATCCATGTATTAGACATACTCGTCCAAAATCTTCTTTAGAAATACTTTCCTTAATTTTCTTACAGGCATCATGAAAACGAACATTAAAATTCACAGCACCTACTAAGTTATTATCTTTTGCAATTTCCATAAGTTCCTTAGCTTGTGCAGGGTCCAGACAAAGCGGCTTTTCACATACTACATTCTTACCAGCTAGCAAAGCCTTTTTTACCATTTCATAATGTAATGTTGGTGGGGTGCAAATATGAACGACATCAATATCATGTCTAAGTACATCATTAAAATCTGTACTAAAAGATTCAATTTCCCATTTATCAGCAAAACTTTTAGCTCTTGTTTGATCATTGTCCACAATGATACTTATAGAATGTTTTAGTTCTGTTATAGCCTCAGCATGAACATTTGCAATAAAACCACTACCTACGATTGCTACACGCATGTTATCACCCTTTCTTGTTTGTTCATTTACATTTTGCATGAAAATTAAACGAACAAAAAGGACAGGTGACCTTTTTTAATTATTTTTTATATAAGGTCACCTGTCCTTTTTTTATGCTTAATGCGTTTGTTATATTAATAAACACAGGGAACTTATAAGAGATGTTTGAGTTTTCAAAAATGTTAACGCTTTATCGGTTTTATTCCCTACCTAAATTATAAATTCAAGTTAGCTTTTAACTATTTAAGATCTTTTGAATGGGGAAGGTGAGGTTAATGATTTTTTTATTATAAGTTCTTAGAAAAAAAATTCTTGCTTTAGTATCCAAAAAAATATAAGCGTTTTCATTATGAGTCAACCTCTTAATCTTTTCGTCTCGTGGATTAATTAAACATAGAAACTTTAAGTAATCTTCTGGCTAATTATTTTATTTCTTAAGTCTTAGATTATTGATTTTAAACTTTAAATAATGAGTATAAGGGAGAGTTTATATGATTACACAAAGTAAGGAAATGAAGATACCACAAGAAAATAGTATAAAAAAAGCAGTTCCAGTGATTTTATTACTTTTTTTAATTTGTTTGGTTATTGATAATTCATTTAAAATAGTTTCAGTAGATATGGCAAAAGATTTCAATATTTCTGCAACCATGGTTAGTTGGCAATCAACATTAGCTGGACTTATGATAGGTATTGGAGCAGTTGTTTATGCCACATTAGCTGATTCTGTTAGTTTAAGAAAATTATTCATCATTGGTATTATCTTAATATGCATTGGTTCCGTTATGGGCTTTATTTTTCAAAATTCGTTTATCATGGTAGTATTTTCACGTGTTATTCAAACAGCAGGATTGGCATCAGCTGAAACATTATATGTAATATTTGTAACTAAACACTTACCACTTAATGAACAAAAAAAGTTTTTAGGTTTTTGTACTAGTTGTTTTGCTCTTTCTCAAGTAATTGGAGCTTTAACTGGTGGTTATGTATCAACTTATTTTCATTGGACTACACTATTTTTAGTACCTTTACTTACTCTTATATTTCTTCCTTTCGTTATGAAATATCTTCCAAANGAAGTAGAAAAGAAAGGAAATATCGATGTTTTTGGATTAATACTAGTAGGTTCTATTGCTGCATCACTATTGTTGTATATTTCAGAGTTTAATACATTGTATCTACTAACACTAATAGTTGCAGTTACATTATTTTTGATTTATATAAGTAAAAAATCTAATGCTTTTATTGGTATCTCATTTTTTAAAAACCAAACGTTTCTATCTTTATTAATAATTGCATTTATTATTTATTCGGTGCAATTAGCTTTTATATTTGTGTTTCCATTTCTACTTGAAAATATTTATGGTTTTAAACTTGATACCATTTCATTATTACTTATACCTGCATACATCGTAGCTGCCATAGTCGGTATGTTATCTGGAAAGGTAGCTAGTGTATTAAGTACAAAACAATGCATAATCATTGCTCTTTCAGGTATTTCTGTTAGCCTTGCACTAGGTGGATTATTTATTCATACTTCAGTGATTACATTAATTTTTTCTATGATTCTATTTTCAAGTTCATTTGCTGTTATGTATGCACCTTTGCTAGATTCTTGTGTTAGTACAATAGGAAAAGAAAAATCGGGCACAGCTGTTGGTTTTTATAATCTCACACTTAATGTTGCTGGATCTATTGGGATAGCCTATACAGCAGCTATGGTAGATCGTTTACCAAAAATAGAAAGCATACATGTATTTTTTGATAGTCCAAACCTTTCATTATATAGTAGTATTTTATTGATACTATCAATAATAGTTTTATTTAGCCTACTACTTTATTGGTTATTGGGAAGGCGTTTAGCAAAATAGAAATTTGAAATGTGTAATTATTAGTGATGATTTAAAGGACTAGTATCTTTAGTTCAGTAAGCATACAACATATTCACATTTAGTATATGAGAATATTTAAAATAAAGGACAGTATGGATTTTGGTTGATTTCCAATAACAACTGTCCTTTTTTTAAAATTGGTATATTTCTGACTTTGTTTCTTTAAGGAGTAATAAAAATATGGATATAAATGAATTAATCAAAAATGATAAAGCTATTCAAGAATTTTTATTAAAGATTCCTGATTATATTAAATTAAAATTTGTTCCTATAATTTATCAAAAAGATTCAATTGTGATGGAGAAAGGTGAAAATACAAAGTATGCTTATATAATACTTAAAGGTGACTTGAGAGTTGTTGCAGAATTTGAAGACGGTAATAATTATTTATTTGGAGAGCTAAAACCCTTGTCATTTATTTCAGATTTAGAAGCACTTTCACTAAAACTTGTAAACGCAGTAACAGTCATTACTGTGGAAGAAAGTATTCTACTCAGATTAGATATTGCAGATTTTTTACACTTTCTTAAAACAGATATAAAATTTCTCATGATGGTATCTGTTTCTTTGGCTGAAAAAATGTTTCAGCGATCTTTTGAGACAGGTAGTGCAGTATATAAAACAGGTTATCAGAAAGTGATATTATACCTACTTAAGTGTTGCCGAGAACAGGAACCGAAACTTGATAAACCTCTTGTATTAAAAACTACGAGGCCTACAATAGCTAGTGAAATTGGTATTAGCATTAAAACGTTAAACAGAAGTATACAAAAACTAAAAATTTTAGGACTAATTCAAATATCTAAAGGTAAAGTGAATATCACATTATCTCAGCATCAAGAACTACTTAAACTTTCACATGTGATTTAAAAAGAGCATTAATCCCTTTCGGAACAATGCTCTTTTTAAATCAAACTTTACATATTATTTAATAGCAACTCAGCGCAAACAAGAAAGACCTTGTCAAATTTCACTCTATTAATAAACATTCTTTATATTTTATTCCTTTATTAAACTTTCTAGCGAATTTTGGAGAACGATCTATTAATAATAGCTCCCCTTAGCATTTGAAATTATAAGTTATTATGACGGAAAATTCCTTTAAAATTTTCCGTATACTGCTCCGCCAACTGTCTATCTACTGAAACAGTCAAATGTTCTTCATTCTGGCTGTAGGTGTCCAATTAAAAGAACCCTGTAAAACAATAGCATTAATAATACAATACTTAAAGAAAATGGCCTTCAAATTTATCAAGTACTCAATCATATTAATATCCTTTTTGTTTATATATAATTATGTAGTTGGTAATGTAGTAAGTAATGCGGTAAATGATAATTTTGGTCCCATGCAATGGCTGATTAAAGTTGCCATTATACTCTTTTTATTTAAGTTGATAATTCGTAAATTTAATAAAAAGAGGCATTCCTAATTCCTAACTACCAAAGACACGTAAATTACAGTCAAACGGACGTATGTTAAATCACTTACAACTACAGATAATGCTTCTTCTTGGTTAAACTGACGTTGTAACTCGTTTCGAGTAGGAGCTTCATTACTGGATTGTTTATATGGTTTGTATTGTGCCACCGTATAATTCGATACCAAGCCTAATTGTTTCATAATCCGACCGATTCGACGACGAGAAACGATCCAGTTTTGCTTCTTTAACTCTACTTTGAGTTTGCGGGTACCATAGTTACATCAACTTCCCTTAAACATGCGTTGAATTTCATTGGAAAGCTCCACATCTTCTCTTTCATGGGCTTCTTTTTCGCGCAAATTGGCTTGATAGTAGTAACTACTTTTGGGTATATGGAGGACGTACACATCGTTGGTTTTCTTTGCGCAATCTCATTAACTCATTCTCTTCCTCTTTACGATTATCTTTCGCAGAAAAGAATCCAATTTCTTGATGATTTTTAATCCAACGATCTAATGCGGATGGTGTGATTTCATACTCTCGGCAGATATCCGCACGGGACTTTCCATTTTCATATAGCTTTACTAATTGAAGTTTAAATTCGGCTGTAAAAGTTCTACGTTGGCGCGGCATTGTACCAAGCTCCTTTAGGTTAGTATGTTTAGTGTACTAGCCCTTATAAATTCTGTCCAACTTAGTGTAGCCGATTCACTTTATGAAACACTGCAGTATAGCATAGCGAAAAATGGCAAGTTAATTGACAAATAAAAGACCTTAAGTAATCCCCACATACAAGGGGGATGTACTCGATTTCAAACTAAGCTTCTTTCCATAATAAAAAACTCATCGGATGCTCCATCTATTAATACATCAAACTTAAAATGGTCTGATTTCCTTATTAAATTGGTTAACTAACGGTATGGGAATTAGAAATGTTATTAAAGCAGTTGAGGAGAATGGTGGGATATACGAGCAATGGACTAAGGGAGAACTCTATATTGTGAGCATCGTTTTATT
>Ga0058696_1000546_pt1 | contig 15841 bp, 15 predicted proteins | sample AgamicMgSfrz_FD_55077 | JGI IMG/M metagenome (GOLD analysis project Ga0058696, IMG submission 55077) | Agave microbial communities from Guanajuato, Mexico - Mg.Sf.rz | ecosystem: Host-associated > Plants > Phyllosphere > Phylloplane/Leaf | place: Guanajuato, Mexico | collected 2012-05-30 | reverse complement strand
AATTCGGATGTGAAACAAGGGAAATTGAATATCGGTTATCGAACCCAAGTTGCATACGGTGATCCGGATTATTATGCGCTACAGCTATTCAATGGGATTTTTGGCGGCTTTTCACATTCAAAACTTTTCATTAATGTCAGGGAGAGAGCCAGCCTTGCTTATTATGCAGCTTCAAGGCTTGAAAGTCATAAAGGTCTTTTGATGGTCATGGCCGGCATTGAAAATGCCAACTACAAGCAGGCACTGGATATCATTCATGCACAAATGAAGGAAATGAAGCAAGGGAACTTTTCCGATCAAGAACTGGCACAGACAAAGGCGGTCGTTAAGAACCAGCTCCTTGAAACCATTGACGTTTCGAGAGGGCTTGTGGAAATTTTATATCATAATGTGATTTCCGGGCAGGATATATCACTCGACGAGTGGTTTACAAAAACAGAGCGGACGACAAAGGAAGAAATCATTGCAGTTGGTCAAAAGATCCAGCTTGATACGATTTATTTCCTAACGGAAGCGGAGGTGCAAGGGTAATGGAAAAAATAGCNTTCACTCAATTGAAAGAAGAGCTTTTCCATGAAAAAATGGATAANGGTCTCGAAGTATATATTCTTCCGAAAAGCGGGTTCAATAAATCATTTGCGACTTTCACGACGAATTATGGTTCAATCGACAACCATTTCAAACCATTGAATGAAACGGAATTCTCTAAAGTACCAGATGGGATTGCCCATTTTCTTGAACATAAGCTATTTGAAAAGGAAGATGGTGATGTTTTTCAGCAATTTTCAAAGCAGGGAGCATCTGCAAATGCCTTTACCTCTTTCACCCGTACAGCTTATTTATTTTCCAGCACGTCTGATTTCGAGAGGAATCTTACTACCTTAATTGACTTTGTCCAGGATCCTTACTTTTCGGAAAAGACGGTAGAAAAGGAAAAAGGAATCATTGGGCAGGAAATCAACATGTATGATGATAATTCAGACTGGCGGCTATATTTTGGGACGATTGCCAATATGTATCATCAGCATCCAGTGAAAATAGATATTGCCGGTACTGTGGAATCGATTGCAGGTATTACGAAAGACATGCTTTATGAATGTTATAATACGTTTTACCATCCTAGCAACATGCTCCTATTTGTTGTAGGACCGGTAGATGTCGAAAGTACCATGAAACTGATTCGGGATAACCAAAATGATAAAGGGTACAACGAACAACCAGCAGTGGAACGTAAATTTGACGAAGAGCCGGAAATCGTTGCCAAGGATAAGGAAGTCTTAAGGATGAATGTCCAGACACCAAAAGTGATGCTGGGCATCAAGGCCATCAATGTAAACCAATCCGGTTTACAGCTTTTGAAAAGGGAATTGGCGACCAATATTTATTTGGAAATGCTGTTTGGCAAAAGTTCGCCTTTGCATGAGGAGCTGTATGAGGAAGGGTTGATCGATCAAAGCTTCTCATATGATTACACACAGGAACAAGGTTTTGGGTTTGCGTTAATTGGCGGGGACAGTGCCAAACCTGATGAGTTGANGGAGTCTTTATTCGGTATCCTGCAAAAATCAAAAGCCGGAACCGGCCTGAATGAAGAAAGCCTGCAAAGGACNATCAAGAAAAAAATCGGTTCTTTCCTNCGTTCCTTGAATTCGCCGGAATATATAGCGAATCAATTCACCAGATATGCATTCAATGATATGAACTTGTTCGATGTTGTATCGGTATTGGAAAAACTAACNATCGAAGATATCAGGGAGGTCGCCAAGGANTTAATATCCGATGAACGGATGACAGTCTGTCAGGTACTTCCGAAATAATATAAAGGGGGCGTGAAAGTGGGGAAACGTTTTGCCCTTATTACAGGAGCCAGTGGAGGAATCGGCAGGGAAATCGCTATAAAGCTCGCCGAGGAAAATTACTCACTTTATTTACATTATAACAGCAATGAAGAAGCGATACTTGCCCTGATTGAAGAACTGAAGCCTCATCAAGTCGAACTTATTCCGATACAAGCGGATTTGGCTGCACCGGACGGCTATAAGAAATTGGCGGAAAATATTTTTGCCCTTCATGCAATCGTCCTTAATAGTGGCAATAGCTATTATGGGCTTATATCTGACATGGATGAGACNATCGTTACTGAAATGGTTCAGCTGCATGTAACGAGCCCTTTCCAATTAACAAAGGAACTGCTTCCAAAGCTTATGTACCAAGAACAGGCTGCCATCGTTGCCGTCACATCAATTTGGGGGCAGACAGGTGCCTCTTGTGAAGTATTATATTCAATGGTCAAAGGCAGTCAAAATGCTTTTATCAAGGCGCTTAGCAAAGAAGTATCGCTTAATGGAATCCGGGTGAATGCCGTTGCCCCCGGTGCGATTTCCACTTCCATGCTCGAATCTTTCAGTGCAGAAGATCTGGAAATCATCAAAGGCGATATCCCGATGGGCAGGATGGGGCATTCCAAAGAAGTCGCAGAGGCCGTATACTATTTGCTTTCCGACAAGTCGTCCTATATAACCGGGCAGATTTTAGGCGTAAATGGCGGATGGTACACATGATTTTTTTAAAAGACATGTATAATTTCCTCAATTCCTTCACAAAATATCTTTGTACTATTTTGAAGGAAAGGGTGACCATTCATGTCTGTACTGGACAATTGGGATCAATGGAAAAACTTCTTAGGCGACAGATTACATCAAGGTGAACAACAAGGCTTGTCAGAAGGCGCTGTTANCAACTTGGCTTACGAAATCGGTGATTACCTNGCTAATCAGGTTGAGCCNCAGAATGATCAAGAGAAAGTGCTTGCTGATCTTTGGTCAGTGGCAAGCGATNAAGAAAAACATGCNATGGCAAGTGTCATGGTCAAGTTAGTCGAGAACAATGGAACGAAGTAAAATATCAATCCAAAAAGGCCCTGTTATTAATTAACAGGGCCTTTTGGATTCNNGGGGGATGACTATTTGTCCTCTTATATAAAAATGAATACTTTTATAGGGTTTTTCCTTTTAACTTATCACGAAATGCTATATTATAGAAGCTAGACAATTAATATTAAAGTGTTCAGACCTTGAAATTTACGATGGATAAGTTTTTTGCCCATGATTAGGGTAAAAGCTTTTAGGCTTAAGGAGTGTTATCGTGGATAATAAAGAATGGTATTTTGAATATGAAATTCAAGTCAACCGTCCTGGTTTATTAGGGGATATTTCATCCCTTCTGGGTATGCTTTCCATTAATATCATCACCATTAACGGGGTCGATGAAGGCAGGCGTGGGTTACTTTTGTTGGCCAAAGACAGCCGTAATATAGAAAGATTCGAGTCAATTCTCCGTACGATGGATACGATAAAGGTCATTAAGCTTAGGGAACCTAAATTACGTGATCGCCTCGCAGTCAGGCATGGACGCTATATTCAGCGCGATGCCGATGAGAAAAACACTTTTAGGTTTGTTCGTGATGAACTAGGCTTGCTTGTCGATTTCCTGGCCGAGCTATTTAAACAGGAAGGTCATAAATTGATCGGGATCCGAGGGATGCCCCGTGTCGGAAAAACTGAATCTATCGTAGCATCGAGTGTTTGTGCTAATAAGAGATGGTTGTTTGTGTCATCGACCCTTTTAAAGCAGACTATCCGCAGCCAGCTTATTGAGGATGAATATAATAATGATAATTTGTTCATTTTAGATGGAATTGTTTCCACTCGCCGTGCAAATGAGCGTCATTGGCAGTTGATTCGTGAAATAATGAGGCTTGATGCTGTCAAAGTAATCGAACATCCGGATGTTTTTGTCCAAAATACGGAGTATACACTCGAAGACTTTGATTATATTATTGAATTGCGAAACAATCCTGAAGAAGAAATAACATATGAAGTTGTCGACCAAAAAGACCAGTTTTCAGGGTCCGATTTTGGTTCCTTTGACTTTTAAAATGGCAGGTGTTTTATTTGACTGAGTTGGGTAATCGATTAAAGGAAGCTAGGGAAGCCAAAGGTCTTAGCCTAGAAGATTTGCAGGAATTAACGAAGATCCAAAAGCGTTACCTCATTGGCATTGAAGAGGGAAATTACAGTATGATGCCTGGAAAGTTCTATGTACGGGCATTCATAAAGCAATATTGTGAAGCGGTCGGACTGGATTCAGAAGAGATTTTCGAACAATATAAGAGTGAAATACCATCGGTCTATAGTGAGGAATTGCCAGAACAGCTTTCACGGGTCCAATCCCGGAAAACCATTCCGGCAGGAGATTCAAAGGTTGTGGAATTGTTACCGAAGATATTGGCTGCCGTTTTAGTCATTGGTGCGGCCGTATTGATTTGGGTGCTGGTATTGAACTATATGAGTAATCCGGATAACGATGACAAAAAGGACGCAAAACAGAGCGATGCCGTGGATTACAATAAAAGTGAAGAGTTTAACAAAGAAGAAGAGAATGCAGACCAAAAACAGAATGAAGAAAAAACAGATTCATCTGAAAAGAAGAATGAAGATGATACAGCAGTAAAAGATGAAAAGAAAGAGCAAAACCTTGCCGTCACAAGTTCCAGCGGTAAAAATAGTACGTATGAATTAAAAAATACCGATACTTTTAAGTTAAAGGTGACCTCCAAAGGCTCACCATGGGTCGGCATAAAAAATGGTGAAGGTAAATTACTTTTCCAGGGCACTATTGAAAAGGACAAAAGCCAGGAAATTGATTTCACCAATGAAAAAGAAGCTGTCATCAATATAGGCAGAGCATATGAAACTGAGATTTATGTGAATGATGAGAAGCTGGAGTATTCCATTTCACCGACTGAAGTGAATACGCAATTGGTTACGATACAATTTACGAAAGCCGAATAGTCATCTTATAGATGACTATTTTTGCTCTATTTAATGGTAAGGCGCGGGAAATGGTCCACTCGGCATATAAGATTGGATTTTGAGTTAAATTATACATATAAGCATTATTTTAGATCTAAGACGCAGGCCCGAATGGGAGGCGTAAATTTTGGAGGTAAAAGTTTTGAATCTGCCTAATAAGATTACAGTAGCAAGAATCTGTTTAATACCAGTATTTTTAATCATCATGCTCGTTCCTTTTTCATGGGGGACACTGACTTGGGGAGAATACAGTTTGCCAGTGGCACACCTGGCTGGAGCCATCCTCTTTATAATCGCTTCCACTACGGATTGGATCGATGGCCATTTTGCCAGAAAATATAATATGATTACTGATTTAGGGAAATTTTTAGATCCATTGGCAGATAAACTTCTTGTTTCGGCTGCCTTAATCGTTTTGGTTGATCTGGATTTAATGTACGGTCAATCTTGGATTGCCATCGTGATCATAAGTCGCGAGTTTGCAGTCACTGGATTGCGTTTGGTGTTAGCGGGGACAGGGGAAGTGGTTGCAGCGAACCAGCTAGGTAAAATTAAAACATGGGCACAAATTGTTTCCATTTCGGCTTTATTGCTGCATAACCTTCCATTTGCCCTCATTTCACTTCCGTTTGCCAATATCGCATTATGGATTGCATTAATCTTTACAATCTGGTCAGGTTTGGATTATTTTATAAAAAACAAAGAAGTATTTGTTAATTCAAAGTAAAACGAATGGTGGTTTTGAAAAGATGGATGCAGAAATCATTGCAGTGGGCTCAGAGCTTCTTTTAGGTCAAATCAATAACACTAATGGAAGATTCTTATCGCAGCAGTTTGCGGAAATGGGGATCAACGTTTTTTACCATACTGTGGTCGGGGATAACGACCGCCGATTACAACAAGCTATAGAAATCGCTGAATCGAGGGCGAACTTGATTGTTTTTACCGGTGGGCTTGGTCCTACCAAAGATGACTTAACGAAAGAAACGATTGCTCGCCATATCGGGAAAAAGCTCGTTTTTAATGATGAAGCTTTGCAATCCATTGAAGCTTACTTCCAAAAACGGGAACGGCCGATGACGGAAAACAACAAAAAGCAGGCCCTTGTCTTGGAAGGCAGTGAAGTGTTGGCAAACGATCATGGCATGGCCCCGGGAATGGTTTTGTCCAAATCTGGGATTACGTATATGCTCCTGCCTGGTCCACCAAGTGAAATGGAGCCGATGTTTTTAAGTTATGGTTATGAAAAGATCATGAATAAATTGGAAAAGCATGAACGGATCGATTCCAAGGTTCTACGGTTCTACGGTATAGGTGAAGCCGAACTGGAAACGGTGATTGAAGATCTCCTTGTCAATCAAACGAATCCGACAATCGCTCCGCTGGCAGCCGAAGGGGAAGTGACGTTAAGGATCACCGCCAAAGGCCCTTCCAAAGAAAAATGCGAAGANCTTATTTTAGAAACGGAAAAAGAAATTCTTAGCAGGGTCGGNAAGTTCCATTATGGAAGTGATAATACTTCGCTAATAAAGGAACTTGTAAAAGAATTAACGGTCCGCAAGCTTTCAATCGCGGCAGCTGAAAGCTTGACCGGGGGGATGTTCCAAGAACAGCTGACAACCATCCCGGGCGCTGGTAAAGTCTTTAAGGGCGGAATGGTCTGCTATACGAATGATGCGAAGTCCAATGTCCTCGGCGTCAGTGATGATACCATATCTGAGTATGGGGTGGTCAGCGGTGAGTGTGCAATGGAAATGGCCTCTAATGTCAGGAGTAAGCTCGATGCGGATGTAGGCATAAGTTTTACGGGTGTTGCAGGTCCGGACGAACAAGAAGGCAAGCCTGTTGGTACAGTATTTATTGGCATTTCCTATCGGGATGGAAACACTCACTTCAAGGAGTTGAATCTTTCCGGAAGCAGGGCGCAAAACCGTATTCGGAGTGTGAAGTACGGCTGTCATTACCTATTAAGGGATTTATAAACGCCATAAGCAGAGCTTTTTTACAGCTCTGCTTTTTATTTGGTTTTAGAAGTTTGTTTCTTGAAAAATAGGGAAAAAAGAAAAAAGTTAATTCAATGAAAATGTTTTTTTTAGNGAGTAAGTGAAGCGAAATGGAGATTTCCTTAAGCTAAAACGCTTTTTTACAAAGAATATCCCGAAAGAAAAAAACGAATGAATGTTCGACTTTTTGCTTGGCAAAATAGTAAAAAGAGTATATAGTNAAGATAGGTTTTGAGACAGGGTACAAACCTTGATCTCGAATAATTGCTAACGTAAGTACACCTNTAATCGGACAGCCGATTANTTGAATATAGAGGAGGAAATNGAGTGAGTGATCGTCAAGCGGCTTTAGATATGGCGTTAAAACAAATTGAGAAACAATTTGGTAAAGGTTCGATTATGAAACTTGGGGAACAGACTGATCGTAGGATTTCAACGATCTCAAGCGGTTCTTTAGCATTGGACGTAGCGTTGGGAGTGGGCGGATATCCAAGAGGCCGGGTCATTGAGATATATGGACCTGAAAGCTCCGGTAAAACGACTGTAGCATTACATGCCATTGCAGAGGTACAAAAGACTGGCGGNACGGCTGCATTCATTGATGCCGAGCATGCTTTAGATCCAGCATATTCAGAAAAACTTGGTGTGAATATNGATGAGNTACTNCTTTCACAGCCTGATACGGGTGAACAAGCCTTAGAGATCGCTGAAGCGTTAGTTCGAAGCGGAGCNGTAGATATCATTGTCATTGACTCGGTGGCAGCACTTGTTCCTAAAGCTGAAATCGAAGGCGAAATGGGAGATTCCCATATGGGTCTTCAAGCCAGGATGATGTCTCAGGCACTTAGAAAACTGTCTGGTTCCATTAATAAATCAAATACCATTGCCATTTTCATTAACCAAGTCCGTGAAAAAATCGGTGTTATGTTTGGGAATCCAGAAACGACTCCGGGAGGCCGGGCATTGAAGTTCTATTCAACTGTTCGTCTGGAAGTGCGCCGTGCGGAACAATTAAAACAAGGTAATGAAATCGTGGGTAATAAAACGAAAATCAAAGTTGTAAAAAACAAGGTTGCTCCACCATTCCGCCAAGCAGAAGTTGACATCATGTATGGTCAAGGGATTTCACAGGAAGGTGAAATCATCGATATGGGTGCAGACCTTGATATCGTCCTTAAAAGCGGCTCATGGTATTCATACAATGAAGAGCGTGTCGGACAAGGCCGTGAAAATGCGAAGCTGTTCCTGAAAGAAAATCAGGATATCGCTCAGGAAATTTCTCAGAAAATCAGAGATCACTATAATCTTGATGGAGAGCATGAATTACCACCAGAAGAAAATGAAACAGAAGAGCATTTTGAATTGCTTGATTAATGATATTTGGAAAAGGCCTAAGCTTATTCGCTTAGGCCTTTTATGTATATTTTAAGAAAAATGCGAAATTTTCAGCGGATTAAATGGCATTGTAATCAGATTTACAGACTTCTTCCATAATGAATGCTGTACATTATGATGGTTGATATTAAGAAAACTTGAATAATCATTGATACATAAGGGACAAACGCTTGACAATAAAAATTCTCAACTATACAATTAATATGTATATTTTACAATTTTTCAAACTAAAATTTTGAAAATTAAGTGCTGTATATTGAATTTATGTGCAATGTACTTGCCGACAGTTCAACATTTTATGTAAAAAGTTCATAGCAAGGGGAGGTGAAACGATGGAACCCATGACAATCATCTTCACTTTGCTTGGCCTAATCGTCGGTGCAGTTGTTGGTTATTTTATTCACAAATCAAAATTTGAGANTAGAATAGCAGGGGCAAAGGGCTCTGCAGAACACATCCTTGAGGATGCAAAACGTGAAGCGGAAGCACTTAAGAAAGAAGCCTTGTTGGAAGCAAAAGATGAAATTCATAAAGTTCGTGCCGATTCGGATCGGGAAGCCCGTGAAAGAAGGAACGAATTACAAAAACAAGAAAATCGGTTATTGCAAAGAGAAGAGAATCTGGACCGTAAGGATGAAACGTTAGACAAACGTGAGAGCCTTTTGGAGAAAAAAGANGATTCTCTAAACCAAAGACAACAGCATATTGAAGAGATGGAAAGCAAAGTGGAAGAGATGGTTCGTAAGCAGCAAACAGAGCTTGAACGTGTTTCCGGTTTAACTCGTGAAGAGGCTAAAGCAATCATTATAGACCGAATGGAAAACGAGCTTGCTCACGATGTAGCGCTTATGATTAAAGAAAGTGATACCCGTGCCAAAGAAGAAGCTGATAAAAAAGCAAAAGAAGTCCTTTCTCTTGCCATTCAGCGTTGTGCGGCTGATCATGTTGCAGAGACCACCGTTTCTGTAGTAAATCTTCCAAACGATGAAATGAAAGGACGGATAATCGGACGTGAAGGACGAAATATCCGGACGTTAGAAACGCTAACAGGTATTGACCTTATTATTGATGATACTCCTGAAGCTGTCATTTTATCTGGATTCGATCCAATTAGACGGGAAACGGCACGCTTGGCTCTTGAGAAACTTGTTCAGGACGGACGGATCCATCCGGCTCGCATTGAAGAAATGGTTGACAAAGCAAGACGTGAGGTAGATGAACATATTCGTGAAATTGGTGAACANACTACTTTTGAAGTTGGAGTTCACGGTCTCCATCCAGATCTCATCAAAATACTAGGACGTTTGAAATTCCGTACCAGTTATGGGCAAAACGTACTAAAACATTCAATTGAAGTGGCCCAGCTTTCAGGTTTACTGGCCGCTGAGCTCGGTGAGGATGAAGTTCTCGCCCGCCGTGCAGGTTTATTGCATGATATCGGGAAAGCGATCGATCATGAAGTGGAAGGCAGTCACGTTGAAATTGGCGTTGAATTAGCAACCAAATATAAAGAGCATCCAACTGTCATTAACAGCATCGCTTCACATCATGGCGATACGGAACCAACTTCCATCATTTCAGTGCTTGTGGCTGCCGCTGATGCATTATCAGCTGCAAGACCGGGAGCTAGAAGTGAAACGCTTGAAAATTACATTAGAAGACTTGAAAAGCTTGAGGAAATTTCCGAGTCCTATGATGGAGTGGAGAAATCTTTTGCGATTCAAGCCGGACGAGAAGTGCGGATTCTAGTGAAACCAGAACAAATCGATGATCTTTCGGCACATCGACTCGCACGTGATATCCGGAAAAGGATTGAAGAAGAGCTCGATTACCCAGGTCATATAAAAGTCACGGTCATCCGTGAAACAAGAGCAGTCGAATATGCCAAATAATTGTTAGTGAAAGACGAAGTGGTGCAAACCACTTCGTTTTTTCTTTTTCCGATATGAATCGTTAAGCGTAATTCTTATAATTACCCCCAATTATGTTACAATACATACTTGAATAATTCATATAATCAGGTGAATCCAGAAAGGGTTTTACAATGAAATTGCTATTTATAGGGGATGTAGTGGGATCTCCAGGTCGTGACATGATCAAAGAATACCTTCCTAAGTTAAAAGAAAAGTATCGTCCGCATATCACGGTCATCAATGGCGAGAATGCAGCGAGTGGCCGTGGGATTACAGAAAAGATTTACCGCAGTTTTTTAGAGTGGGGAGCGCAGGCAGTGACCATGGGAAACCATACATGGGATAATCGTGATATTTTCAATTTTATTGATGAAGCGAAATATCTTGTCCGTCCAGCAAACTTTCCAGACGGGGTACCCGGAGAAGGTATGAAATTTTTAAAATTGAACAAGCAGGAAATAGCGGTCATCAATTTGCAAGCGAGAACGTTCATGCCGGATTTGGACTGTCCGTTCAAAAAGGCGGAAGAACTAGTGGCGGAGGCTCGAAAAAAGACACCGATCATCTTTGTCGATTTTCATGGTGAAGCGACAAGTGAAAAGCAAGCCATGGGGTGGTTCCTGGATGGTAAGGTTACAGCCGTCGTTGGTACACACACACACGTCCAGACAGCCGATAACCGTATATTACCTGCAGGCACCGCTTACATATCAGATGTAGGCATGACAGGACCATATGATGCCATCCTTGGTATGGGAAGAGAGGCAGTCATCCATCGGTTCCTGACCAGCCTTCCAGTTCGTTTCGAAGTCCCAAAAGAGGGACGGACCCTATTAAGCGGGGTTCTACTTGAATTTGATGAGAAAACTGGCAAGGCAAAGAAGATAGAAAGGATCCTGATTAACGAAGATCATCCCTTTTACCATTGATTCGAACGGATGGACAGTCAAACTGCCATCCGTTTTTCCATTCATTAATAAATGGTGTACAATCCCGGTTTTCTTTGTCATACAAGTTTTACTTGATGAATATAGTAGCAGTGGAAAGTGTTATAACTATTGAGCCAAGTTAGAATCGGCAGGGAAAACAAGGAGGACTAGGAATGGAAATATTAAAAGTTTCAGCAAAATCTAATCCTAATTCTGTAGCAGGCGCACTAGCGGGAGTGCTCAGGGAAAGAGGAGCAGCCGAAATTCAAGCAATCGGTGCAGGTGCGTTAAATCAAGCCGTCAAGGCAGTAGCAATCGCAAGAGGGTTTGTCGCACCTAGTGGAGTTGACTTGATTTGTATTCCTGCCTTTACAGATATACTTATTGATGGCGAAGAGAGAACGGCAATAAAACTAATCATTGAACCAAGATAATTGCATGTTTGGGTGTCCTGTTTGTCGGATGGCGAGCAGGCTCTTTTTTGTCGTGAATTCCAAATGACGAAAGACCCGTGTCGCTTTATAATGGTATATATAATCATAAAAAGTACAGGAAGGGGGATTACATTGGAGATTTTTGATGCACATTGTGATGTGCTGATGAAGATGTTCATCGATCCGGATATTTCTTTTACAAATAGTGATAAATTACATATAACAAAGCGGGGTTTATTGGACGAAGGGGGAAAAGTCCAATGTTTTGCCATATATATTCCTGAGAAAGTCCACCCTGATATGAGGTTTCAAGCGGCTTTGGCGATGGTGGATATTTTTCATGAAAAGATTTTGTCGGAGCCGGAGATGAAATTTATAAAGACCAAGGCAGACATCGAATCTTTAAAAGAAAAGGAAATCGGTGCAATGCTAACTTTGGAGGGGTGCGATTGCATTGGGAATGATTTGTTGAAACTGAAAACCCTTATTCATCTTGGAGTATCCTCCGTAGGTCTGACTTGGAATTACGCTAACTTGGTAGCGGATGGGGCATTGGAAACAAGAGGTGGCGGCTTGACAGGGTTTGGAACGGAGGTGGTCGCGCTACTGAATGAGAAGTCAATTTGGTGTGATTTATCCCATTTATCTGAAGCTGGATTTTGGGACACCCTAAAGTTGGCGAAATTCCCGATCGCCTCCCATTCGAATGCTTATCAGCTTTGTCCGCATCCGCGAAATTTAAAGGACGGGCAGATAAAAGCCCTTTTACAGAAAAATGGAGTGATCGGAGTAACCTTTGTCCCGCAATTTCTAGCAAATGGCCCGGTTACGATAAAGGATATCTTGAAACATATAGAGCATATATGCAGTTTGGGTGGGGAAAGACAAATTGGATTAGGGTCCGACTTCGATGGAATCGATCATATGGTAGAGAAGTTAACGTCATATAAGGATTATCATAACTTAATAAATGAATTGAACAGGCTTTATTCCAGTGAGTTTGTAAAAGGTCTCCTTTTTGATAATTTCACTCGTAATTTTCCGCTTGAAAAGGAAATATCTTAAGTGATTTTCAATTCTTACTATATAGATATGAATAAATATTCTGAAAATATAAAAAATAAAAGCAAAAAGGTTGCAATTTGATGATTTAACCGATAGAATTGAAAGCGTTTAGTACACCTTTCCTAAATTAGAACGATAATTATACATAGTTGAATGTTCTAAGAGAGGTGCGGTTAAATGCATTTATATACGAACGTCCTAAAGGAGTGTAAGACATGATCAATCAACTTTCATGGAAAGTTGGCGGACAACAAGGTGAAGGTATTGAAAGTACAGGAGAAATATTCTGTATTGCCCTCAATCGCTTAGGTTATTACTTGTATGGCTACCGTCATTTCTCATCCCGAATCAAGGGTGGACACACGAATAACAAAATTCGTGTAAGTACTACTGAAACTCGTGCTATCTCTGATGATTTAGACATCTTAGTTGCTTTTGACCAAGAAACATTGACGTCAATTATAAAGAATTACATGAGGGTGGCATCATAATTGCAGATGCAAAATTCAAACCTGTCTGCCCAGAAGATACAAAGGCAGAATTATATATTGTTCCTTTTACGGAAATAGCAGCCGAATTAGGAACATCATTAATGAAAAATATGGTTGCCATCGGTGCGACATGTGCTGTTCTCGGAATGGAAATTTCCGTATTCAACGATGTGGTTGATGAAATATTCGGCCGTAAAGGTGAAGAGATCGTTAAGAAGAATATGGATGCCATTACTGCCGGCTATAAGGCAATGGAAGTGTTGCTTGGAGAAAAACTGGGCGCGATGGAGCTGGAAAAGGCAGACGGCCAAAAACGAATGTTCATGATCGGAAACGATGCTATCGCTTTAGGCGCAGTTGCAGGAGGTTGCCGCTTCATGGCAGCTTACCCGATTACTCCGGCTTCGGAAATCATGGAATACTTAATTAAGAAACTTCCTCAATTTGGCGGGACGGTCATACAGACTGAAGATGAAATCGCGGCAGCCACAATGGCTATCGGTGCGAACTATGGCGGTGTACGTACCATCACAGCTTCAGCTGGACCTGGGCTTTCCTTGAAAATGGAGGCGATTGGTTTAGCGGGCATTACCGAAACGCCAATTGTCATCGTCGATACTCAACGTGGCGGTCCATCTACGGGACTTCCTACAAAACAGGAGCAATCCGATTTAATGGCCATGATTTATGGTACACACGGTGAAATACCTAAAATCGTCATGGCTCCGAGTACTGTTGAGGAAGCTTTTTATGATACGGCAGAAGCATTCAACCTTGCAGAGGAATATCAATGTCCGGTTATCGTTTTATCCGACTTACAGCTATCATTAGGTAAACAGACGGTTCAGCCGCTTGATTACGGAAAAGTGGAGATAAGACGCGGAAAATTGGTTGACTTTGAAATTGAAGAGCCAGAAAACAAATCTTACTTCAAGCGTTATGAAGTAACGGAAGACGGAGTCTCACCACGGGTAGTGCCTGGTATGAAAAATGGAATTCACCATGTTACGGGTGTTGAACATGATGAAACGGGCAGACCTTCCGAGACGGCATTGAATCGCAAATTGCAAATGGATAAACGGATGCGTAAGCTGAATAATTTAACTAACACATTCCAAACACCAGTATACAAAAACACACCGCATGAAGAAGCGGATTTATTAATTCTTGGTTTTAACTCAACACGCGGGACGATTGATGAAGCGATCGGCCGTTTAGAAACGGACGGAATGAAAGTGAATCATGCGCAAATCCGCTTGATTCATCCTTTCCCAGCTGATGAAGTCCTTTCATTGGTGCAAAGTGCTAAGAAAGTAGTAGTTATTGAAAATAATGCGACTGGACAATTGGCTAATATCATCAAGATGAATGTCGGACATGTTAATAAAATTAAAAGCATCCTAAAATATGATGGCAACCCATTCCTCCCGCATGAAATTCACACACAATGCAAGGAGATGTTCGAATATGGCAACGTTTAAAGATTTTCGGAATGATGTAAAACCAAACTGGTGTCCTGGCTGCGGAGATTTCTCCGTTCAGGCTGCCATGCAGCGTGCGGCAGCCAATGTGGGATTGGAGCCGGAGAATTTGGCCGTTGTTTCCGGTATCGGCTGTTCAGGGCGTATATCCGGTTACATCAAGTCATATGGTTTCCACGGCATCCATGGCCGCTCACTGCCAATTGCCCAAGGAGTAAAAATGGCCAACCGTGAATTGACCGTTATAGCTTCAGGCGGTGACGGAGATGGTTTTGCAATCGGGATGGGACACACCATCCATGCGATCCGCCGTAATATCGACATTACGTATATTGTCATGGATAACCAAATTTATGGATTGACTAAAGGCCAGACTTCTCCTAGATCAGCTGCTGGATTTAAAACGAAATCCACTCCAGAAGGATCAATAGAACAGGCTGTTTCACCTATGGAATTAGCATTGTCAGCTGGCGCTACGTTTGTGGCCCAAAGCTTTTCCACTGACTTGAAAGACCTGACGGCGATCATTGAAGCAGGGATAAACCATAAAGGGTTCTCCTTTATCAATGTTTTCTCTCCTTGCGTAACATATAATAAGATCAATACGTATGATTGGTTTAAACAAAACTTAACTAAATTGAACACGATTGAAGGCTATGATTCATCAAATAAAGAACAGGCCATGCAGACTTTGATGCAGCATGACAGCCTTGTGACAGGGATCATTTATCAAGACTCTTCACGCCCTTCGTACCAGGAATTAGTGCCAGGGTATGCTGAAAAAGCGCTAAACAAATCAGATTTGACACTGGATCAAGCGCACTTTGATAAGCTTGTTGCTGAATTTATGTAAAAGTTAAAAGGTTCACCCCTTAAGATGGGGTGAACCTTTTTTTGATTAACTGGAAAGCTCAGTAGAGAGAATCACTAGCCTCCCTGGATTAGCTTACCACCAACCGTTATTGCATCCACAGCCGAATGAGAAGAAATTGCAACGATTCCTTCTTCTGCAACAATTGTTATTGCGGTCCCGATCTCTGTCCCGATCTCTGTCCCGATCGCGGTCCCGATCGTGGTCTCTATCTCGATCTCGGTCGCGGTCGCGCCTATTGCAGCCCCTTACAGCACGACAAAAATCGTCTGCGATTCTTTTGTTATCTCTGTCCCGATCTCTATCCCGATCTCTATCCCGATCGTGATCCCGATCATGATCATGATTATTGCATCCACATGACATATAAGTCACTCCTTCATTG
>Ga0058696_1000543_pt1 | contig 15864 bp, 14 predicted proteins | sample AgamicMgSfrz_FD_55077 | JGI IMG/M metagenome (GOLD analysis project Ga0058696, IMG submission 55077) | Agave microbial communities from Guanajuato, Mexico - Mg.Sf.rz | ecosystem: Host-associated > Plants > Phyllosphere > Phylloplane/Leaf | place: Guanajuato, Mexico | collected 2012-05-30 | reverse complement strand
AAAAAACTAATGATTTTTGATGTGCATGTATAAAAATCAAGTATAATCCCTTTCGAAAGAAGGTGATATTCATGAAACTTATGCACAAATGGATGATAGGCGCAGTTGGTTTGTTGTGCCTGCATGTGGCTATGGCCAAAGACGTTCAAGCACTTACAAATAAAGTGGTTACTCCAGAAGAATATGGAGCGAACGGTAGTGATAAAAATTTGGACACGAAAGCACTGCAGCGTGCGTTCGATGCATCTACTAATGTCNTTTTAAAAAGTGGTGCTACCTATTATACTAATGCGCCATTGAAAGTAAATCACACTATAACCATTTCTACAACAGGCAAAAAAGCCTTTATTGTAAAATCAAATATGAGAAATAAGGAAGTAGCCTTACATGTACAAAATCCTGCTATTTCAACCACAATTTTGAGTAATTCAGCTNAAAAAGGACAAATGTATGTTGAACTAAAAAATGCATCTCAAGTGAAAACGGGGAATTTACTTCACTTAAAATCCTCAAAACTGTGGAGATGGGATAACCGAGGCTATCTATCTAAAGGTGAATTACTTCGTGTTACAAAAGTGGTTGGGAATAAAGCTTATGTAGCCACGCCTTTAAGAGATTCTTATTATGTGACGGGTGAAAGAGTAGACGCGACAAATTATGCAAAACGTGGATTTACGATGAAAAATGTATCTTTTTCATATCCTGTTCCCTACAACTCACAAAAAGAGCTTGTGCGTATTGATATGACAACTAATGCATATCTCGAAGGAGTGGAAGTGAAAAATTCTAAGCGTCTAGGAATTTTGTTAGACCGTACATATAAAACCACTGTTAAAAAAATGAAAGCTGATTTAGGAACAACGCCAGATATTGCTGCAGGGTATGGAATTCAAGACTATGGTGGTATCTATACACGTATTACCAATAGTTACTTTACACATGTACGTCGAGGAATTGATTTTTCAGGTGTTACACCATCACGCTATGGGTATGCAGGGTATAATACAGCTGTAGGTCCAGTGAAAAATACACTTGCTTCAGGTAACAGTGGATTTGGAACACATTCGACTGCTGAGTATATTGAGTTTGACCATAACAAAGTAGATGGTTTCAGCTATAGTTTCTTAAATCGTGGAAATTATATTACGTTTAAAAATAATGAAGCTTCTGGCCGAATTCGTGCGATGTTTGCTACGGGGTTCGGGGATAATTTAGTAATATCAAATAATAAATATACGTCCAAAACAGGTAATGCTGAGAATTTTCTTCGTGTAGTAAATACATTTGATGGAAAAGTATTGCTACGTAATAACTATGCAGGAGTTTTATTAAATGACTTTATTCAAAACGATGCCTCGGGATTAAAAGGATTGGATGCGCGCTCAAATCGTGGAGTATTTGTACATAAGGCAGCATCAAAGGCATATCTACTAAAGAGTCTTCCTAAAATCTCATTAAAAAGTAGTGTGTTTCTATCAAATACATTGACCATGCGGCAAGGAAAGAAAGCATTTACGCTTAATGTGGACTTAACAAATAAGACAAACAGAATTGATAGAAAATATTAAGCTCTCTCACATGAGGGCTTTTTGTTTTCTAATAAAATAATGTTTTAAATAAATAACTCTTAGAACTAAAAGAAGTAATTAGGGAGTGTACTTAGATTTAATAGGTCCATATGATAAAATAATTGAAAATTTGTGAACAGAGTGGCAATGGAGAGGATGATTAGAATGTCAAAATACTTATGTGAAAACTGTGATGAGGTATTTGAAGGGGAGTCAGCGAAAGAAGAGATTATTAAACATGTCTTTGAATGTGTAGTGGTCGAAGTAAAAGAGCGGAAAGAAACAAAATTGGAAAAAAAACTAAAAGAAAAATATCCTTTTATTGTAGAGACAGATTTTCACTTTGGAGAGTTTGATGAAAAGGATTGTATGTTGCTGACTCGAGAGGATGGAACGCTTTACAGTGTAGATTATCGATACCCTAACGATTCTTCTCGCAAGCTAACCGAAGAGGAACAGTTAGAAAGAATATGCAAACAGGTAGATACAATTGAAGGAATTATTAAGACAGTGGTAGACACGGTTAAAAATGACATTCCCCAGTCTGACATTCGGTTTGAGGGTTATGTACCAAACACAGGTTACTTGGGGAACGGGTATAGATTTTCATTTCTTGTAGGTGAAAGTAGATTACAAAGTGATTATTTTGGCGGCGGAACAGATAGTTTTATTAAACGCATATATATTTATTATGCAAATGAAGTAACAGGAAGGCTACAGAAAATAGAGGACGAGTACCAAATTGAGGGAGTAAACGTAAGCGCTTGGTTGGATAGGAATAAAGGTAAAATTTGTACGTTAAGGTCACTTGGATAAGAGGCAGCATAGCTGTCTTTTTTTGTGTTTGTAAAAGGACAGATGGAGAGGATTTGAGTAGAAATTTCTCTATTTAAGAAAATGAGATGAATTTAAGGAATGATAGAGAAAGGATGAAGAAAATGGACAATCAGTTTATTGTATTTAAATTATTTAATCAGTTTTGTGTACTGGGTCTAGATAAAGTTGTTGAAGTAGCCACTATTACAGCACTTGTGAAAACAAAAGCAAAAGAGTTAAATGTTATGACATGGCGTAATCGCTCTATTCCCATTATTGACCCAACAGCAATGATGTCAAAGGTTGATAAGCATATAGAACTTACGACAAAGAGTAAAATTTTAGTGGTAAGAGTAGAAGATGGTATGAAAGAGATTGGTATTATGGTGGATGCAGTCATTGGAATAGAGGATATTGAAAAAGAAGAAATTATTGAAGCCTCTATTAATGATGCAAGGTACATCGTTGGACGTGTAACGAAAAAGACCTATCAACTAAAGATTCTTGATATGAAAGAATTTTTAAAAGAACAAGTCGTAGAGAAGTTTCCAATTATTTATGGGATGCGTACAGAGGAATTGGAACAAGGTGTAAAAATTATGGGTAAAGTCCCTGAGGGAAAAGAAGAAGTAGTGGAAAGTATGCGTTTAAAGTCTATTAACTGGTTAATACGTGCCATTAAGAAAAATATTGAGGAACCATTTGTTATGGATATGAAAAAAATATATGATTTGACCTTAAAGCTCTAATACTATTTCAAAAGCTATTGGAAAAACTACTCTATTTTGGTAATCTAGTAATAACTTAAAAATAAGGAGGAAGGGTCATGGTAATCCGAACAAAAAAGGAAGTAATGAACTTTATCTCTACGTTTGCTGATGTAGCAAAATATGATGAACAGGGTAAGAAACACTACTTGGTGTTCGAGGATAGTGAAAGAAATGGCCAGTGGACACTAATGCGCTATGCGGATGATACTTTTACCATTCATGGTCGCGGAGATACGTATTGTGATGAAACTGAGAGACAATTGGAATCTGCAGAGTTACAAAAATTTATTTGGCAATGGAGAAAAAGTATAAATGCATCGTTAAGAAAAAAATTGCAATTAACATGAAAAAGAGAGGTCATTCCTTTAATAAGGATAACCTCTCTTTTTTTGCGTAAACTTTATGCCAAATACGGATGAGAAGGCGAAGTTACTTAAATATTAGAAGATAGTCAACCAAAGAAAAAACAACCCAGAAGGTTATTTTTTCTTTGGTTGTTGTTTGGTATCTTTGACGTCTTCTTTTTTCTTTCCAAATAAACCGCCTTTCTTTACTTTTTTCTTGGTGCTTTTTACGGTTTTAATTGGGTTAACGAAAATGTTGTTATGAATTAGGTTACAAATGCGGACGAATGAGTTGTAGATTTCTTCAGGGGGTTTGTTAGCTATCATAGGTTCGGAAGTGAAAATACTTTTGCGAACTTCAGCGTGATAAGGAATAGTTGCTTTCACGTGTTGGCTTAATGTCACTTGAAGGGCTCGTCTAAAGTTAGAACGTGTGTCTTCAAATGAATTAGTCACAATCACTTCAATTTTTTTACGGTCGATTAACTTCTCTACAAATGGTCCAATTAAGGTGTCAAACATTCGACGTATAGCGTAGAGGTTTCCAGGTGTTTCATTTACGTGCATTAAAATCCGTGTCGCATGTTGAAGAATATGGACGGTTAAATCATTGTCAACGCCTGAGCCTGTGTCAATCAAGATAGTTGTATAATCGCTGTTTTCTGCCGCTTGCATAATAGAATCAAATAATTTAATAACACCTTCATTCTCTGGATTTTTTAAATTTAAAATATTCCCAGGTAGAATGTGAAGGTTATCGTAATCAGGGTGAACTACCACATATTTGCGCAAATCCTCTTCTGTTACTTCTTCATCACCGTTATGGTAATCCTCGAAAATAGCGCCTAAGTTTCGGTTAGGGTCAGAAAAACCAAAGTGGAGTTGTAAATTAGGGTTTTCTAGATTGAAATCTAAAAGTAACACTTTTACATCTTTATTAGAAGCGAGTAATAAGGCAGAGTTAACAGCGGAAAATGTACGAGCAGATTGGTCTAGTACTGACCAGAAAGCAACAATTTCTTGAAATACGCTATCAGTTCCAATTTCAGGGCTTTCTATTTGACGAGCAGAACGCCGAATACGTCTCATATCCGTGATATCTGGTTCTGGTTCGTCGAAGTCAGGGTCTTTAGCATAACCTTCAAGTTCCTTAATTCGAGCAGTAACATCGTGAAATTGTTTTGGCTTAAATAGCGCTTCTTCTAATTCAGGGACTGTAAATTTTCCAGAAAAAACATCGAATATCATCCAGTGATACAAAAATGCTTCTTCTTTTAAGTTCTCATCTTTTAATAAGAAAATAATACGCACTTTTGGGAAACGTGTACGAAGTGTCAATATTAATTCGCGAGTCGGTGTAACTCCTTGTAGAAGTTCTGAAAGAATGATTACATCTGGAGTAGTACGTTCTACTTTATCTACAACAGCTTCTTTATATAACACCGAATCTGTAAAATCAATATTCTTAACACGTTCCATAATGGCATTATCTAACTCAATTACACCAGTTGCCAAAAGGACTTTCATATAAGACTCACCTCTCTCCAGAACATACTAAACTTAAATCATTTTTTTTCAATATTTTTACTTAAAAAAATAAACAGATGCAAAAGCTTTAAGACCTTTGTAATAGAAAAAGGAGAAAAGTAAAGGAAAACTGGAAAAAATTGAACTTTTTTATTCGTATAAACAGAAAATACATATAATGAGTTTTGCGACAAGCAATAAAAAAATCAATGTAAAAGGAGGTTGCATACATATGCAACGAGGACAATATGGCAGTGATTCAAAGAAATACAATTTGGACCAAGATTATCTAAATAAAATGCCAAAAAATGAAGGAAGAAAAGAACAAGCATTTCACGGAACAAACTTATTAGAGAGATTGATGTTCCATGGTGGCAATATAATTTCAGTGATATTCTTAATTAGTACATTAATCGACTATATATTCGCTGGAGAAGAAGGATGGAAAGTAATAGCTTCATTTATTTTCTTAGTGGTGCACGCTCTAATTTTAGGTTTGAGTAATTCGGCTATAAAAGCAAGAATGCGTTCAAATAAATCAGAACCAGTAATAAGAGAAACACTAGCTTGGTCCATTTTAGGTCTTGCTTTAGGGTATATATTTGCACCAGCAGGCATTATGCAGCTAATTTTGGGACTTATTTTTGCGCGTGTTTTCTATATAATAGCAAAAAAACATAACTATACAGCTCGAGCCGTTACAATTTCCGTTATGATTATATTTTATATTAATGTTTTGGGAACATTTTGGGATGATATTATGACTACGTTGGGTATGATGACAGAAGGTGAAAATAGATTTGATAATATAAAAGAAAAACTTGTGTATATCTATAGTTACACTCCTTATATATTTTTAGGTAAATATTACCTGCCTATTGTTGTATTCACATTGGTTGCGTACGGAAGAAAAAAAGATAAAAGCATTGCTTCTACAAATGAAACACAAAATAAAGCGCCATATAAAACACAGCAAGAATCACCTGTATCCTCAAATCAACAAGAAGCAAATACAAATGAAAGAACAGAGACACAAGAGGTAAAACAATCTGCTAAAACGCAACAAACTATTAAACAAAATGTAAAAGAACAACCTAAGCCTCGGATAACGCCTAATGAAAACGTATCAAAAGCAAAAGAAGATGATAATATTGATTATCCAAGTGCAGGAAATTTCTTTCAAGAAGGTCGAAGAACACTAAGAAGCTCTGTTTCAAGTTATGTTAAAAACAAAACAAACATTAAACAGTTCATTAAAGATAAAATAAGAAAGTTTGGTAAGTTTTAAATAAAGAGATTCAAGAACGAAAGCCATTTGCGCCTTTCGTTCTTTTTTTATGAAAAAAACCAACCAAAAACTACCATTTTTAAAAATTCCCTCTATAATGCGACCAGCAACACAACTATAGGCTTTAAAAATTACTGCCTAAAGTTGACAAAAGGCAGTTCCTTACTATATTGCGAGGTGTTGTACATGAAAGAGTTTTTTAAAAATAAAAAAGCGATAACTGCTGTATTACTTATTGGATTTGTAATTGTTCTGCCCGTTGTGTTCTTTTTGGGAGTTAGGTACTTAGCTCCTCTTCTCATCATTGCATTAATTTATGTCTACCTACATTCGTTTAAATATGAAGATATTGTTTCTCCGAAAGAATTTAATGAGTTAAAAGACTATTTACGCGAATTAGAAGAAAGAGAAGAGATGATAAAGGAGCACCTGGAGGAGCACGGCGGTGATTTAGATGCGAAATTTGAGCTACGCAATGTCCAAAAAGAAGTAGAAGAAGTTAAGAAAGAAATGGGTTTATAAAAAAGTCGAAAAATTTGCTTGTTGAGTTACCAAAATATGGTAATATTGCTTCGAAGTTAAAAAGGAGGATGATTAATCATGAAAAAAATGACGAAATTAATTGCGTTATTCGTAGTTATGTTTTCATTGATGTTTGCTAATACAAGTTTGTTATCAACTGGTGGTGAAGTTAATGCAGCATCATGTGCAGTAAAAGCTGGTGTACCCGATGCAAAATGTAAAGAGGCTGGTAAAGATGTAAATGCAAAAATCTTATCATTTGGTGGAGCTTTATCTGGGGTAGTAGTAGGTATAGCATTATTAATGATAATTTACGGTGGGTTCAAATATGTAACGTCTCAAGGTGACCCAAAAGCGACAGAATCAGCTAAGAGCCAAATCATGTTTGCTGGTATTGGTATGCTCATCGTAATGACAGCATTTGTAATCATGAAACTATTCATGGGCGCAACAGATTCAGATGGCGCTGCGTAATGAACGAACAATTACATAAACCATTCTAATAAAAGGGAGGGGGGAGAACATGAACAAGATGATACGGTTAGTGTTGCTAACAATCATCGCTCTCTCCTCCGCTTTTTTCGTATTAGGCGGAAAAGCGGAGGTAGGAGCAGAAANGACAGATGGTTATGATGCGGATGTAAAAGCTGCTTCTAGTAGTTCTAGTAGTAACTCTAGTAAAAAAGGTAATGTAGCTTGTAGAACGTTAGGTTCCTATTATGATTTAGAATCAGAAAAATGTAAAAGCGTAGCGAATTCTGAGAATCAAGATAAAAATGTAGATAATATTAAGAAATCATTTGAATACTTTGCAATGACAATTGTGTATTTATCCACTGGTTTAGCGGGGATTATGATTATTTTAGGAGGTTTCCAATACACCATGTCAGAGGGTGACCCTTATAAAATAGAAGAAGCTAAATTAATGATAATACGAGCTGGGATTGGAATGTTATTAGCGTTTGCTAGTTATAACATTTTACAATTAGTAAATACGTTTTCTAATTTGTAAAGAGAGGAGGTATATATATGAGTACATTTGTTAAAAAGGTAGTTGTAGCAATTCTATCGTTTCTAATTTTAATTGGAATCCAATTTGTCGACGTTAACGCTGCAAGTCAAGCTGAATTAGAGAAAGAGTATCAAAGTTTGTATAATGATTATGCGAAAGCAGTAAAAAAACATGCAAAAGAATACGTTGATGAATTGAAGTGGTACGAGAACCCAACAGGTTGTGATACCGTCGGCACATTCTTAGATGGAGATTGTTTAGCCAACTCCATACAAAAAGAGGGAATGAAACGAGCGGATAAGGAATACAAAGATAAATTTGAGAAGATGAAGAAAAAATTCGGAGAAAATGGATTGTCTTTTTCAAAACCAAGTAAACCGTATCCGAAAGCGTATTTAAATGATTGGAATCCAAAAGCAGTGGTTCTTAATGAAGTTATTTGGGGAGAAGTGGCTAGCGTGTCTACTAAAGTAGACAAAACAAAAGGAAAAAAAGTACTAGTTGCATCTCAAGGAATGTTTACAAAAACGGATGTCCAGACATATGGAAGTTGCGATGTGAGTGATGTAAAACAGAAAATGGCTGGGCAAGTAGGGGAACCGAAAATTATTGATACAAGCGCTGTAAAATCTAGCAATGATACTAGTTCAAGCAGTGATAGTAGTTCAAAAGATGACAGCAAAACAGATACAAAAGAATCGGAAAATTCAAAAAAGAGCGAAGAAGTGAGTAACTCTCCAAAGATTCCATTTACAGGAATATTCTCAAAAGATAAAATCGGGCAAGCTATGGGTGAAACTTTCAAAAAGTTTGCTCAGGATATACAAGGTAATTTATTTGGAACAGATTGTGATAATAACACGCTAAGTGTTGTTGGACAATTTCTAAATATATCTCGTCCTTTAAATTTAACTGATAACCAATATGTAATGAAATTGGTACATGTGACTCAGCAAATTGCGTTTACTATGACAATTGTTATTATTGCTTTCTATGCATTGATGTACACGACAGGGTTTCATAATACTGACCCAGTCAAGTTCGGGGTGCGGTTATTCTTCTGTTTGTTAGCTGTAAATTACCTGCCATGGTTAATGCAGGACATATTGAATTTAAATAATGAAATTGTATATAACGTGTCAACACTAAAATTCACTTTTGACGATGCCACAGGGAACTCTACAGAATTAATTATGGGAGCATTTACAGCCATATTTGAAAGCTTTGTAATGGGGGAAAATATCGGGAAAAGTCTGTTATTACTAATTTTCGCTTTCGTAATGGCTATTGTAGCAATTGTTCCTATGTTAAAAATTATTTCTCGGTGGTATATTCGCTTGTTGCGTCTATTCCTAGCAGCGGTAGTAGGCCCAATGTTAGTAATCTTAGGGGCATTGCCTCAAACTGCTGACAAAGCGCAAACTTGGTTAAAAACAGTAATAGGTCAGATATTTGAGCAAGTATTTGTCGCTTTAGGTTTACTGTTAGTTGCAGTTATTCTGGGGAATATTGGCGACTTCGGAGATACCTTAGGAATTGGTTGGTTTGGTCGAGGTATTCTTATCTATGCATGTATCTTCTTCTTAGCAGATGTTCCTAGCTTTGCTGGTACGTTTTTGAAAACATTATCAGGTGGAAACTCAGATAAAATGAGCAAAGGCGTCAACGGTATGCTAAAAGGGACTAGAAATGCAGCGGTTGGAACAGCTATTGGAGGAGTGGCTGCTGGATATGCTTTAAGTGGTAACGGACTTCCTAATAAGGGTATATCGAGTTTAATTGTCAAAGGAAAAGGTGCTAAAGTTGGACATGCCTTCGGACATACTGCACTTGGAGGAGGAAAAGCTGTAGGAAAAGGAGTGAAAAGCGGTATTGCTAATACTAAGGACCGAGCTTCACGCTTCAAAGCAGGCTACGACTCGGGGTTTGTTGGAGGTAGCGTTAACTCTCCTAAGGTTAAAGGCGTGTCTGGTATAGCAGGAGCTGTTGCTGGACGAGTGACTAATAAAGGGAACCAGGCCTATAACAAAGGTAGTGAATATATGGATGGAGTCTCCAAAAACGTAAGTAGTGGTTTAAAAAAGGCTGGAGATGCGAGAGTTAGTACGCAGCTGGCAGCTTCAATGGGTGTGGCCGCAGCAAGTAATGCGGTAAAACAGAAAAAAGAAAATCTAAAAGAAGGCATCAAAAATATGAAAGGTACAGTGCAATCAGGTGTTAATGATAAGGTTGGTCGTACAATGAAAAATATGTATAAAGAAGCGTATGGAAAAGACATGAAATCAGTTAACGAAGAAAGTGCGAGACAAATAGGTAATATTGCAAATAATAGAGGAACTGCGGGAGGAACTGATTCTAAAGCTCATCAACCTCGTAAAAGTAATTCATCAACTATAAAGAACTCTACAAATAAAAATATCTCTACTAAAGACTCCTCAACTAGTATTCCTACTCCACTGTCTGGACCACGTACTAGCCATCAAACACATTCTTCAACTGATAGTCATAGAGAAACAGATTACTACAATCCACACGAACTGGGTTCTGGCTTTGACTTTACCTTCCCAGAAACACCAAAGAAAACGTCTAAGAAAAACCCTACTAGAACTCCAAAGAAAAATAATACGAAAAAACCACCTGATTCCCCTCCTAAAAAATAATAAAAAAACTGGTAATTTCTTATAAAAGGAGGTAATACCAGTGAGTGAATACATTATCCCACAAGAAATGAATCAAAGTGATAGAATTGGAAGTTTCACCTTCCCCCAAGCAGGTATCATGGGGGCGGGTATTCTTCTCGTCTTGTTTATGTTTGCTATGGTGCCTATGATTCTAGCAGTTTTATGTGCACCCTTTATAGCAATTTCAACAGTCTATCTTATGTATAAAAAGAAATTTAATATTCCCATTTATGAGTTCTTCTTTGTCTACATTACATACCGCTCTACTCCTAAGTTGTATGTTTACCGTACAAATAATTTAAAGGATGAGTATGATGACCTGGAGCAAATCGACTTTATTGTAGATGATGAAGAAGACAGCAATCAGGAGGTGACGTAATGGGATTTATGTTTATAGCAGCAGGTATAGCCTTGTTGTTTGGAGCGATATTAATTATCTATGATGTTATGAAAANGAAAAAGACCTCGTCTGAGGATAAAGAGAANTATATTCCTACTACTCAAAACCAAATACCTATTGATAACATTCGAAATGGCATTATTAAGCTACGTAATGGAGGGTATCGTGTTGTTGTTGAAATTCCTAGTGTTAATACAGAGCTCATGGAATCAGAAGAGCAAGATATTGTGCTTAGTCAATATCGTCAAATATTAAACGGAACAGAATTTCCGTTTCAAATTCTACAACAATCTCGAACGGTTGATATTTCTGAATATCGAAAGTTATTAGAAAAGAAAATGAATGAATCCAAAAATAATTTAAATCGTCGTTTAATGCTTGAATTTGATGTATTTCTATCGCAGTTAATTAAAGAACGTACCATTATGACCAAAAAATTTTTCATTGTCATTCCATATGATGAAAGTCGTGAAATAAAGACCGTATACGCGACAGCTAATGGTGGAAAACAAAAGAAAAAGAAGAAAAGCANAGTNGATGAACAAGCTCAAAAACAAAAAAACTTAGCAGAAGAAGAGAAGCAATTTGCGAAAGCAAGCAANCAGTTGCTTATGCGTGCTGGGACAATAGAGCGCTCATTCCGTCAATTTGACATTAGTCCATACCGTTTAAATGATAATGAAATAGCAGAACTATTNTATGCTTCCTATAANAAGGAGCGTTCAGTGTATCAACCGCTNAATAATAAGAACCCATCCGACTACACAACGTTACGTGTTAAGACAGGAAAGGGTGTGAGTCGATAATGGATAAATTTGATTTGGGTAAAATCACTTCTGGCGACCACGAGTTTGATAAAAGTTCTCGTGACATCGTGGAAAAAGGAACGCTACGAATTAATGATTACCTTGCTCCTGATGGAATGATTAATGAACCAACGTATATNGCAGTTGGAGCAAGATTTCTNCGAACCATTATGATAACAGGTTATCCTCGTACNGCGCATATTGGGTGGTTAAACCGCTTGTATTCCTATGGTGCTAACATCGATATTTCTATGCATATTGAACCTCTTGCTACAAACAAAGTAATTAAAACCCTCAACCGAAAAATCTCTCAATACATATCCACTCAACGAATTGATGAAGAACGCGGAAAGATTACGGACATTGCAATTGAAGCAGCACTNGAAGACGCGGAAGAATTACGTGAAAAACTTCAAAAGGGGATTGAGAAATTCTTTTATCAATCTGTTTACATCAATATTAACGCAAAATCCTTAGAAGAATTAGACCAAGTAACAGAAGAAATTGAAAGTTTATGCGGAAACATCGGAATGAATACACGTATCGCGATGTATCAGCAAACGCAAGGGTTCCATACCGTACTTCCGTTAGCAGAGGACCGCTTACGATTCCGCCGAAACTTTGATTCTTCTAGTTTAGCAACTTGTTTTCCGTTTGTATCCGCAGAATTGACAGACATGACAGGTCTGCCTATCTTGTACGGAATTAATCTTATCAATGGTTCTTTAGTTATGTTTGATAGATTCCAATTAAATAACTATAATAGTGTAATTTTGGCGACTTCAGGAGCTGGTAAAATATAATATTTGCCCTTGTTCATGGCGACATGGACAATGCACTCCGAATATGCTGGAAACTCTTCTAAAGATAAAACTAGTAATCTCATTTGGAAACAAATGAAGATATCTGAAAATGTTTTATACATGGAGACAATCAGCAGAGATAGCCCTACGTCCAAACGGATACGGGAAGCTCTCAACGACTGCCAAGGAGCAAGTTAGAAATAACTTGAAGGTACAGTCTAGCCCCTATGTAAATATCTCGAAAGAGAGGGTATGAAACGAAATCCTATTTCGTCAAATTGGAAGCTATTCGTTATATGTCACTTGGCACCAATGTCATGATAATTGACCCGCAAGGCGAGTACAAACGCATTGCAGAGGTTATCGGTGGACAGTATATTAAGTTATCCTCTATGAGTAATGACCGCATTAATCCGCTAGATTTACAGTTATCATCAGAGGAAGAAGATGATGGGAAAAACTTTTTAACTCAAAAAATATTAGACGTTTACGCAATTGTAGAGGTTATGTTGCGTCGTAAGTTGAGTTCACGTGAGAGAAAAGTATTGTTAAATGCCTTAGAAGATACGTATCGTCGTTTCAACATTTCACGTGACGCTGGGTCAGTTGAAACAGAAGATTACGTAGATGAAGATGAAGAAGTGTTCATGCTTCGAGGTAGTCGTAAAAAAATGCCAACCCTTACAGACTTAGAAAAGGCGCTGCGTCGTTATGAAGAAGGGACACAAATTGCTGATGACTTGGACCCGTATGTAAATGGATTTTTAAGTTTATTCAATGGAGAATCAAACGTAAATCCAGATTCTTCATTTCTAGTATTTGATATCAGCGACATGGAAAAAGAATTAGGAGATGTTGCGATGTTTATCGTACTAGAATTCTTATGGGGGAAAATTAAGTCTGGTGATAAAAAACGTCGTATTCTTATTGTCGATGAAGCGTGGATGATGATGAACAACCCTCAATCGGCTGAGTTCCTTATTCGAGTGGCAAAAACTGCAAGGAAATTTTATGCTGGATTGACAATGATAAGCCAGCAAGCGCGTGATTTTCTAGCCAATGGTGGAGAAGCAATCATTGGAAATACATCCATGCAAGTTTTGCTTCGACAACATCCCAATGACATAAAGTTTGTGGCTGAAATGTTTGGTTTAAGTGAAAGTGAGATTAATATTCTTCGTAATGCAGCAAAAGGGGAAGCGGTAATCTTTGCAGGAGGAAACCACACTGCGGTTCACGTGGTTTCACATGAACTTGAACATATCCTTTGTTCTACTGACCCAAGTGAGAAAGATTTACTTGAAGAAGTAGTTGCAGAGATTATGGCAGAAGAATACGAAGAAGATTTTAGGTAGCGGAATTCGCTACCTTTTTTTATTGATAAAAAGTACAAAGTATATATAATTTGGTAAATGTGAATTTAAGGAGGTGAAAGCAGATGAATGATGCTAGGAGTTTCTTGGCAAAAGTTATGATGGCGGTAAAGTTCGCTAAAAATGTTACGATTTGGTACAAACTTATTTTAATTATCCCGTTTATTGTAATAGGCCTAGTGCTCATCTTTGGTGCTTTCGTAGTCGAAGGTTATTGGGAAACGGTTCAATGTGAAAACAAATTTTGTGATGCATCTAAAGATGCTGATGGATATAAGCGTCGAGAAAATTTAATGGAAGACTCAAGTGAAAAGGATAATAGTAAAAAGGATGATTCGTCCGATTCAACATCCTATAACAATGTTATTAATCAAAAAGAGCAAATTCAGAAAAAATATACTGCGACAGTAGCAACTAGTCAGAATAAAAAGAATGCTAAATTAGTAGCGGGCATGCCTTATCAAGAAGCTTCGAACTCTCCTATTACGGATTCAGAGGTGGATGTATTGGCGGGACGAATGATAAAAGAACGATTAGAATTAGAGGCAAGTAAGGGTGTAGAATTTGAAGTGACGCCACAGCAGTATCAAACAATTAGTTGGAGTATATTAGGTAATGATGGAGGGGGAGCAAGCAATGCTGGCCCTATAGATACTTCTAACATTGATGATGGGGATTACTGGGCGCTTGCCAATGTAGCTGCACAACAGACAGGTTGGCATCCGTTATTTATATATAGCCAATGGCAAGTAGAAACAGGACATTTTAAATCAAGAAACTTTCGAGAAAATAATAACTTGGCAGGGCAGACATGGCATCCAGGTTCAAAGTATCCAAAAGGTACCGCTCGTCCTAAAAATGAAGGTGGGTACTATATTAAATATCCATCGCCAGTTGAAGGCTACGTTGATTTTGTATTAAATAATCAACGGTACAAAAATGTAAAGAATAAGAAAACACCTGAAGACCAAGCACGTGAAGTAGCGGCACAAGGCTGGGCGGTAGACCCCAATTATGCAAAAACATTAATTTCTGTTATAAAAACAAATCGAAAAAAGTATGGTGATTCTGCTGCACCTCCTGTCACTAATACAGAAACAGATAGCGAAACAGGAGAACAGCCTGAAGGAAATACAGATGGAGATAAGGTAGTACAAGAAGCGTATAACATGCTTAAATCTCAAGGGCAAGGGAGTTCAAATCCTATTAAATATAGCATGCCAAAACGAGGTCAACCTGGGTATGGTGACTGTTCGTGGTTTACTAGTAAGGTATACAAAGAGGCATTGGGCGTTGATATTGGATTTACAACAATTGAACAAATAAACAAAAATGCAGACTATTTTAACACGGATAAAAACCAATTGAAACCAGGGGATTTAGTATATTTTAATTTACCAGGTGGACATGGACATACTAGAACAATTAAAGGAAAGAGCATAACAGTAGACCACACAGGGATATATGTAGGGAATAATAAGTTTATTGATTTATCTAGCAGTGTGGGAACGATAGCGGAAAAGGATATAAGTAAAGGAGCTAAATATGAAAAGTATTTTAACAGTGCCTTTATTGGTTTTATTCGTTTAGGAGAGCCTGGAACTGGTGAATACGCTGATTTCAGCGGTGAAGCTGATGAAGAACATGAAGAAGCCGATTTACACTTACGTGCCATGATGCAAAGTGATTTAACAGCAATACTTGGATTAGATTTATTTGAGCGTGATAAACATGATAAGATTATCACTAAAAACGGTAAAAATGTATTGAAAAAAGAGTTTGAAGGAACGATGGTTGAGAAGACGTATCTAATTGCAATGAAGTTAAAGGACGATAATAAGAAACGTTTATTCAATTATGCAAGTGACAAAAGAACCGATAAATGGGATGACCGAGATTGGGTAATGAATACACGTTTCTTCGCTTATAACTGTTATCTATTAGGGGATGAACC
>Ga0058696_1000538_pt1 | contig 15934 bp, 9 predicted proteins | sample AgamicMgSfrz_FD_55077 | JGI IMG/M metagenome (GOLD analysis project Ga0058696, IMG submission 55077) | Agave microbial communities from Guanajuato, Mexico - Mg.Sf.rz | ecosystem: Host-associated > Plants > Phyllosphere > Phylloplane/Leaf | place: Guanajuato, Mexico | collected 2012-05-30 | reverse complement strand
GCTGTACTATCTATGGGTGATATTGTTACCTCTTCCTCTATCAAAATGGCTGGCGATAAGTTTGATATGGAGATCTTAAACTACGTTAAACGTAAGTATAAGCTATTAATTGGAGAACGTACTTCAGAAAATATTAAAATTAAAGTTGGTACAGTATTCCCAGGTGCACGCAGTGAAGAGCTTGAAATTCGCGGACGTGACATGGTAACTGGTTTACCACGTACAATTACAGTATGCTCTGAAGAAATTACAGAAGCACTAAAAGAAGACGCAGCTGTCATTGTACAAGCTGCAAAAGGCGTACTAGAGCGCACACCACCAGAATTATCTGCGGACATCATCGATCGCGGTGTTATTCTAACAGGCGGTGGAGCTTTACTACACGGTATCGATATGCTTCTAGCAGAAGAACTAAAAGTACCAGTATTAATTGCTGAAAACCCAATGCACTGTGTTGCGGTTGGTACAGGTATTATGTTAGAGAATATTGATAAATTACCACGTCGTGCTTTGCGTTAAATATTGAATTAGTATTATTTGAAATACTGTAAACCTTGAACAGTTGACTTTATTATCTACTGTTCAAGGTTTATTTGTATTGGGGCACTTAATAGTAAATATCGGGAATGTAGTGATATTTTGTTTATATTTATATATTATGTTGTATTTATATCGATTATGAAAAGCTAAATTATTAATTAGAAAGGTTCAATTTTGTCAGATTTAGTGATATCCTTGTATTTGTAAATTTAATGCGAACTTTGTAAATTTAAAGTGAAATTTGTTAAAAAATAGACAGTGATTAGGTGAAATAGAATGGGGGATTATTTGATATGGGAGGAAGAAGGGACATAGAGAAATGAAGAAGGTGTTAGTAATAGCACAAAATTTTTATCCAGAAATCGGAAGTGCGGCGAATAGAATAAAGAATATTTATTTGGAACTAAGTGAAAGAGGATACGATGTTACAATCTTGACTACTGATCCAAGATATCCAAATGAGAATTTATACAAGAAAAAGGAATTTTGGGATGAAGAATCGATAAATAGCGAAGATGTTATAAGAGTAAAACCAAGAGTAAAAAAATACACAAATAATATGCTAAGGAGATTATTTTTGTATTTAGAAATCACAATGCTGTTTATTATGGCTATATTCCGTATGGATAAAAAATATGATTATGTATTCGTTTCAACTCCGCCTATTTTTATCGGTATAGCAGGTTTTTTTGCTAAGAAAAAGTTGAAAGCCGAATTATTATTAGATGTCCGAGATTTATGGCCAGAATCATTGTTAGGAGTTGGAGTTTTTGCAAATCGGTTTGTATTATCGATAGCATATGCTTTAGAAAAGATGTTATATCGTGTAGCTGATCAAATTATTGTAAATAGCGCAGGATTTATTCCATACCTGGAGTTAAAAGGGGTTAGACGTGAAAAAGTATCATTTATGCCAAACTCTTTAACAGAAGAAGAATTACATATGATAGAAACTAAAAAAGCTATAACTGATTCGAGTAATAAAACAGTTGAAGTAATTTATACAGGAAATATCGGGTTAGCTCAAGATGTACTAAAGTTGATTGAGGTGGCTGAATATTTACGAGAAAAGGAAAATATTAAATTTAAAATAATTGGCTATGGGTTTAAAAGTTATCAGGTGGCTGAAGTTATTAAAGAAAAAAAACTTTTTAATATAGAAATTATTAAAGCGAAAAGTCGTAATAAAACCCTAAAAGAAGTTGCAAAGGCACAAATTGCATATGTTAGTTTAGTAGATGAAAAAGTATTTCAAACCGTTTTACCAGGAAAAATTATTGATTATATGTGTATGAAAAAGCCGATTATTGGAGATGTGTCTGGATATGCCGAAAAAGTTATTAATGAAGCTCAATGTGGTTTGATTTCAAATGATCGAACAGCTAAAGAATTAGGAGAACACATTATCAAACTAGCTGAAAATGAGATATTACGTAGGAAAATGGGAAACAATGGGCATGAATTTGCTTTCCAATATTTGAGATGGAAAAATAATATTAAAGTATTAACAAGTTTAATGGAGGAAAATGATGCCACAGAAGAAAGTATGTATGTTCGTATGGAACCACTTCACAAATGATGCTCGTGTATTAAGAGAATGCACGGCTTTAGCTGAAGAGGATTATGAAGTAGACCTGATATGTATTCATGATTGGAAACAAAATGATTTACCTAAGTGGGAGATGCGAAAAGAAGGATTTACCGTAACACGTGTAAATAATCGACTATCTCTTTTACAAAGAGGATTGGGTGCAGCAAAAAGAGTAAAGCAGTTGATAACGAAAAATATAGTTACAATGTTTTTATTTGGAGTAATTGCAGCACTTTGTTTGTGGAAATTCCCAATGATAACATGTTTAATATTGTTATTTGGTGCATTATTTTCTATGANAAAGCTACGGACATTAATTGTACGCTCTTATATACTGACTCAAATGGTTAAGGTTGGTTTGAAGAAGGAATATGATTTCTATCATTCCAATGATTTAAATACACTACCACAAGGATGGCTTTGTGCGAAAGTATTTAGAAAAAAGAAATTAATCTATGATTCACATGAGGTACAGACCAGCCGTACCGGATACAATAGTAAAATTTATGGAATTATGGAGAAATTCTTTCTAAAATATACAGATGTGATGATTATGGAAAATCATACTCGTGCAAAATATGCGGAAGATTTATATGGCTTCTACCCTAAGGTCATTCATAATTATCCTTTTGTAACACAACCAGAGGACAGTAATTCGATTAATTTGCATGAAGTGTTAGAGATTCCGCAGGAAGAGCCTATCTTATTGTATCAAGGCGGAATTCAAGTGGGCAGAGGCCTAGAAAAGCTAGTACAAGCAGTTCCAATGTTTAAAAAGGGCATACTTGTATTTATTGGCGATGGACGTATTAAACCTGAGTTACAGAAGATGGTATTGGATTTAGGTTTGGAAAATAAAGTGAAATTCATTCCGAAAGTACCTGTAAATGAATTATTACACTATACGAAGAACGCTTATTTAGGTTTTCAAGTTTTAAATAACGTTTGTTTTAATCATTATTCAGCTTCATCTAATAAACTATTTGAATATATGATGAGCGGGGTTCCAGTTGTTGCTTGTAGTTTTCCAGAGATACAACGTGTGGTGGAAAATGAATATGTTGGGGTTTGTATAGATTCTCACAATTCTGCTTCCATTGCTGAAGGAGTAAACTACATACTAGAACATCCAGAAGAAAGAGAAAAAATGAGAGAAAATAGCTTCATTGCCCGTAATAATTATAATTGGGAAAATGAAAAAGAACTCTTTATAAATATATATAAGGATTTGGAATGATATAGGAGAAAAGATTTTTGATTTCTACGTTACCATAGGAACTAAAAGATGGGAATGAGGGTTTCTTGAAGAAAGTAAAGCTAAGTGTAGTAATTACAAATTATAATAAAGAACAATATTTAGCTCAGTGTTTACAATCTGTTGTTGAACAGACATTAAAGGGGATTGAAATTATTGTTGTTGATGATGGCTCAACAGATAATAGTATGAGAGTATTGAGGCAGTATGAAAAACAACATAATAATTTGAAAGTTTATAGACAACAGAATTCGGGTGTGAGTGCTGCTCGTAATGCCGGATTACAAAAAGCAAACGGGGAATATGTTACATTTTTAGATGCGGATGATTATGTACATTTAGCTGGATACGAGAAAATGTATGAGGTTGCGAGCGGAAATAATGCAGATATGGTTATTGCCAATATTATTTGTTTTAATGAATATAAAAATTGGCCACTTTCATATATGAAAAAATTATTTAATAAGAAATTCCCACTAATTAGAAACGTTGCGGAAAACTTAGAATTACATTTCACTCCATCCACGAGCAATAAGATATTTAAAAGAGAAATGTGCGTCCTTAATGGGATTAATTTTGATGAAGATCTTTGGGTAGGAGAAGACTTGCTATTTACCCAACAATGTTTGTTGGTTTCAGAAAGGGTAATCGTACGCGAGATACCCTTGCTCTATTATAGAATAGTAGATAACGGTAATAATAACCTATCTAAAAATACAACGATTACATTTTTTAATCAGTTAGTTATATTACAAATGAAATTAACGGCCATGTATAGAGAGAGAAAAAGGCTTGCATTAATCCATACTATAGAGTCAAGACAGTGGAAATTCTTTGTGGATTCCATTGTTTTAAAGGGAAAAGGTTTTTCAAATGAAAAGCTCTTAGAAGTCATTCAATTAGGAAATAAGTTTCTATCAAGTCTAATTAGTTTTAAACATGTAGAAGATTGTAATGTGCGGGATCAATTAATAACTGAAATGATAAAAGAAAATGATTATATAGGTTTAGAGAAATTACTAAATATCTTTCAGGATGAATTAATTACAAAAGAACATGTATATGATAATGAGAAATATTATTATTTTTATTATCGATTTTTCCCTCGATATAAAGAATTATTACAAGTTAATAATTTAGCCCTAGTTCATAAAATTGAAGGGATAAAACTTCGTAAAGAGATTCTTACAATTAGTGGATATGCATTCGTTGAAAATTTATCAACTAAAAAAATAAAAAAAGAATTAGTATTTTATAAAGATGGAACCACTAAAACAATTCAACTAAAAAACTCCTTACGTACGGATATATCATACTTATTTTCTAACAATACCATTGACTATAATGATGCGGGATTTGAAACAATAGAAGTCAATGTAAGAGATTTGTTAGAAGAGGGAGAATGGAAAATATCAATACGCCTCAGCATAGGGAAAACTGTTATTGAAGAACCGCTAAGGGTTCTGTTAGCACAGTTACGCAATAATACAAAGTATCAAAATGAAAATTCATTGGATATTAAGGTACTATATAAAAATAGTGAAGCTACAATTCAAATTCGTAAGTCTAACTATATGAAGAGAATGATGAATACATATAGTGAAGTTAAGCGAGCAATTCGCTATGATTTAGGGTTATTTAAAAGAAAAAATTATAAAGCATTACTTGCAATTATATTCTATAAATTATTTGGATCATATTTTCGTAGAAAGAATATATGGTTAATTGGTGAAAGAGAAGATACAGCACAAGATAATTCCTATCACTTATTTACGTATATTCGGAAGAAACACCCTGATGTTCCAGCTTTTTATATTATTAATAAGGAAAGTAATGATTATAAAAATATCGAAGGATTAGGTAATATAATCCAATACGGAAGTTTTAAACATACATTTTATTTATTAATTTGTAATAAAACAATTAATAGTTATTCGGAAACAGCCAATATGTATACGGATGATTATAAACACATTTTAAAGTACTATCCCGAATGGCAGCAAAATAAGAAGGTTTTTATTCAACATGGGGTTATAGGTGTAAGTCGCGTAAATCATGTGTTAAATAAAAATCGAATGGGCTATTCTTTATTTGTTGTGTCTTCACAATTTGAAAAGGAACATATCGTCAAAGAATTTGGGTATGAGGAAGATGAAGTAATCGTAACAGGGCTTGCACGTTGGGATGCCTTAAAGGATGAAAGTGAAGGAAATGAAATTTTACTCATGCCAACTTGGAGAAGTTGGATTAAAACGAAAGACCAATTAATAACATCTAAGTACTGGCAGACATATATGTCATTTTTAAAAAGTAAAGAGCTTCATCAGATGTTAGAAGAGAAAGACATGACATTGACTTTCTTTCCTCATTATCAGACTCAAAAATTAGGCGCAGAAACGCCTGTATTTCATGAACGAATCAAGGTCCTAAAACAGGGTGAAGAAACAGTGCAAAGTCTATTAAAGCGACATCGTTTACTAATTACAGATTATTCTACAGTTTCATTTGATTTTGCTTATATGAATAAGCCTGTTATTTTTTTTCAGTTTGACTATGATGAATTTTATTCTAAACACTATAATGAAGGCCCGATTAATCATAGGACAGAGTTGTTTGGAAAAAGAGTAGAAAGTGAAAAAGATATACACCTTTTACTAAAAGATTTTGAAGGTTCATTGCAAAGTCTGAATTTGGAGCAAGTAAATAAGTACTTTACTAAGCCAAAAGAGTTACATTGTCAAATGTTATTTGAAAATATAAAGGGAGTGTAGAGAGTTGAAAAAGCCACTAATTTCGGTGATTTTGCCTATATACAATGTAGAGATGTATATAGAGGAGTGTTTAAATTCTTTAGTGAATCAAACAATTGGTGTAGAGAATTTGGAAGTTATTATGGTGAATGATTGTTCTACAGATAATACGGGAAAATTTTTAGATCAATATGCTGAGAACTATAATAATTTTAAAGCTATACACTTGGAAGAAAATTGTGGCGCACCTGGTAAACCAAGAAATATTGGTATTGATATTGCGAAAGGAAAATATCTAATATTTATGGATCCAGATGATTATATACCAGCGGATGCATATGAAACTTTATTTAATATCGCCGAGGAGTATAAATCAGACTTTGTTATGGGGAAAATGGAAAGTTTTAATGATAGTGATGGATCAACATTCCAACATTCAACTTTTAAACACTATCTTTTACAAAAACCATATATGAATACTAACATAGAGGTATCACCATTCTTTTTACAGGTGAAAACAGCTATTACTTTAAAGTTAGTAAGGACAGCATTTGTTAGACAACATAAAATTTCTTTCATCGAGGGAATGAGAAATGGGGAAGATAAATTTTATGATGTTCAGTTATTTACAAAAGCTAAAAAGTTTAGTTATATTCCCCAAAATGTTTATAGCTATAGGGCACGTGATGATGATCGTAATCTATCGTTGACGCAGCAAGATATTCTTTCTTCTGTTGAGAATGATGTACATTCTGTAGATGCAATTAAACCAAAATTAAATGATAAGGAATACAGTTATTTTCAGGTAAATGCGTTAAGGTCAATTCTTTGGAAAATTTGTGATCCGGATTTTAATAAACTATCAATTGAAGAGAAGAAGAGATTAATTAATTTAGTGAAAAGAGTAGTAGATGGTTATGATATTGACATAGTAAAGAAATATTTAGTTTGGGAAGAACCCATCTTAAGTCTAATTGAAAAAAATTATATAAATGAAGCATTGGCATATAATAGCATGTTAATTTCAAGAAGATGGTGGTTAAAACAAGGAACCGAATTACAACAAAGATATAGGAAACAAACAGCTATCCGTAATAGCTTTTCTTGGAGGATTACTAAATTTCTTAGAAATAGGAATTTTAAATTAAAAGATATTATCAAAGGGAGATTTTTGAATGAAACTAAGCGTAGTAACACAATTACGGGCTCATGATGAAGGTGTAATTAAACAGGCCTTTGAATTGTTACAAAAACAGACTATCGATGCTAATGAGTTTGAATTGCTTATTTTTTATAATTATGAAAATGTTTCTTTAGAAATGGTTAGATTTGTAGAAAAATTAAAAGAAAGCTGTAAGCTGAATATAGTATTAAAAGAAGGAAAGGTTGATGTAGAAGGATTAAGAGGGGAGTATATTACTTTCTTTGATTTTTATACAAAGTTTAGACCAAATGTATACGAACGTTTATATAATGAAGTACAAAAGAGAGATTTAGATTTTATATCTGCTTGTTTAGAAGAAAAAAATGAGAAAAAAATTATAAATAAAAAAAATATAATGCAGAGTAATTTTGCTACAATTACAGCATTAAAAATAATAAAGAAAGAAGTTTTGTTAACGAAGGAATTTAATTTTATCTCTCAATTAAATGAATCAAACATTAAATATTTAGATGTTAAATTATATTTGGCAGGTCTAAATTATGATTTTGCAACTGATATAAAATATAAAAACAAAAAACCATTTAATGAAGAGTATATAATAAATTCAATAAAAGATATTCAGTATATTTTTGATTCTTTGATAAGTGATTATGGAGAAGGGTTTAATCAAGATTTGAAAATTATACTTTTTAAACAAATATTAAATTTAGTGGATAAAAACACCTTTTTAAATGAAGTAGAAAAAGGTCATCAAGAGACATTATTGAATGTGTTGAAGAACCTCTTATCTATCTCAGATGAACGTATTTATAAGGGGAATGAAGGATATAAGGGATTTTTAAATCTTATAACTTTAGGTTTATATGATGAAGCAATGAAATACATGGTGATATTTAGGAGTAAGAGGTACTGGTATAATCAATCACAAAAGTATGAAACATATTTTGAAAAAAATCCATATCTCTTAGAAGAATCTTTATCTTGGAAAATTACAAAACCTATCCGAGGAATTCAAAGGATATTTGGATATATTAAAAATTCATTGTATAAAGTACTTATTCTTTTATTGAGTTTATTTGTAAAGATACGCTTTGCAGGAAAAGAGATTTGGTTAGTTGGGGAGCGTGAGGATCAGGCTGAAGATAATGGATTCTTCTTCTTCAAGTATTGTCGCGAAAAATATCCATCAGAAAAAATATATTATGTAATTAATGAAGATTCACCTCACTTAGATAAAGTTGAGCAATATGGTAATGTTATACATCATTCTTCTTTTAAGCATAAGGTTTATATGCTGGCTGCAAGTACATATATAAGTGCTTGGGTATTTGAAGAATGTTCATATCCTAGGCCGAAACAACAATTTATTAAATGGTTTGGAAATATAGTTTCTAAAAAAAATCATATTTGTTTGCAACATGGTGTAATCATTCATAATATTGCTCCGTATTTAAGTAAGGAGAGATATCAACAAGATTTAATTATTTCAAGTTCAGAGTATGAAAAGCGGATTATTATGAAGACATTAGGGTATCCTGACAAGGATGTGGCTGTAACTGGATTAGCTAGGTTTGATAATCTTCACGAGAGAAAAACGAAACAACAAATTCTCATTATGCCCACATGGCGTAGACACTTATTAAATGTAAATAAAGCACAGTTTTTACAGTCCGATTATTATAAAGTGTATAAAAGTTTAATTGAGAACAAAGACTTTCTAAATTTAATAGAAAAGAAAAACATAGAAGTTAAATTTTATATACATAGTCAAATGCAAAAATTTATGGATGAATTTGTAGTAAAGCATCCTAAAATAGAATTTCTTGTGAAAAGTAATGCGACTGTCTCGGAATTATTAAAAGAAAGTGCACTATTAATCACTGATTATTCATCAGTTTCATCAGACTTCTTATATATGGAAAAGCCAGTTATAATGTATCAGTTTGATCCGCATAATAATCATCATGCTCCTTGCGAAGAAATTAGATATAGTGACTTAGGTTATATTGTGTCTAAAGAGCCAGCGTTAATTAAGCAAATAAATAAAGTTATGGATGATAATTTAAAAATTAGTAAGAGATATTTAGCGAATTCTAAAAGGATTTTTAAATATAAAGATACTAAGAATGCTGAGAGAATATATAAAGTAATTAAAGAAAAGACTTCTTAAAAACAATAAATTTGTAGAGAAATAATTTAATGTGTTTTGGAGTATTTTTATTTATTGATGTAAAAGAAATCTAGAATAGCAAATTTATCTAATGTATGTAAATGAAATAATTATTAGATAATCTTCATTGTGGATTGAGGCATTAAATTGTTTTTATATGAATTTATTTTGGAGAAATAGATTTCTTTATTAATAAACTGTGTGGAGATGAGAAATTTAGTGAAAATTTGTGTAGTGGGTTTAGGATACATTGGTCTCCCAACAGCTGCCATGTTTGCGAAACATGGGGCTGAAGTAGTAGGGATAGATATCAATCAACATGTTGTAGAGAAGTTAAATGAGGGAGAAATCCATATTGAAGAACCGGGGCTTAGAGAAGTTGTTCAGGAGACAGTAAGAGAAGGAAAATTAACTGCTTCCCTTGAAGTGGTCGAAGCAGATGTTTTTATTATTGCCGTTCCTACACCAAATAAAGATGATGAATATAAATCATGTGATTTAACAGGTGTTTTAACAGCTGTTAAAGAGGTTATTCCTAATATTAAGGAAGGGAATATAATAATTATAGAATCAACAATTGCGCCTCGGAGTGTAGAAGACTTTGTTAAACCTTTAATAGAAGCTGCTGGTTTTGTAGTAGGGAAAGATGTTTTTTTAGTACATTGCCCAGAGCGAGTTTTACCAGGAAAGATTATGGATGAAATTATTTTTAATAATAGGATTGTAGGAGGGGTAACCCCAACATGTTCTAAAATGGCAGCCCAAGTGTATAGTTTATTTGTTAAGGGTGAAATCATTCAAACTGATGCTAAAACAGCAGAAATGTCCAAGTTGATGGAGAATACATTCCGGGATGTAAATATTGCATTATCAAACGAATTAGCAAAAATATGTAAAAAATTAAAAATAAATGTCTTAGATGTTATTGAAATGGCTAATAAGCATCCACGTGTAAACTTACATCAACCAGGTCCCGGTGTAGGAGGACATTGCTTAGCGGTCGATCCGCATTTTATTGTAGCCAAAACACCGGAAATAGCGAATATTATTCAGATGTCTCGTGATGTGAATATTTCTATGCCATTGTACGTTTGCGAGAATATTGAACAATTGCTGCGAGGAATTAATTCTCCTAAAATTGCTGTATTTGGGATTACTTACAAAGGAAATACAGATGATATGAGAGAAAGTCCAGCTTTAGAGATCATTGATCAGTTATATCAAAAAGGGTATAATGTGACGATTCATGATCCTTATGTTAAGAGTGAGTTATTTAATTTGAAGACTGCAGAAGAAGCTGTAGAAGGTGCAGATTTAATATTGGTATTGGCTGACCATAACGAGTTTAAAAATATGGATTACAGTCAATTTGTTTCGAAAATGCGCCAACCAATTTTATTCGATTCACGAAATTGTATACCTTTAAATAAAAAAGGTGAAATGAAAGTTATTAATTTCGGGAATATTCATGAAATGTTGAAATCAGATGAGGTTTTTGTATGAAAGCTATAAAAAGTGTTATTAAGGAACAATTAGATAACTTATATTTAATGGGAAGGCTTTCTATATATGAAATTAAGCAGCAATATGCTGCTAGTACATTAGGGATTATATGGGTGTTTTTAAACCCTTTAATTCAAATTTTTGTATATTGGCTGGTATTTGGTTTAGGAATTCGAGGTGGGGCTCCTGTAGAAGGGGTTCCGTTCTTCGTTTGGATGATCTGTGGTATTATTCCATGGTTTTTTATAAATGGCTCAATTATTCAAGGATCAAATTCTATTTATGCCAAACTAAATACAGTTTCTAAAATGAATTTCCCGTTGAGTGTAATACCTACTTATATTATTTTATCGCAATTATATACGCATTTAGTGTTACTAGCAGTTTTAATACTTATTGTTATATGTATTAAAGGTATAAGTATTCTTAGTATTGTTGGATTGATTTATTGTATACTTTCTACATTCAGTTTTTTAATTGCTTTAGCTTTTATTACCTCTACTATCTCTACAATCTCAAGAGATGTACATTTATTTATTCAATCGATTACAAGAATGTTATTTTATTTGACACCAGTTTTGTGGAAACCGAGTGAGCATATGAATAGTATATTTGCATTTTTAATGAAGATAAATCCGTTTTACTATGTAGTTGAGGGATACAGATCTTCATTATTACACGGAAGTATTAATTTTATAGGTTCATTGTATACATTATATTTTTGGGGAGTAACAATTATTTTGTTTGTGATTGGGGCAATGTTCCACATTAGATTCCGCAAGCAATTTGTTGATTACTTATAAAAGGTGAATAATCCAATGAGTTATAAAGTGAAGTTTGAACATGTTACAAAAAAGTATAAAATGTATAGTAAATCTTCAGATAAACTAAAGGATTTGTTTTTTAGAAATGATAATGGTGATTATCATTATGCTTTAAATAATGTTAGTTTTGAAGTGCCAGAAGGAGAAATAGTTGGAATTGTTGGCTTAAATGGTTCAGGGAAGAGTACATTATCAAATTTAATTGCGGGTGTTACTATTCCAAATAAGGGGAAAGTTACAATTAATGGTTCTGCATCCTTGATTGCAATTTCTTCTGGTTTAAATAACCAATTAACCGGAATTGAAAATATTGAGTTAAAAGCCTTAATGATGGGGCTTACGAAAGAACAAATTAAAGAGATTACACCAAAAGTTATTGAGTTTGCTGATATAGGAAAATTTATATATCAACCAGTGAAGACTTATTCAAGTGGGATGAAGTCAAGAATTGGATTTGCGATTTCAGTCCATATTAATCCCGATATTTTGGTAATAGATGAGGCTTTATCTGTTGGAGATCAAACTTTTACTAAAAAATGTTTAGATAAAATGAATGAATTTAAGGATCAGGGAAAGACGATATTTTTCATTAGTCATTCTCTTACACAAGTAAAGAATTTTTGTACTAAAGCAATTTGGTTACATTATGGGAAAATAAAAGACTATGGTAATGTAAATGAGGTAATAGATTACTATAATAATTTTTTAAAAAATTATAACCAAATGAGTGTTGAAGAAAAAAACAAGTTACGCGAAGAACAAGCAATACAATTTCAACATGGTTTATTGCAGGAACATCCAGTGGTGCCCCCTAGAGGCGAAATACGGAAGTCAAAATCAAAAAAGAAAGGTATTATATTATTTGGAACCATATTTATCATTTTAGCATCTGCAATAGTAACGGGTTTAAATTACAAAGGAACTCTTTCAATAATGAGTGGAACTAAAAATAAGGAAGGTTTCGTTCAAAGTGAAAATGCTACTAAAGAGAAAAAGGTTAAAGCAGAGCTTCCAATTGATAAAAAATATATGGTGAATAGTAATGATATTAGTATCCGAAAAGAGCCAAGTATGAGTAGCGAACGTTTAGCATTGACTCAATTTGGGGAAATATATAAAGTACCGAATAATCATGAAACTAATAATGGATGGATACAAATAGTTTTGCCAAATGGGGAAAAGGGTTGGATAAATGGAGAATATGTTAAACCATTTTTATCCAATGACAAGATGATAGAAGATACTAAATTAGATAATATAATAACATTATTAAATCGTGTGTATGGATTATCTGTAAAATCAGTGAATACATATGTTGGGAAAAGTTTAAGTGAGCTTGAAGCCTTATATCCTAATAACCTAACTTCATCAAAAACGATAGTAGGTAAAACAGAGTACAGGGATGGGAAAGTCAAGTTTGTTATTTCAGGGTCTAAGGTAGTAGAAATGAGCTTTCAGGATATCTCAATGTCTAGCAGTAAGTTACAAGAAATTCTGGGCAAGGAAAGTATAAATAATGATTTTGAAAAAAATTATTTATTTGAAACAAAACGTTTTTATGTTATAGCACGCTCTGATAAAACCCATCAAGAGATTCAAACGTTAACAATTATGTCAAAAGAATAAGGAAAATAATTTTGAGATTTACCTAGAGTGTTTAGGTAAATCTCATTTTAGAAATCAATAGACCTTTAAAGGTTCTTGCATACAGCTTGAAAATAAATAGTGGCAATTTTTATTATTTATAAAATGTGTACTAATAATTAATGAGAAAGAGTGAGGTTTATAAATGGATGTTAGGATAGAGAAGTTAGAATATAACCTTAAAAATGGGGATATGAAGATTATAGGAACTTCTACTGCCGGGAGCGGGAGGCTAATTTTACGTAAGAAAAATAATCATCGTGATTTTGAGTTCCCTTTGGAAGTGAAACTAGGGGAAGTACTACAAGGGGAAAAATTTCAAATTGATATTAATTTGAGACCTATTTTAGAAAAGCAAGGATTAAACAATGATGCTGTATGGTTAATATATATGATTTCTGGGGAAAATGAATATGTGGTTAAGGTTAGAGAAAACATTGAGGAACAGTTTGAATATTCTTATGGTGAAAATAGTATTTTTAAGTTAATTCCATATATAGCGAAAGATGGAGTTTTAGCATTTTATACAAGAGGACTAGAATTAGCACCATTTGTTAAAAAAATGGAGTATTTGAATGGTAAGCTTTTATTAAATATTTTGTTAACTGGAAAGGATAATAAATATCTAAAGGGAAAAAAAATAAAGCTTATTTTTAAAAGAAGAAATCAAGTTGACATGGCTTTTCATGGTACGAGTATAAGTACTACATACATACCGATAATAAAGGAATCTATGGATATAACAATGGATATAGCAGGGGAGATTCCATATATTAACCAAGATAAAGAAACATGTTGGGATGTTTTTGTGAATATATGTAGTAAGGACGGAAATGAATGCTATAATTTACCTCTAGAAATTGATAGTGTAGTAAAAAAACAAGCATTTAGATATACGCAACTTAAGACAAATGATCTTTTCTATATAAAACCTTATGTTACAGGGGATAATCGATTAGCTATTTATCAATCAAATATGCTTCATAAAGTTCGAGCTATAGATATTATAGAGGATAATGAATCATTAAAAATTGATATAGGACTAGAAATTTTTAATGATCAAAAAATAGATGATTTAAATTTGGTTATTAAGAGAAGAGAGAAAACGGGAAATGGATATGAATATTATGAGGAATTTATATATGATGTAGAAGAAAGTGGAGATAGATATATAGCTCGAATTAATAAAAAAAGTTTATCTCATAAACATATTTTAAGAGATAAAGAAGTATGGGACTTTTTTATAAGATTAAAGTCAGGTAATAATAAAAGTGATTTGCAACTGAATATTTCCAAACAATATAAGAAGAAGTTTTCATATTTTAATATATGCTATAAAGATAAAAATATGGAGGGGAAATTATTTATAAATGGATCTTCTCAGCTCTCTTTATATACTATAGATGGGAAGAATAGATGTGCCATCAGAGTAGCTGTATTGGGAACCTGCTTTAGTCGAAATGCATTTAATTCAAGTCAATATTTTAATCCAGATTATAAAAAAATATATGAATGCGTTTATACACAATTTCATTCTTCATTAATTAGTCTTGTCTCAAAACCAGTTTCATTAGATATTAAAGAATTAGAGAGCATTAAAGAAAGTGATAGGAAATTTGTTGAAGTTGACTTTGATAAAAGTTTCTTTAATAAGTTAAAAGAATCAGGGGCCGAATATTTAATTTTGGATCTTTATTCGGATGCATCTAAATCTATATTAAAAATTGATGGAGATAGATATATTAGTTGTAGTTACATATTAGAGGATAGCAAATATATAAAAAAATTAGAGAATAGTAAAATAATAGATCATACAAATAATGATGAGTATTTTGAGGTTTGGAAAGTTGCTGTTGGGGATTTTATCCAAAAACTAAAAAGCATATTACCAGAGGATAAGATTATTTTAAATAAAGGTAGATTTACGCCCACTTATTTTGATGAAAATAGAGAAGTTAAATCATTCTCAGATCCACAATTGATTTCTAGAAATAATCATTTTTGGGATAAATTGGATAATTATGTTATGCATCTTATACCGAAAGCGAAGGTTATTGACTTAACAGATACAAGTTATATTGGAGATGCAACATATCCGTTTGGTAAATCATTTTCACACTACGAATCGGGGTATTATAAGGAATTTTTAAATCGTTTAAATAGTTTAGTTATTTCAGACCGTTTAAGTAGGTCATGAGGATAAAATAAAATTTCTTTGAATTATATAAGTTAAGGTGGTTTATTGATGAAAACAGTAAAAAAAGCTATTATCCCAGCAGCTGGATTAGGAACTCGTTTTCTACCAGCAACTAAAGCAATGCCAAAGGAAATGTTACCAATTGTTGATAAACCAACAATTCAATACATTGTAGAAGAAGCGATTCAATCTGGAATTGAAGATATTATTATTGTAACTGGAAAAGGAAAGCGTGCTATCGAAGATCACTTTGATCATTCTTTTGAGTTGGAACAGAACTTACTAGAAAAGGGTA
>Ga0058696_1000530_pt1 | contig 16041 bp, 11 predicted proteins | sample AgamicMgSfrz_FD_55077 | JGI IMG/M metagenome (GOLD analysis project Ga0058696, IMG submission 55077) | Agave microbial communities from Guanajuato, Mexico - Mg.Sf.rz | ecosystem: Host-associated > Plants > Phyllosphere > Phylloplane/Leaf | place: Guanajuato, Mexico | collected 2012-05-30 | reverse complement strand
TTATTAAGATAGTCCAATTAAATTTTTTAACGATAAAATACTTAATATTCATAAAATTTTGTTTATTTTTAATTTTATTTGTGAGAAAATATAACAAACTCCTTTTTTAATTAATAAAATTAAGGGAATATACTTCTAAGCCACTTTTTTTATTCGATTTACATTATTAATCTGTTTAATTACAGACATATTAAAGACATAAGATTGGAGTTGAAAAATGAAAATTAAAATTGCAATAGTGGGACCTGAAGCATTAGTTCATGATATTTGTAGTGTGATCAATGAATTCGATGAAGTAGATCCTCTTCCAATGATTTACGATTCAGAACAACAATCTTCATACTTATTAGCAGAACCCGCAGAGTTTATTGATTCATACATCTTCAGTGGACCAGCACCTTTTTATTTATCCGTGGAAAGCCTACCTCCTGAGAGCAATTCCCTCTATATTCCTTTCGAGGGCGCAGACATTTACCGTGTATTACTTCGTATTTATGAACACTATCATTTTTTTCCTGTAATTGGATTTGATACCTTAAATCCTCAACATTTATTTGAAGTATATAAAGAAATTGAAGTTCCTCATATTCCATTTTTTATTAAAAACATGGAAGGTTATTGGGATAGTGAAGAATTATTTAACTATCATTTAGATTTGTGGAAAGAGAAAAAGGTTCAAGTTATTGCTACTGCCCTATATTCAGTGTATAAACGTTTGGAACTCCTTAATATACCAGTGTTTCTAATAAAACATACAAAACAGACAATACGTGACACAGTTGGTAAAACGGTTCTTGCTGGATTAAAGCAAAAAAAGGCAAATGCTCAAATTACAGTGCTTCAATTTCAAATTGACGAACCGAGTGATATTTCAGACGGAACAAGCAAAGAACTTACAGAAATAAAAGAGAGAATACTTGAGTATGGAAATAGACTTTTCTCTAGTTCCAATGTTTTAAGTAGAAATAAAATCACCCTTTATACTACAAGGGGAGCACTTGAAAAAGTAACAAAACAAGGAAAAGATTTAACCATTTTAAACGAAATTTCTTCTATCTATTCCTGTAAATTAAGTCTTGGAATTGGAATGGGGTATTCCGGAGAAAGTGCAAATTCAAATGCCGAAAAAGCACTGTTATATGCTAATGAGAAAGGTGGAAGTTGTGGATTTTTAATTGATGATGAGAAAAGAATACATGGTCCATTAGGGACCAATCGATCTGTTGAATATTCACTTGTTCAGATTGAGAAAGGAAGCAGTAACTCTTTAACTTTACGAAAATTTTATGCATGGATATCTATGATGAAAAAGGAAAAGGTGACAGCTAAGGAAGTAAGCATGGGAATGAATGCAAGTGATCGTCATGCATCAAGAATTTTAAAAACACTTTATGATAAAGGAATTGCAAAGGTATGTGGAAAAGAGTCGATGAACCAGAAGGGGAGACCCCGTCCTATCTATGAAATTAATTTAATAAAGTTAGCAGAGGAGATATTTGAGAAAAGTCCTTAAAGTTAAAAGAGTTAGACAAATAGAGATTTATAAAATAATAGAGGAGTGAGCAATTGATGGAAGCTAATTTAGTGTTCTGGAATGGTCAAGTGATCACAGTAGATCAAGAACTTTCAATTGTTGAAGCTGTTGCAGTTAAAGATAATAAAATCCTAGCTGTAGGAAACAATGCAGAAATTAAAGCATTTGTGGGTGATCAAACACAGATAATTGATTTAAAGGGGAAGAGTTTACTTCCAGGATTTATTGACTCACATATACATTTAACCTTATATGGAACTAATAAGCTGGGGGTAAGTTGTAAAGAGCCACATATTCACTCTATTACTGATGTACTAGCTGATTTGGGGAGGAAGGCCAAGCAGACACCAAAAGGTGAATGGGTGCGAGCTTGGGGTTTCAATGAGACAGTGATAGATGAAAAGCGTTTCCCATCACGACACGAACTGGATCAAATCTCTACTGAGCACCCAATCATGATTATACGTACCTGTGCTCATATTTCTGTAGTGAATAGCAAGGCTCTTGAGTTAGCAGGAATTAATGATACAACACCAGATCCAGAGGGAGGGAAAATCGTTCGTGATGTAAGAGGGAAGGCTACTGGGGTTTTAATGGAAACTGCCCATATGAATATGTTTGAGAAAGCAAAATACTCTGATGAGGAACTAAGAAAAGGGATGTCCCTAGCATCAAATGATTTTATTTCAGCAGGCATCACTAGTATCCACGATGCAGGTGGATACGGACCTAACAATCTTCGTATTATGCAAGAAGCTGTTCGCTCAAAAGATGTAAAGCTTCGAGTATATGCCATAGTTGGAGCTTTAAATAATTCTGAAGACTTTGTAAAAAAGATGACGCAAGCAGGCATTATAACAGGATTAGGAGACGAAAAGTTCCGAATTGGACCAGCTAAAGTATTTACTGATGGGAGTAGCAGTGGACCAACAATTGCAACTAGGCAATCATATACAAGTGATCCGAATAATTATGGAATTCTTTATTTTAGTCAAGAAGAATTAAACCACATTCTTGGTGAGGCTCATCGTAAGGGATTTCAGATTACAGCTCATGCTCAGGGGGATCGTGCAATTGAGTTAATGCTCAATTGTATTGAAGAGGCTCTTCGACAACATCCGAGGGACGACCACAGACATCGGATTGAACATGCTGGAATTACCCCACCGGACTTACTAAAGCGTATGAAGAAACTTGGAGTTATTCCTATTCCTAACCCTTCTTTCTTTTATGAATTTGGCGATGGATATATCAAGAATTATGGGGAAAGAGTTCATCATATGTTTCCAGTGCGTAGCTTTATTGATGAAGGAGTAATCGCTGCGGGAGGATCAGATAGTCCTGTTACTACCCATAACCCACTAATGAGTATTCATGTCGGTGTCAACCGTGAAAGCAGATCTGGCCATGGAGTTGGTACTAACCAACGGATTAGCGTGATGGAAGCTATTAAACTCTATACATGGAATGGTGCATACGCAAGTTTTGAAGAGGATATCAAGGGCAGCATTGAAATTGGGAAGCTAGCCGATTTTGTTATACTAAGTGACTCGATTCTAGATGTATCCTCCAAAAATATTAAGAATATTCAGGTGGATATGACTGTTATTGATGGGGAAATTGTATATCAACAAGAAAAGAAAGAGATTTTATCTTGAATTATAAGAATATAAAAACTATTCATATAACTTGAAAGATGAAGGCTATGAGAATCAATAAAAAACGTCTATAAAGAAATTTTGAGTAATTGAGTTAAATTGGAAAGATCGGAGAGAAAAATGTATGTCGCCCAGTATTATTAGCAATAGAAAAACAAGCATTTGAGGTTGTTGCAGAACTTTAGTTATGGGCACTGAGGTACTATATGGAACCATATTGAAAATGATGAAAGACCAAAATAAGGAGTTAATTAAAGGAAAGGTTTTTAGTTTTATTCAATTACGTTGTCTTCTCCCTCATAGTATCTAAAGTAATAGATTTAAGAGCCACATTTTTAAGGAGGATTTCTATGAAACTAATTCATGTTCTTTCTCTACTTCCATTCATAGGTATTTTAGGATTTTTACCATTTGTTAATAAAGTAACTCCCTTTATCTTAGGAATGCCTTTTTTTCTCTTTTGGATTGTATTGTGGGTTGTTCTCACTACTTTTATTATGGCAATAGTATATAAAATGGATCCTGCAAATGAAGGAGGAGATAAGTAATGAATGCCGCGTTATTTGTTATTTTTAGTTTCTTAATTTTAGCTATTTATCTAGGTATTCGTGCTACAAGAGGTAAAAATATGGATCTTGAACAATGGAGTGTTGGTGGTCGAGGATTTGGTACTATCTTTGTTTTCTTTTTGATGGCGGGGGAAATCTATACAACTTTCACCTTCCTAGGAGGCAGCGCCTGGGCATATGGAAAAGGAGGGCCAGCGTTTTATATTTTGGCCTACATTTCATTGTCTTATGTACTTGGCTATTGGATAGCACCGAAAATTTGGAAGTATGCAAAAGAAAATAAGTTAATGTCACAGCCAGATTTTTTTGCTACAAAATATAAGAGTCCATTTTTAGGAATCGTGGTCTCATGTGCTGGAGTACTTGCTATAGTACCGTATATCATTCTTCAATTTAAGGGATTGGGGATTATTGTGTCAGAAGCTTCCTATGGAGCAATCTCCCCAACGGTTGCTATTTGGATTGGAGCAATATCATTAACTGTCTATTTAATGATTTCAGGTATACATGGATCTGCTTGGACAGCAATAGTAAAGGATATTATGATATTTGTCATCGTCCTTTTCCTAGGAATTTATATGCCATTTCATTATTATGGTGGCTTACAGCCGATGTTTGAAGCAGTGCATCAAGCTAAACCTGATTTTCTTACTTTACCCAAAACAGGTCTGAGCATCTCTTGGTTTATTTCTACCGTTTTGTTAACTGTATTTGGATTCTACATGTGGCCTCATACCTTCAACGCAACATATTCCGCACAAAATGAAAAAGTGTTTCGAAGAAATTCCATTATTAGTCCAATCTATACCTTAATGTTGCTATTCGTCTTCTTTGTTGGATTTACAGCTATTTTACAAGTTCCTGGTCTAACAGGGTCAAATGAAGATCTTTCTTTACTCCGACTTTCAATTAAAACGTTTGATCCATGGATAGTAGGATTTATTGGAGCAGCAGGATTGCTAACAGCACTTGTTCCTGGTTCAATGCTTTTGATGGCGGCTTCCACATCATTATCTAAAAATGTATATGGGGTCTTAGTACCTTCAGCTACTAATGCACAAATCTCGAAATTAGCTAAATTCTTAGTACCTGTCATAGCACTTATTTCCGTCTATTTCACACTTAATGGAGGAAATACAATCGTTACTCTATTATTAATGGGTTATAGCATTGTAACTCAATTATTTCCTGCTTTTATCTTTAGTTTAATGAAAGATAATTTTGTCACAAAATATGGAGCTTGCACAGGTATAGTTCTTGGTATTTTAACAGTTATGTATATCACAATTAGTGAAACCACAGTTGGAACTCTATTTCCTGCATTACCAGAAGTAGTGAAAGATTTAAATGTTGGTATCATTGCATTAATTGTAAATATTCTCTCGCTTGTAGTTGTTAGTTTGTTTACGAAAAATTCCTCTATGGTTTCAAAAGTAGAAAAATCGCATTCTGCCTAATTGGAAATAAAGTCGCAAGGAAAAGGAGTGTTTTACGATGATTGAAAATTTGTTTCGAAAATTAGAAGAATTATATCCCAAACTAGTGGAATTTCGCCGAGACCTTCATATGTATCCAGAGCTTTCCTTTCATGAAAACGAGACACCCAAAAAAATTGCTGAATTCTTAATGAGCTTAGGAATCGATGTAAAAACAGGAGTCGGAGGCAGAGGAGTAGTAGGTACTCTAAAAGGAGGAAAGCCAGGAAAAACAGTAGCTTTTCGAGCAGACTTCGATGCTTTGCCCATTCAAGATCAAAAGCATGTGGATTATAAGTCTCGTATTCCTGGTGTAATGCATGCTTGTGGTCATGATATCCATACAGCAGCTTTGCTTGGTGTAGCAAAAGTGTTAAGTGAAGTAAAAGATGAACTCGAAGGAAATGTTGTATTTATTCATCAATTCGCAGAAGAAGTTATCCCAGGAGGTGCTAAGCCAATGATTGAAGATGGGTGCCTTCAAGGAGTAGATGTGATTTACGGGGCTCATGTGGCTTCTCATCTTCCATTAGGCACAGTAGGCGTGAATGAAGGGTACCTGATGGCAGCTGGTGATAGATTTGAAATCGATATTATTGGAAAGGGAGGCCACGGGGCTACTCCAGAATTAACGATAGATGCCGTCATAGTTGGTAGTCAACTTACTTTAAATCTCCAACAAATCGTAAGTAGACGCGTTGATCCACTCAAACCGGCTGTTCTCACAGTTGGTTCACTTAATAGTGGTGATGCCTATAATGTAATTGCAAATACAGCAAAAATTAGAGGAACAGTTCGAACATTTGATGAGGATGTACAGGATTTAATTGAGAAAGAAATCCAGCAAATCACAAAGTCAACTTGCGAAGGTGCTGGTGCTACGGGGGTCTGCACCTACGAAAGAGGGTATCCGGCTGTGTGGAATCATCCAAAGGAAACAAAAAGAGTTGAAGTATCTGCTAAAAAGATAGTTGGAGAGGGGAATGTAACAAAAGAGGTATTACAGATGGGCATGGAAGACTTTGCTTACTACTTAAAAGAAGTACCTGGCTCTTTCTTCTGGGTAGGTGGAAGAAATCCAGACATAGAAGCAATTTATCCTCATCACCATCCAAAATTCGATGTGGATGAACGATCTATGTTACTTATCGGAAAATTATTTATTTCAATGTTTTTAAATGAAGGTTCAACTAAAACGATAAAACAGCCTTCTGAAGAAAGTCACGTGTGAGTAATTAAAAAGGGGGAAAAGTAAATGAAGCATACTATGGACAAAGAGATAGAGGTGTCATTAGAAGAAAAGCAGGCAGCAAAAGAAAATATTAAGAATTCTCTAAGAGATTTAACGGGACTAGTTGGTGTATCTGGCTCAGAACAAGATGTTGTAAAATATCTAAGAAACAGTTTATTACCTTATGCTGATGAAGTAAGCATTGATGCTTATGGAAATGTTATTGCTATTAAAAATGGACGTACATCAGGGCCAAAATTAATGATTTCCAGCCATTCCGATGAAGTGGGTTTCTGTGTTAAAAATATTTTGCAAGATGGTTTTATTATGTTCGATAAAATAGGGGGAGTTTCTGACCAGTTGTTATTAGGGAGGAAAGTGTGGGTAACTAGAAACAAGTTACCGGGCATCATCGGAATTAAAGCAGGCCATATGCAAACCCCTGAAGAGAGCACTCAGGTTAAAACAATTCGTGAATGCTATATTGATGTAGGGGCCTCATCCAGAGAAGATGTAGAACGGATGGGTATCAAGATTGGCGATCCAATTGTTTTTCAGAGTGATTTTATGGAAATGGATAATAAAGATTTAGTGTGTACAAAATCTGTGGACAACCGTATACACTGTGCTATTTTAATTGAACTATTTAAAGAATTAAAAAGTATGGATTTTTCAGGAACTTTATTTGGGGTTATTACCGTTCAGGAAGAAGTTGGACTTCGAGGTGCTATGATGGTGGCAAATTCAATTGAACCGGATTATGCGATTGTGTTAGACACCATTCCAGCTGGTGATACACCTGACATTCAAACAGAAAAGGCCTTGCCGGTATATTTGGGTAAAGGACCAGTGTGTCCGATAGCAGATGGTGTCAGAGGGAACAGTAATTTTCAATACATTCATCCTAAAGTAAGGGAAATAATTGAAGAGCAGGCCTTAGCAGCCAGTGTCCCTTTACAAGTCCTTACACTCATTGGGGACGGATATACAACTGACGCAGCAAGCTTGAGCTCATCAAACAAAGGTATACCAGTAGGTATTTTATCAACGCCTCGCAGATACTCACATTCACCTGTAGAGTTAGTTAATCTTAATGATGCAGAAGGTGTATTAAGAATTGTAAAGGGGATTGTGACTCAAAACGGAAAGAAGGATTTGAGCTTTATCTAATTTATAGAATATAAGGTTACAACCAAATCTTGTTCTCATTTCCTTTAAGTAAGAAGAAGGAGCATTGTGAATTTTTAGCTATAGAGATACATGTAATAATTATTGCTCAAGCAACAATTATGTGTTGGGTACACCAATATAGTCCGGAGTTGGATAAGAGAAACCGTCGTCACCTAATGTAAACGAATGACTCATGGAGAATTATTAGAGCTATATCAAGATAAAAGGGATGTCTCTGTATTGTGCAGACATCAAAACTAAAAGGATTGAATTCTATATTGTACAGAATTCAATCCTTAATAGTTGCTTAAAATATTTATTTAACTTTTTAGTTTCACTTCATTTGAAGAGATTCTTTTGAATAAGATAGATCTTCTCCGTTAGTGGCTATGACCTTCTTATACCAGTCAAAGGATGCTTTTTTAATTCGTTTTTTTGTACCATTTCCTTTGTTATCCATATCGGTATAGATAAAGCCATAACGTTTTGTCATTTCTCCGGTAGCTAGAGAAACGAGGTCAATAGGTCCCCAAGGAGTATAACCAAGTACAGGAATCTTATCAAAGTTAATTGCATTGCTAATTTGTTCGATATGATCAGCTAGATATTTCATACGCTCAACGTCATAAATTTTTCCATTTTCATCCAACTCATCCATATGTCCAAAACCATTTTCCACAATAAATAATGGTTTTTGGTATCTGTCATATAGTTCATTTAATACATATCTTAATCCCAGTGGGTCTACAGAAGTACCCCATGGTGTTGTTTCTAGATATGGATTTGGATTAGCATCAATTAAGATATTGATATTGCTCTTTTCATTAATTACAGCTGAACGATAATAGCTGAATGCAACATAATCAAGAGTGTATTTTTTAAGAATCTCGTCGTCACCAGGTTCTTTTTTAATAGTGATGCCTTTTTCTTCAAACAATCCAATGGCGTAATTAGGATAATATCCTCTAGTCATAACATCACTGTAGAATAGTCCTTTTACACGTCTGCTATTCATTGCAGCTAAAATATCTACTGGATTACAAGTTTCAGGGTAGAAAGCACTTAATGCAAACATGGTTCCAAACTGCGCATCCGGCATCATTTCCTTACCCATTTTAATGGTTAAAGCAGAAGCGATAAATTCATGGTGAACCCCTTGGAATCTTTTGCCATCTTCTACACTATTCATACCCATTTCTGGGTAACCCATTACTGCATTGATTTCATTGAACGTGATCCAGTATTTTACTTTTCCTCCCAAACGTTCAAAAAGAGCTTTACTCAACTTTAGATAGCAATCTATAAGCTGTCTTGAATACCATCCACCATATTTGTTAGCAATATGAGCTGGCATTTCATCGTGACAGATTGTAATCAACGGTTCAATGTTGTATTTTAAACATTCATCTACAACATTTTCATAAAATTTTAAGCCTTCTTCATTCGGGACTGCTTCTTCTCCGGTTGGAAAGATTCTTGACCAGCAGATAGAAAAACGGAAAGTTTTGAAGCCCATCTCTCCCAACAAGGCAATATCTTCTTTATAATTATGATAAAAATCTACTGCATGATGGCTAGGATAAAATTCATCTTCATGTAAACAAACTGTCGCACCTTCAGGAATGCTATCCCACTTTGTTACATGAGATTTTGTCCCATCTGCTAGTTTCAGGGTTAGTCTTCTTGGAGTGTCTACATTCCCATCAGTAAGGAAATCATGAGTCAATAAACCACGTCCGCCTTCTCCGAATCCTCCTTCAAACTGAAAATCTGAAGTTGCTCCTCCCCATAGGAAGTTATCTGGGAATTTTGTTTGCATAAAATCCATCTCTTTTCTTTGAATTATTTTTGGTTTTTATATTTACAAATAAGTGAAATAAATGTAAATATAACTCGCAAATGGTTGAAAGTAAAAACGCTTTAAATGTATCTTTACTTTCGTATTTCTTATCTGTAGTATAGGATATAGTAAAATATAATCAATATATTTTAGAAGATATCATTCTTTATTTACAATTTTATTTACAAAAACAATGTAAATTTGTAAATGTCATTTACAAATTAAATTAAATTAGAGGTGATTAGAGATGTTACTGACAGAGAAGATGAAAGAAGATATTTTTTCTTCATCTGAGAGGGAAATCATCGATTATTTGTTTAAACAAAGAGAGAATATTAAAAATCAAACAACTAAACAAGTATCTCAAGAGACTTACACACATCCATCCACCTTAATTAGAATTGCTAAAAAATTGGGGTATGGTGGTTGGATTGAATTAAAAAATAGTTTTCTTGAAGAGATTGAATATCTAAATAGTCATTTTTCTTCTATTGATGCTAATTATCCTTTTGACATGAAGGATAGTATCATGACGGTTGCAAATAAAATGGCTCTATTGAATCAGACTACGATTAACGATACTTTATCTCTCATAAATCATGATGATTTACAAAGGGCTACTAATATGTTGGATAAGGCAGCACATATTAAAATATTTTCTATGCATCATAATTTGTTGATATGCCATGATTTTAAATTGAAGATGAACAGAATTGGAAAACATGTCAGTTTATGCTCAGTTGATCCTGAATTTGAAGCAGTAAATTCGAATTCTGAAACATGTGCAATTGTTATCTCATACAGTGGGGAAGGCGAGAATATTGTCGATGTGTTACCTTTTTTAAAGAAAAAGGAAGTACCTGTTATTGCTTTAACAAGCATTGGAGAAAATACGCTGACAAAGTTCGCTGATTGCATTTTACGAATTACCACTAGGGAAAGATTGTATTCTAAAATAGGCAGTTTCAGTTCGAATGAATCCATCTGTTACCTTTTAGATGTTCTCTATGCTTGTGTTTTTTCCAAAGACTATAAAAATAACCTCGAATATAAAACCCGTATTTCCAAATATATTGATCACAGAAAAAGTTCCAACAAAGTTATGCAAGAAGTCAAGCATGAGAATGTTTAAATAAGGTTGTAACAAAATTTGTCCTACTTTAATTAGCAATGACACCTCAAAAAGGCTAGTTATTCACCAAATGTGAAGTAAGACACTTGAAATTTCGGAAAAGGGTATTAATCTAAGAAGGGTTGATGCCTCTTTTTGTTGAATTTCCCTTCTTGTAGAAAAGAGGCACCTTAACGAAAGAGGAGAGTTGGGATTTATAAATTAACTAAACAAAGTTAATTTAATATATTGTCTTCTAGCAAGAAAAATTTTAGATGTAAAAATCATAAAGGTATTGCATTTTTATTATTTATAAGTTAATATAGATTCATCAAATGACAGCGATTACAACAATTACATTCTTTTTGAAGATTGTTACTGATTATGCAGGCAAGACTTCAACGCTTAAAGAAAAAATCAATTTTTTCTTTAATACGTTGAGGTCTTGTCTTTTTCTTATCACCTAAGACGGAGGAACATACCATGAAAATAAAAAGTGTGATTAATAACAATATCGCTGTAGTATCAGACTCTCAAGGAGACGAAGTTATTGTAATTGGAAAAGGTTTAGGATTCAACAAAAAGAAGGGAGATGAAATAGAAGAGAAAAAGATAGAAAAGCGTTTTTATTTAGAAGATGAAGGTATGTATGCCAAATTTAAAAGGTTACTAAAAGAAATTTCAGTCGAAGAGATACGAATAGCAGACGATATTATTAGTCTTGCGAGGAAAAACCTTAAAAGAGAATTAAATGAAAGTATTTATGTTTCCCTACCTGATCATATTAGTTTGGCAATCCAACGTTTTAATGAAGGAATAAGTGTAAAAAATCCTTTGTTATGGGAAATAAAAAAGTTATATAAAGAAGAGTATTTAGTTGCAAAAAAAGCAGTAGAAATGATTAATGAACGTTTCTCAGTAAACTTAGGTGATGATGAGAAAGGTTTTATTGCATTCCATTTTGTTAATGCAGAGTTAAATAGTGAGATGCCTAAGGTTACTAAAATCACAAAAATTATTAACGAAATTATTAAAATTATTTTTTATCAACACCATGTTGAAGTTGATGAAGAGTCATTCAATGGATTTAGATTTATTACCCATCTAAAATTTTTTGCACAACGGATAGTCAATGAAGAGTTAATTAACTCCGATACTGATGAAGTTTTATATGACGTTGTAAAAAGCCGATATTCTACAGCGTTTGCTACAACACAAAAAATAAATGAACATATAAGTAAAAAATATAACTATTATATCTCTGATTCTGAAGCGTTATATTTAACGGTTCATATTCAACGACTATTAGAAAGAACAACTAAATAACTTATTCAAACTTGTTACTCTCAGGGAGGCTAGACTTGAATCAAATCTAATACGTTATTATGCGTATCTAGGTTTAATTCAGGTCTTTTTTTTGCACTTAGATGATTAAATCAAAGTTTTTAGTACTAAAATTTTAAAATAAAAAAGGATGGTGTATAAAATATGAGTAATAAAAAATTAGCTAATCAAATAATTGAAGGAGTTGGAGGTAAAGAGAATATTAACTCTTTATTCCACTGTGCGACTCGCCTTAGATTTACATTAAATAATAAACAAAAAGCAAATAAAGAAGAAGTTGAGAAAATAGATGGTGTGGTTAAAGCTGTAGAAAGCCAAGGATTGTTTATGGTGGTTATAGGAAATAATGTTTCAAGCGTGTATGACACTATAATGGAAGAAACAGGCTTACAGGAAGAGGGAACAGACAAACCGGAAGAGGAATCTAAAGGGAATTTTTTTGATAAATTTAGTCAATTAATTAGTGGGATTTTTAGTCCAGTATTAGGTACTTTAGCAGGAGCTGGATTATTAAAAGGAGTTGTGACGTTACTAGTCGTATCAGGCTTATTATCTGATAAGAGTGGGACATTTACGGTTTTAAATGCTACGGCAGATAGCTTCTTTTATTTCTTACCACTTATTTTAGCTTTTACAACAGCAAATAAATTTAAAGTTAATCCTTTTTTAGCCGTTACGCTCGGGGGGGTACTCATTCATCCTTCTTTAGTAGCTATATTTACAGCAGGTGAATCTCTTGAATTTTTTGACATACCAGTAATCTTAGGAAAGTATAGTGGTACAGTTATACCTATTATTTTAGGAGTGTGGGCTCTTTCCCACGTGGAAGGCTTTTTTAAGAAGAGACTCCATGAAAGTGTTCGCAATTTATTAACACCGTTTTTCAGCTTAATTATAATGGGTCCACTTTTGTTATTAGTTGTTGGACCAGCAGCTACCTACATTAGTAAACTTATTGCTTCAGGTTATATGAGTGTATATTCCTTGAGTCCAATAATCTCAGGAATAATTATTGGTGCTTTATGGCAAACATTAGTTATATTTGGACTGCACTGGGGGTTTACTCCTATATCACTTAACAATCTTTCTATTTATGGAAGAGACAGTTTATCTGCAATGATTGGTCCAGGAGTAGCTGGACAAACTGGAGCTACCCTAGGCGTATTTTTAAAAACAAAAAATAAATCCATGAAGCGATTATCACTTTCAGCGTTTATTACAGGCTTATTTGGAATTACTGAACCAGCGATTTATGGAGTAACATTAAAATTAAAGAAACCTTTTATTGTCGGATCAATTGCAGGGGCAGTTGGGGGGGGAATCGCTGGTGGATTTGGTGCTAGCGCGATAGCTCTTGCAACAAAAAGTGTTTTAACCTTCCCTATTTATGCAGGCGGTACAGTTCGCGGTCTTTTAGGTTATATACTTGGTTATTTTGTGTCTATGATTTTAGCTTGTATTCTTACTTATATAGTAGGATTTGAAGAAGAATTAGATGATGAACAAAAAGAAAATCAAAACGATGAAAAAGTAAAAAGTAATGAAAACTTACCCGTTAAGCAAGAAAAAATAGCAAGCCCAATTAAGGGAAATATTGTTGCGTTAGAAGAAGTCAATGATCCTGTTTTTTCAGGTGGGGCTATGGGAAAAGGGATAGCAATAATTCCTGATGAAGGAAAACTATACGCTCCAGTAGATGGAGTATTATCAATGGCTTTTAAGACTAACCATGCATATGGTTTTACTACAAAAGATGGTGCTGAAATTTTAGTTCATATTGGAATTGATACAGTGAGATTAGAAGGAACAGGATTTAAAAGATATATCAATGAAGGGGAGAAAGTGAAGAAAGGAAGCTTAGTAGCAGAATTTGATATTGAAATGATTAAAAATGCAGGCTATGAGATAGTTACGCCAATTATTGTTACTAACACCGATAAATACTTAGACGTTATCCCGGTTAGTAAGGAAAAAGAAGTGAAGAATGGTGAGGATGTACTCTCATTAATTGTTTAAGAAAGTCAAAGGTAGTGTTCAAAAATTAGTAATGTTAACCTTTTAGAGCAAACTACCCAAGGTGTAATGAGACATCACCTCTTAACCTTAAATCGTTTCCCCTCAAAAAGAAGCCATGATGGCTTCTTTTCTTTTTGCACTATAATTCAGATTTTAAGAATGAGTAAATTTCATAAAAAAGAGAAGGTCTTTGATCTTCTTTTTTACGTCTTTACAAGAATCATTCACAGAATATAACTTACCTAACTTTATAAAATAGCATAAGTGTTCTCTGTTAGGCAACTTACTTCTTCCATTTTTAAATCCTTCAATCGCCTTATAAGTTAATATCAACTTTTCAGACTTAAAACTTGTATTAATGTGGAAACATTAAATAAATAGATATTGAATGAGGTAATGGTTCCTTAGATACTATATAGATACAAACACAGCCTTATATTAAACAATAAGGCCTACTTCATATATGTTCTATCTCTTTATTAAAGGATTCTTACACCAAAATCCTTTAATGTAATCCTAACATTATCTTTACACATTCAATAAACCTTTTAGCTGCCGGTGATATTTCTTTAAGAGAAGTTACGGCTATACCTATAGATCGGTACGTTTCAGGTTCTAACTCATGAATACTAACCCTATTTTGTAAACCCTGAAGAAGTAACTCTGGAATGATACTGACGCCTAGTTCATTTTCTACCATAGCGATAATGGCTTTATCATCAGCCATTTCGAATGCGATCTTTAGGTTAACACCAGTCTCCCTAAAAATACGTTGTATATCATTGTCATAACCAGACTTTGGTGTGATAAAGTGCTCTTCTTCCAATTGATTAATACGAACTTTTTCCTGAGTACTTAAGGGGTGGTTGCATGGAAGAATACAAAGCATTCTGTCTTTCTTTAAATTTATAACTTCAAAATTTTCTACCGTAGGTAAAGTAATAAAACCAAAATCTACAACTCCGTTCATAATCCACTGTTCAATGTCTTTAAATCCTCCTTGAAAAATTTTAATGGTTATAGAAGGATGTTCTTGTTTAAATTGCTTCATAATAGCCGGTAACCATTGAGTACAAACGCTTGTAAAGACCCCAATTCGAACAGTCCCTATTTCCAGTCCGTTAATAGAGGCAGCTTCCTGCTTCATTTTCTCATCCCAATGTAAGATGGTTCTTATATACTTTAGTATTTTTTCTCCATTGCTTGTTAGGCTTACACCAGACCGACTTCTAATTAGCAGAGGAAACCCTAGTTCTGCTTCTAGATTTGAGATAGAATAGCTGACAGCTGACGGGGTTAAATTTAAAGATTCTGCAGCCTTAACAAAACTACCTAATTCAATAACTGTACAAAAAACTTCATATTTTGTGGAATTCATTTTCATCAACCCTATAAGTGAATTTTTTTCAACTAAGAGTAAAAAAGTTTGTTTTTATTTATGTATAGTTTAGCTCTATAATGAGGGATAAGGCAATAATGAAATTTTCTGAATAGTAAATGAACTAAGGGCAAGGCTAGTACAATGAATTCCGCAACCGTTGCCCAAAGAGTATTGGGAAATCAGCTAAATCCTAGGAAAGGTCTCCAAACAAGAAAAAGGAGGAAAATGAAATGACAGCAATAGCTACGCTTAATAAATCAGTCGAAGGAATTAAAAAACAGGTAATTGAGTGGAGACAACATCTGCATCAAAACCCAGAGCTGTCTTTCCAGGAAGAAAAGACAGCGCAATTTGTATACGAAACTCTCAGTTCTTTTGGTAATTTGGAAGTAAGTCGACCAGTAAAAAATAGTGTAATGGCACGTTTGATTGGTTCTCAACCTGGTAAAGTACTAGCAATGCGAGCTGACATGGATGCTCTTCCAATCATGGAAGAGAACAAGTTTGATTTCGTCTCGAAAAATCCTGGGGTAATGCATGCATGCGGACATGATGGACATACAGCCATGTTACTTGGTGTAGCAAAGTTATTGTCAGATCTAAAAGATAAAATTAATGGGGAAGTTCGCTTTTTATTCCAACATGCTGAAGAAGTATCTCCTGGAGGAGCTGATGAGATGGTGCAGGCCGGTGTGATGGATGGTGTCGATAT
>Ga0058696_1000526_pt1 | contig 16098 bp, 16 predicted proteins | sample AgamicMgSfrz_FD_55077 | JGI IMG/M metagenome (GOLD analysis project Ga0058696, IMG submission 55077) | Agave microbial communities from Guanajuato, Mexico - Mg.Sf.rz | ecosystem: Host-associated > Plants > Phyllosphere > Phylloplane/Leaf | place: Guanajuato, Mexico | collected 2012-05-30 | reverse complement strand
GATCGAAGACGACGAATTAGAGAGTTGTTTATTAGTAGAAGAAGATATTGTGCTTGTTTTGCCGCATACCGATAAGTATAGGGGTATAACGGAACTATCATTAAGTGAGGTTGCAAATGAGCCTTTTATCGCTTTGGCAGATAATGAGGAATACAGCGAATTCACTACAAATCTTTGTAAAAAACATGGATTTGTTCCGAATAACATTTTTGAGGTAGATTCCTACTTACTTTTAGAAATAATTAAAGTAAATCAAGGGGTTGCACTACTTCCCATTTCAGTCTGTAGGCAATTAAAGTTAAATTATNTGAAAATCGCAGACATTTCCCCCTCCTATTCAGTCAGTCTGTCATGGATGAGAAATAAATTGCTGTCCTCATCAGAAAAAAGCTTTAAAGACTTTATTATTGCTTATTATCAAGAGAATATTAAAATGTTTAAGGTGGATTAAATATAAATAGATGTACAAAAAGAGGCTGGGACAAAAGTATGTGAATCTACGTAAAAACGGAACTATTTAATCAANAAAACGATTAAATAGTTCCGTTTTTTAGTTTTAATACAATGATTAGAAATCTTAGTGGAATGGAGCCGGAGGACACTCGACTACTAAGGGAAATAGAGGACGCTTTAGACCCCGACAGGCGAAGACGAGGAGGCTNAGCTTTCTCCCCGCAGAAAGCGAGAGGACGAGCGCGCAATGAAACGAACTAATATTAAACCCATATTCTATTTAGTCGTGCTTCATTTTTCAAATTTAGATGTAATTTTTATTATTCGTGTATAGAAAGTTTATCTTTTGTTTAGTCCCAGCCTCTTTTTGCTTACAATTGGTTAATGAAGAAATTATTTAAAGCTCACATTATCCTTTGATATTTGCACACTTATAAAGTCACCTAATGCATGGACTACAGCTATTGTGACAACAATTGAATCCTCAGTTACATAAACAAATACCTCAGGAAAGTTCATTTTATCTGCTTCTAAAAATTTCTTAAGTAGGTCTTGATTATCTAAGCCTGCGATATACTTTTGGATTTCCTGTTTATATTCAGAGGATTGATCTGTAACAATTTCCCCCTGTTTAAACGCTTTAACAAACGCATCATCAAGATTGACTAAATCATTTAACCTTATTTTTTCACCTGTTTCCATATTTACAAGTGTTGAATAAGATAAGTTTATCGGATAGCTGTTGATTGGACTCGTAAGTAACCCTTCATATGTTATACTAACAAACTCATCATTTACAAATGGAATGTGGTACTTGATTTCTCCTGTATAGCCTTCATAATAATCTTTTTCAAAATAATAACTCGCATCCTTTGTTATTACACTGTTCATTTTATTTGCCTTACCCGAATCTTCATGAGCTAATTGCGGATAACTTACATTAATATTGCCTTTTGTATATTGTTTTGAAGTGAAGCTGTTTTCCTTATAAAGTACTTTTGATTCATCATTTGGTGCTGTTTCCTGATTTTCTACTGCACCGTTATTATCGTTCGTTTCTTGTTCTTTATTTTCTACTGTATCATTTTCAGCTTTTGTTTCTTGATTCTCCACAGCATCATTATCAGTATTCGTTTCTTGGTTCTCTACTGCATCATTTTCGGAGTTCAAATCTGAAGCCACATTACGTTCCCCGTTACTGCACGCCGATAACCACAATAGAGATACAATACCAACAATTATTATTTTTAAATACATTACATCACCTATATTGGTAAATTCGTTCACTTTAACAAATACGAAGAACCTAAATTACGATTAAATTTCTGTCACAAACGCGAATTCTCTTTTTTTAAACTAAATGAAAAGATAAGGCTAACAATCACATAATAAATACCTAAAATAGAAAAGCAATCTGTAGCAATTATTAATAATTCTATATGCAAAAATACGTATCGCCAACTAAATGAACTAAGCATAAATGTTATCGGAAGTACAAGAAATAGAATAATAAAGATGAAGCTTCTTTTATTATTTATTGTATCTCATCTCCTTTTTATCCATATTATAACAAAAATAAATGGTTTATTCTTTCCTTATAAGCATAAATTCCACTGCGTAAAAAGCAGCGGAATTATTTTTAGATTTTTTCACTCTATATTCAAACATAAATATTTATGATTTACTTCTGTCAACATTAGAATTAAATTATTTAATTACCTCCCTTCTTAAAACCTTCCTTTTCCCTCTCTGAAAGAAAATCCCACTTTTTTAATTTAATCCAATTTAATAATTTTTGAACGTTATCATTATCATTTTTGTACTGATTTAGGAATTCAAAAGCTGGTACTANCTCATCACTATCTATCTTTCGCTTTTTACTTAAAACTGTTTTTACTCGTTTATAAACAGCATCTATAGNCGTTTTATCACCATGATTTTTAATTGCTAACAGAGCATAGCTTTTTACATGAGGGGAACGGTCGCCTAAAGCCTCTATATATAGTGGAAGGTATGCTGCCCCTCCTAAACTATCGAGTGCAGAGACAGCAGAACGTCTTACTTCTCCTTTTGTATTCGTGAATAATGGGAGGATATATGGAATGGATTTTGCAGACCCAATTTTACTAAGAGAACCAAGTGCATAATAAAGATCATATTCATCTTGCGATTTTGTAATCACTTCTATAAGAGCGTCTTCTACGTCTGAACTTTTACATCTTNCNAGTGCTGAAATCGCNGAATGTCTTACCACCCATCTGTCATCTTCTAAACACTTAATAATGGAAGAAGCGTCTGGTATAACCGCTTGTTCTTCAATACTCATGAGTATGCTTTCTAACGTATGTTTATTTGTTTCCTTATCAATCTGTTTTAAAAGAATATCTACTACACGTTTATCACCTGTATTTGCTCCAATTTTTCCTAAAGCAAAATAAATATTACTTTTGAGCGATTCTTTTTTGCTTGTTTTCAACATGTCAATGAGATAAGAGATATAGGTTGTGTCTGTCAATTCCCTAACCTTTTCATAGGCATTCCAAGAAGGAGCTCCCTCATTTGTGTAGGTTCCATCCTCTTCATTATAAATAGTGTCCTCTCCATCCATTTCATTGATTAAATCCTGTAATTCTTTCTTATTCATGATAGAAACCTCTACTCATTATTATTTAAACTTATTATATAATAAGTGTGTATCAAGCTGACTGCAATTATATTTCTAAAAAAAGCTTAAGCCTCACACCTTAGGATTTATGCCACTTTACTTTTCGTATATTAAAGAGGAATATCTCCATTACATTTGTCATTTCGTGTACTCCTTCTAATAAAAAAACTGTCAGTTCCAAATATAGATAATTTACTGCAGGTATTTTCCACTTTTATATCTCTTTCCTCCAGATGTAATTTTCATATTCCTTTTATAATGGTTTGTGTTTTCCTGCTAATTTAATGAAAACTCCCACTGATTAAAGACAATTTCAGGGAAGTTTATATATAATAAAGTAATAAACATGTTGAACTCACTACTTACGACCCAGATAACCTATTATTTGAAAAGGAACGGTATAAATATGGATAGATTAAAAGAAGATTCGTCAATATCGTTAAAAGATCAAGTGAAGAAAATTATTCGTGACGAAATTATTATTAATAAATTAAAACCAGGTGAACGGATCGTAGAAACAGAGGTTGCCAAAAGACTTGGGATTAGCCAAGTTCCTGTTCGGGAGGCCCTAAGAGGCTTAGAGGAAGAAGGACTTATTCGTACAGTTAAGTATAAAGGTGCCTTTGTAACAGAGATAAATAAGACTGAAATGTATCACATTTTTTCGTTGCGAGCATCCATTGAGACAGATGCAATTGAAATAGTCACGCCAAATCTGACAAATCAAAAGCTTGGAGTGCTGTATGATATTGTCGAGCAAATGAAGAATGAAAAGCCGGATTATTTGCTTCAGGCTAAATTGGATATGGAATTTCACCGCACCATTATTGCTTGGGCAGAAATAGCAACATTCGATAGAATATGGTCCATGCTGAATAGTCATATTCAGCGTTATATTACCATTCTCAATCCAGAAATCAGAATACTGCCTCAAGAAGTGCATACATACCATTTAGAGCTAGTAGAAGTATTAAAGCTAAAGGATATTCAAAAATCCAAGGAAGTATTTAGGCAGCATATTATGAAAATGGTTCTGTAAGTCTTTTGTGCTCAATAGTATAAAGGTAGAGTGTTGATTATTATATATATAACTTAAAATTATATATAATATGTATCGACACGCCCTTAAAGATTATATATAATGTTACTAGTTATATATAATCTTTACGTAAAGAGGTGTTGATCTCAATGAAAAATGTTGTTTAACAACAAAATGATAACGGTTTCTTTTTATCAATGATTAACAGATTTATGAAGGAGGAAATGCTACGATGTTTCGATTAGATGGAAAAGTCGCTGCAATAACAGGTGCGACAAGAGGCATAGGAAAACAAATGGCACTAGCTTTAGCGGAAGCTGGAGCAACACTTGCGTTGCTCCAAAGGAATACGGAGGATGACAGCGTTCAAAAGGAAATTGAAGCAATTGGCAAAAAGGCGGTTATCGTGCCCTGTGATTTAGAAAATCAAGCTCAAGTAAAGCGGGCCATACCAACAGTTGTAGAGCTNCTAGGCAGCATTGATATTCTTGTTAATAATGCAGGCATTCAACGTCGTTCCCCTTCAATATCGTTTACTGAAGATGACTGGGATGATGTCATCAATGTGAATCTGAAAACTGTTTGGCTGCTATGTCAGGAAGCAGGTAAATATATGGTTCCGCAAAGACAAGGAAAAATCATTAATATGGCATCCCTTCTATCCTTTCAAGGAGGATTAACTGTTCCTGCCTATGCTGCTGCTAAAGGCGGAGTGGCTCAGCTGACTAAAGCATTAGCTAATGAGTGGGCAAAGGAAAATGTTAATGTTAATGCGATTGTACCTGGCTATATTGCTACAGATATGAATGAAGCGTTAGTTGCAGATGAANCACGCAATAAACAAATTCTTGAACGCATACCTGCTGGCCGCTGGGGAACTGCAGAAGATTTCAGCGGAACAATTGTATTTTTGGCATCAGAGGCTTCCAATTATATACATGGGCATTTATTGGCAGTAGATGGAGGCTGGTTGGGCCGTTGAATTATGGGTAGCTTTCTACAATTAGGTCTTTCTCATTTATGAGAAATTAGCAACAAATTGCAGGAAAAGATAATGATTTATCTAAATANGCCCATTAAAAAAGGGTCCTATAGTAATAATCAAATGATGCCTTGCTTGTNTTCTAAGCAGGGTAAAATCACGCATTTATGTAAGCGTTTTATCATGATTGACTATACCATTTCCTGGAGGTAATACTATGCCTATTTTAATTGTTGCTATTGGTGTCCTTATTTTATTATTCCTTATTATGAAAATGAAGCTAAACACTTTTGTATCCCTGGTGATTGTCTCGTTTTTAGTTGCTGTTGGGCTTGGAATGGAATTAACGGAAATTGTAAAGACAATAGAAGCTGGTATTGGCAGCCAATTGGGGCATTTAGCTTTGGTTTTTGGACTTGGCGCAATGCTTGGAAGATTAGTATCTGATGCAGGTGGTGGACATAGAATTGCCATTACCCTTATTAATAAATTCGGCAAGAAGCGAATACAGCTGGCTGTTGTTGTTGCTTCCTTTATTATCGGGATTGCTTTATTTTTTGAAGTTGGACTCGTACTATTAATTCCAATTATTTATGCAATAGCGAAGGAAGTAAAATTGCCTTTTCTATATTTAGGAATCCCAATGGCAGCGGCATTAAACGTAACACACGGCTTCTTGCCTCCACATCCAGCACCAACTGCGATTACANCTGCTTATGGTGCAGACATTGGTCAAGTATTATTATTAGGTACACTTATTGCAATTCCGACAACGATTGTCGCAGGGCCGCTATTTAATAAGTTCGCAATGAAGGTATTTCCAAATGCTTATAATAAGAGCGGCAACTTAGCTGCATTAGGTCCACAAAAAGAATTTGCATTAGAGGACACACCTGGTTTTGGCATCAGTGTATTAACATCANTATTTCCTGTTATATTTATGGGGCTTGCAACGATATTCTCCTTGCTAATGCCTGGGGAATCTACAGTGAAGGAAGTTGTTGAATTAATTGGTGCACCTGGTACAGCCATGCTGTTATCGCTTTTAATCGCCATTTATACGATGGGATATGCAAGAAAGATTCCAATGAAAGAGATTGGCAGTACACTTTCTGAATCTATTGCACAAATTGCCATGATGCTGTTAATCATCGGAGGCGGCGGTGCNTTTAAACAAGTCCTTGTAGACGGCGGTGTCGGTGATTATGTGGCAACATTATTCAGCGAAACAAATATGTCCCCTATTTTAGTTGCCTGGATGATTGCTGCAATTTTACGTCTTTGCTTAGGATCTGCAACAGTGGCTGCACTGACAACAGCAGGGCTCGTCACCCCTTTACTGACGTTAAGCACGGTAAACCCAGCGCTTGTCGTTTTAGCAACAGGAGCAGGCAGTGTNATATTCTGTCATGTTAATGATGCAGGATTTTGGATGGTAAAAGAGTATTTTGGTTTAAGCATGAAGGAAACATTTCAGACATGGAGTGTGCTGACAACNGTGATTTCTGTCACAGGGCTTTTGTGTGTGTTGCTGTTGGGTGTGATTATTTAAAGAATGCAAGCGGTTTTTTGCGAGAAAGTTATGAAGCTATTAAATACATAAAATCTTTATGTAAACGTCCCATTATTCCATCTTAAGACAGGTAATCCTGTCTTTTTTTTTCATTGAATTATATGCAAGCTCGTCCCCTGCATAAATGCTGCAGATGAATCAACTGCATCACCGGCATTCACAATCAATTGCACAACTATGTTGAAATTAATAGTTTCCATCTCTTCAATCATTGTCTGACCCTTGAGATTATAATCCCAAGTAAACCAGTCCTTTTTCGCTGTCTCGATCACTACAAAAATTGTTCTAACCTTTAAGCGAGCACCAGAAAACCTCCATTTTGTTAAACACAGATAAAAGGTATTTCCCTCTCACTTCCTCTTATCCAAAGAATTGCAAATGGACATGCGGACTCCTAAACAAGCACTATACTTTTGATATGGTTATGCAACTATTTTTCTGGAGACACTTCTTTGCAATGGGCCATTTTAATCTATTACCAGAAATGCTCTGCCTTCCTCTAAGAACGCTTCCAGCTCCTCAAACTCCAAATAGGTAAATCCATGTGTTCGTGACACACAGGTAATTACATCATTTTCTTCATCCACACTAAATATAGTGTATCTACATCCATCTAAGATGATGGCCAATCCTAGCGGAAGATTTGCATGATTATCATTACTATAAAACCCACTTGTTTTCTCGAAAACTTTCATACTATCACCTCTTTATAAAATAAGTTAATTATCATCTTGCCGGTACTCTAAAATGTCGCCAGGCTGGCAATTTAATGCCTTGCAAATCGCATCCAATGTAGCTAACCGCACCGCTTTAGCTTTCCCGTTTTTTAGAATGGAGAGGTTTGCCATAGTGATACCGACCTGCTCCGAAAGCTCTGTCACACTCATTTTTCGTTTTGCTAGCATCACATCTATATTAATTACAATTGCCATATTTTCCACCTCATATCGTATGCTCATTTTCGTCTTTTAGTTCAATTGCGTCCTTCAGAAGCTTTTGAAGGACAGCAGCAAACACCGCAATAACGATGGAAGCAAAAACAGGAACCATGCCAATAAGAACTAATCCTGGAGCATCGTCTAGCTGTGCTACAAAAAAAACAAATGGAAGCATAAATACATATAAGCAGCTAATGACCATTGCACTTAGTTTTATCCACTTTAACGCATTCACTGAGTCTTCTGAGAATGCGTTGTTCTTATCAATATAGTTTAAAAGTCGGTAAGCCTGATACAACGCATAGAAATAAGGGGCAGCTGATGCATACATGATCGTAACAATGGGATATAAAACTTCCGCATAATCTGGATTTGCAGCATGTGTGGGTAACCAAGTTAAACCAAAAATCCCTAAAGCTAAAATCGGAATTCCTAACAGAAAAACAGCTAATTTTAAAAAGGACGTAGACCCTCGTTTCATTTAAAACACCTCACCAAATGAATTTACAAACTGAATTTAACACATAATTTATTGTTTTACAATAAATTATTATTGATTTTTACTAATTAGTTATTGAAAGACATTTTGTAATGAGCCTATTAATCTTTAAAAAATCTAGACTAAATTTCAATAAAAAAAGGCCTAAACCCCATATGTTCCAAGAGTTTAGACATTTTACTAAGACATTTATTAATAAGATAAAGTACAGTATCTTATTACCTGAATTCTGCACTTATTGTATAAGATATAAAACAGCAGTTTTTTGCTATATTTAGCAATACCGCTTTTTATCAATTCGTATTTTATTTTCCTATCAAAACAACGATCACATAGGAATATAACCTTTAGTCAGATATACAAAAAACACAACAGGAATGAAACTAAATATCATACATAAATTACATAAGGCTAACCATCTTGTGTTAGAGAGTATTCCTAAAATCATTCCAACAGGGTTAATAATTAAAGTAAGCATCCCATACGGTGCCTGTATTTTAAAAGCCAAATAAGGCATCCAGACGACTATGCCACAAAGGAATAATGTCATAGATAGCCAAAAGTATCGTTCTCTTTTACAAGTGACATGATTAAGTAATTTCACTCTTTTCAGTCCCTTTTTACACTTATTATAACATGGTTTTAAAAATTTATTGGCTAACCCTTCTTAATAAGCATTCACTTATCTCTAAATAGACAGTTCACACAGTTATCTAATTATAAGCGCTATTTGTCTTAGAAAATGAAGATGTTAATGTTCTTAGCACCTTTTATACAGGGCAACATCTCAACATATTTACTACTGCTTATCTTTATCCGTTACTAAAAGTAAATTTTTTAATCAATAAGCTTTTTTGATAAATAACATATGTAAATTGTCTTTTTCAATAATCTACTTATTCGCATACAAAGAAAAGCACTCCCCTTTAAAAAGGAATGCACTCCCCCGCTTTATCTCTTACGTTTTTTATTAGCTTTCACAACATTTCTAGAGGCACTTTCTATAGTCTCTTGCATCTTAATTGTAAATCTTCATGTTACAACTTATAACACCAAATGAGCTATTTTTTTCTGCCTAAGCAGAAAAAATATTTAACAGAGACATGCTCCAACAATGATTAATAAAATAAATAACACGACAATTAAGACAAAATTATTATTTTGATATGTCGGACATGCATAACTGTAAGCTGGTGCTGTATAGGTAGGGAATGATTGAACAAAAGCAGGAGACGTAGTGGGCTGAGGCGGTACATTCGCACCGACTGTTGGAGGCGCGTTCACATTTGCATACATATTTAAACATCCTTTCTTTTTAAGTAAGCTTCTCACTACATAATACTCTCAGATATGAAAATGGAGCCCGTCTACTGAAAAATGGGTGTTTTACCTGGTAATTAAAAATGTCATTTATCGAATAAGGTACTTATGCTATTTTTGTCTTAGAAGAACTGAAATCCCAATGAAATTAAATAATTATTGTAATTTAGTAATGAAATGGAACTGAGGTTATGGTGTACGAAAGGCTGTTTTATTTTGAAGTCAATGCTAGTCGGTTGTCTGTTTGTCAATGCTGATAAACGAGAAAAAGAAGGTCTTGTCAACAAACTTGTTAGGGCTGCGGAACGATTACTCCCTTGCCTTCTCTGTTTATTAAGAACCTGAACTATTTTTTCATTAGTTTTAATAGAAAATCCGTGTCCGAAAAAGCTTGAGTCATCGAGAAGTATGGCATTTACCCCTCTAAACCAAGGTGTTTGTGGGTTAAAGTCGGGATTATCGAAGTAAACAATGTCACCAGGTAAAAAACCACTTGAATGAAATGTAACGAGACCGAGGTCAGTATCAGTATGCCAGCTGTAAAGATAAAGTCCTTGAAAATAAGCATTGAATATATGATGACCAAGGGTCTGTAACGTAGCATAGTAATAGATAATCACAGAAGCTGTAGCACATTCAAACGCATACAGCGAACTGTTCTTAAAAATGTCCATAATTGCATCAGAAGGCCTAACATCCGGTCTCAGTAGAAAACCACCAGCCTTCGTTAATTTCCAGTAATTTGGGTTACATCGAGCTTGCTCGAAAATAGTAAATTCAGGCCTGGCTTCATTCATTGCTCTTGCGCTGTTAATAATATTTTTCCGTACTTTTATTTCAAATAGTAATTCTCTTGAAGAATTATAAGAATATACAATATTATCTTCTTGCATAAATTGCATTATGTTTTTCTCAACTTGATCTAATTCCAAATTTTCTTGGAATTCAAAGGATTTACCCATTACTTGTATCACTCTTGTTCCTCCATTCTCTGCTTTTTCCAACTGTATTAAACATAACTTATTCCCATCTTCTTTTTAAAATAGAGCAAATCCTGTTAGCAGGAAGCTATCCTTGCATAATAAATAGTTTCTACCTAAGTAAAAGGGCGATGCTCTAATTAAAGCATCACCCTGTATATTTAGTAGCATGTAAATGAAATAATTCTTCTTGTGTCAATACCAAAAATCACCCAACCCCTACCAGTCCATCTGAAACCAGCCACAGATCTTGGGCCTACGAATACTGGATAAAACCAAAATCCTGTACCATTACTTAGCCAAATAAAAGTATTACGAAACAGGCATAATCTTATTGCTCCAGGATCCACAGCGAATGGTGAAGCAGCTGCTTGTTGAGGAATAAATGGTGGAGGAGGAGCTGTTGGAGCTTGTGAAGGTTGTAATGGTGGTAGACCTGATGGTCCTCCAAAACCAGGTCCTCCGAATCCAGGTCCTCCAAAACCAGGTTGACCTGATGGGCCTGGAGATTGTGGAAATAGAAAATTCAGAAATTGTCGATCATAATTTATATTTTGATACATTTGAAATATCGCCACCTTATTTTAAATAAATCCTAAAGGTATTGTATGTTTTACTTTTTTTTGTGAAGCTTATTCGCCTAAAACTTAGGCTGTTAAATTTCATTGTTGATATTACTTAAAAGATAAAAACACAAAAATACCTTGGTTTTTCGTGTTTCTTGTTCAACTCCCCCCTGTTAGTGTAAGTACATTCCTTCACAAATTTGTCTTTCGCTATTTCTTTTATTACAGGAATGCTTCCATGATTGTTACATAGGTAAAATCTCAATTTTTATTTTTTTATACNATATTTATTCTGTTAAATATTGTATAATCCCCTTTAATAAATGCAATGAAAAGAAGAGTAAGTGTGCAAAAGCATAACAGAGAACTCCAGTTGCTGGAAATGGAGGATGTAATTGTACCCTGAACCAAGTCTTAGAGCAGCATATAGGATATTTCTTTCTGATATTGATTATATGTCGGTTTTCTTCCGTTAAAGAGAAAGAGTATAAACATTCCACTAATTTGGCTATGTAGTACTCGAAAAGGTTTCTGTGGTAACACAGAAATAAACTGGGGTGGCACCACGATCTTCTTAAATATAAGAAGTCTCGTCCTCAAGGAGTATTCCTTGGAGGTGAGATTNTTTTGTTTTTAAAACTTATATTGAGGAGTTATTAGAATGAAATGGAAAAATCCCCTTTTACTTTTATGTGGAATTGGAATTTCAAATATAGGTGCATGGGTTTACTTAATTGCATTAAATTTAATTATATTAGATATGACGAGGTCACCGTTATCCATTTCCNTACTATATATGCTACTGCCTATCGCCACCTTGTTTACAAATCTCTGGTCGGGAAGTTTTATTGATCGATTTAATAAAAGAAACCTCATGATTTTTCTTGACTTATTTAGAGCAATATTTATCTTTACATTGCCTTTTTTTGAGTCTCTTTTTCTAATTTACATAGTAGTTTTTATCATTAATATAGCTAACACTATATTTGAACCAACTTCTATGGTTTACATGACAAAGTTAATTCCAAAAACAAATAGGCAAAGATTTAATGCCTTAAGAAACTTCATTAATTCATGTGGATTTATACTCGGACCTTCCATAGCAGGATTTCTTTTTATTATTGGTACTCCAAATCTAGCTATTCTGCTGAATTCTTTTGCGTTAATCTTATCAGCGATAGTCATACTGCTACTTCCAAATGTNGAAATAAAGAAGGAAGATATACTTTTACAAAAGATCAATATTGCATTAATCTTAAACGATTGGAAAAGCGTATTTCAATTTAGTAAAACTAATGTCTATGTGACTCTCATTTATGTTCTATTTAGTTTAGTTACAGTGTTTATGACTGCCTTAGATTCTTTAGAAGCAGCTTTTGCTACAGAAGTACTATCATTATCTGATAGTACCTATGGATTTCTAGTCAGTATTGCAGGAGTTGGAATCATTGCTGGTTCACTTGTTAATACTTTATTCGCAAACAAATTAAAACTAAATGTTCTAATTGGACTTGGTGCATTCTTCACACCTATTGGCTACATAATCTTTGCCTTTTCAACTGATTTTATATGGGCATCTATCGGATTCTTCACTTTAACTTTTTTCTTGTCATTCGCAAACATAGGGTTCTTAACTTTCTATCAAAACAATGTCCCTGTAGAGATTATGGGAAGGTTCTCCAGTATTTTAGGAATTCTGGAAGCTGGTTTAATTATATTATTGACAATGACATTCGGTTTATCTGCTGAGCAGTTTGACATTCGTCCCATCTATATCCTTGGATCGGTAGCTTTCTTAGTATTAGGGTTAATAATCATTATTTTTGTAAGTACTAAGTCTAAAAGAAATTATCATGAACAGGTGCTGGAATAAAAACCAAGTAAGTCCCTTTCTAAAGTAGAAAGGGACTATTTTTAAGTTATCACTCAAATCTGTTCTTCCAATATCCTGTCACGTTTTTACTATTTAGTAATTAAATATTTATTGTTACCCGGCTGTTTCTTGGTTTCATTCCAGGCTTTAATCGCTTTTTCACGACTTACACCTTGGTTCTTGGGATCAGCAAAAAAATCACGAATGAATTGATTATATTCAAATTGAGGTGCTATGATTTTCTTATAGGAAGGATCTTTCAATCGTTCTTCTTCCTCATTCCAGGCTTTTACAACATCACGATATGTTTTTCCTACATTGTTTTTAATAAAGTTTTGTATAAAGGTGGAAAAGTGAAATTTTGGGACAACTGACTTAAAAAATTTTCTTACATTTTGACTACAACGATGGTTTTCNGTGATGACTGTATCCAAGCTTAAGTTTTCTTGAGGTGGAAGCTTCTTATTCGTATTTGATTTTCTTTGAGGTTTTTTTATTTCCCCTGTCCGAAGAAATATTTCAATCCTATTGGTAATCTCTATTTTAGAACCTAAAGCACTNATACCGTTTTCTCTACAAAAAGACTGTAATTCTTCCTTTAACCAATAGAAATCTTTAAAACTTTCTACACTTATATCTTTCGTTAAATCAGGTCGCATAAGATTACCCCCCTCACTTTCATTCTACATTATAGAACAATTGTTCTTTTTTAAATAATACCATATTTTAACTAATGATATGTAAAAAAGCCACATTAAAATGCGGCTTAATCTTAAGTATAAATTCATCAAGAGGGCTTTTTTCAATCAAATCGCATTTTCACTTATTACAGGAATGCTGCCCCGTTTCTTCCTTTCATAAGCTATTTTCCATTTGTCGTTTGTTTCAGCGAACTTTCTCTCGTTATATATAAATGCAGAGTTTACCTTGGACTTTCTTCCTGCTCGACTTCCGTTTTACACGAAATTTCCCTTGTTTACTTTTGCTGCAAAAATGGGTAAATCCAAGAAAATCAAAGCTTGCTGGTTTGCTATTTCCTATTCTTTTTGCGTTATGTTCCGCAAACCTCCCATGTTGCTTTCTGCACGCAGGTAAGGCATCAGCCCTCTCAGTTTACAAACGTTTATGGAGCTCAATCCCTTCAACCATATGGCTTGTGGCACGCTACCTAACTGTCTAAGCTTAAAGACTAAAGTTACCTTTAATCCTCCAAGACTCGCTACGAACGAATGGCTAGTTCTTACTCGGCGGAAATCCCACCCGCTATATGATACGACCTATGCTCGGCCGCACACCTGCCACGTTTATAACATAAGAAATTCTTCTCTTTATTTAATCCAAGAATGCTTTTTTTGATGAATAAATGTGAAATGATAGATTATTCTGTCCTTATAAATAAACCCTCTTAATTAGAGGGTTTGACCATTATCTATAGTAAATACTTGCCCCGTTATAGACTCTTGAGTTAGTTGAAAAATTATAGCTTCTGCTATATCATCTGGTGTGGAAATCCTTTGAAGTGGCAATTTACCTGCAAGTTGATACATTTTCTTTTCATTACCAGCCCACCACCTTGTTTCTACAGCTCCAGGAGAAATACTATTAACTCTTATTGAAGGTGCCAATGCGATAGCCAATGACCTTGTCATTGTGTGTATAGCAGATTTTGTTGCTGCATATGGGATGGATGAACCTATACCAGTAATTCCTGCTACACTTCCTATATTTACTATTACTCCAGATTGTTGTTTTTTCATATAAGGAACAACAGCCTTTATGCAATAGAACATTCCCTTCACATTTACACTGAAAAGAGAATCCCATATTTCATCTGTTACAGTATCTAAGTCATCCATAGCTATTTGAGCTGTAATACTAGCGTTGTTTATTAAGCCATCGACAGATCCAAAAGTTTGAACAGTTTGATATACTAATTCCTTTACTTCCTTTTCTTTTGCTACATTTGCTTTATAAGCAATAGCTATCCCTCCATTTTGTTTTATCTCATTGACAGCTTTAAGAGCTTCATTTTCAGATTGGTTGTAATTTATCACCACTTTTACACCTTCAGCTGCTAGTTTTACAGCTGTAGCTCTTCCTACTCCAGTGCCACCACCAGTAATGATTACTACTTTATTTATTAATTTCATTTCACGACCTTCCTTCCTTATTTTTAATTTATTTGTACTATTACATTATGCTTTATTTTAAAATGAAGAGTATAATACAGAATAATGAATTAGGTATCATTTAAAATGATACCTACGAGAAGGGTGAAACTATTGGAAAGTCATGAATTAAAGATTTTCAAACACGTTGCAGAACTGCAATCAATATCTAAAGCTGCTGAAAAGTTAGGATATGTACAACCAAATGTTAGTCAACGGATAAAGAATTTAGAAAATGAACTAGGTGTTCGGTTATTTATGCGAAATAATCGGGGAGTAACATTGACTGAAGAAGGGAAAAAATTATTAGATTATACAAATGAAATATTACAATTAATAGACGAAGCTAAGACAGCTGTTAATCCTAATAAATGGAGAGAACNATTAAAGATAGGGGCCTCTCAAACAATTTCTGCAGTTAAAATTCCTCACTTACTTTCTTCTTTTTTAAAAGAATATAATAATATAGATGTGAAGGTAAGAACAAATAATAATTTGACGTTAGAAGAAATGCTTTTCTATGGTGAAGTTGATGGTATATTTGTAAATAGTAGCAAAAATATAACTAATTGCGATATTATTTATAGTTACTTTGAGAAAATTGTACTAATAACTCCTAAACTTAATCCTTTTGACATTAATTCTAGTTATACGTTAATAGTTAATAGTGATGTAAATTGCATATATAGAAAACAATTATTGGAGTTGTCCAAAGAAAGCAACTTTCATAGTTCCAATATCATTGAGTTTGATTCACTAGAATCCATTATTCAAGCAGTTCATGATGGACTAGGTATTAGCATAATACCTGCAGACATTGCAGAAAATCGAAAAGGTACAAAGGAAATCATATTCACAGAATTACCTAAGAGAATACAAGTAGACTTTTTAATCAAGAATAAAAAACAGCAAACACCGGGTCTAAAAAAATTCATTCGCTTTTTGCAAATAAACAACAATAAAAGTTAACAGTGGTTATATTAGGCAGTCATACTATATACTGCCTATCTTTGTGAGTGAATTCACTTAAACTATCCTGCCC
>Ga0058696_1000518_pt1 | contig 16259 bp, 17 predicted proteins | sample AgamicMgSfrz_FD_55077 | JGI IMG/M metagenome (GOLD analysis project Ga0058696, IMG submission 55077) | Agave microbial communities from Guanajuato, Mexico - Mg.Sf.rz | ecosystem: Host-associated > Plants > Phyllosphere > Phylloplane/Leaf | place: Guanajuato, Mexico | collected 2012-05-30 | reverse complement strand
TCACTTCGTCATGCTGGTTATGCGTTTGATGCAGATGTTCAAATTAAATGGATCAATGCAGAAGAAGTGACAGCAGAGAATATCGCTGATTTCGTACAAGATGTTGACGGCATTATTGTTCCTGGAGGCTTCGGAGATCGCGGAGTAGAAGGGAAAATCATTGCTACACAATATGCCCGTGAAAACAAAGTGCCATTCTTCGGAATCTGCTTAGGAATGCAAGTGGCATCTATCGAATACGCGAGAAACGTATTAGGCCTTGAGGGAGCTCATTCAGCGGAAATTGATCCTGAAACAGCATTCCCAATCATTGACCTTCTTCCAGAACAGAAGGATGTAGATGATCTAGGCGGAACACTTCGTCTCGGTCTATACCCTTGTAAATTAAATGAAGACTCAAAAGCATTTGCTGCATACAATGACGAAGTGGTCTACGAACGCCATCGTCATCGCTACGAGTTTAATAACGAATATAGACAGCAAATGGAAGCAGCAGGTTTTGTCTTCTCTGGTACAAGCCCAGATGGACGTCTTGTTGAAATTATCGAGCTGAAGGATCACCCTTGGTTCCTTGCTTCTCAGTTCCACCCAGAATTCGTTTCAAGGCCGACAAGACCACAGCCGTTATTTAGAGATTTCGTTGGTGCTTCACTTCAAGCATCTGAATCAAAATAAAACAAAAAACTGCCGAGAATATCACTTCTCGGCAGTTTTTTATTCATATTCCTCGACGATTTCCTTCACAGTAAACGATAGAGCGTGGTAGACGTATAAGCAGGTCATTAAAGCAGGATAACCAAACCTTGTCCCATCTTCAGCGGGCACAAGCGGTTTCTTGAGCTGGAAATCAATGTGGACATCACAATGCTCTTCAATCGTGGACGGCTCCTTCTGTGCCGGCCCTACACCAACAACGGGCGTACCTTGTTCGTGCAATTCTTTCACAAGAGATTGAATATCCTGATCTTCTGGGTCTGAATAAAATAGCAGCACCCTGTCACTTGGATGAAGTAAGCTGCGCTCCTTTTGATCGAGCGGCAGTACCTTCGCACCGGGAAACGGCTCCTTGCTTTCAGATGCCTCTAAGGCGACAGCAGCCAGCTCATTCTTCCCGTGAAAATAAACGGCATGTCCACTGACAACAGCCTGTGCAAGAAGGCGTGCACCGTCCTCAATTGCTTCAGCCTGATTTTCTCCAATACGTGAAAAAATACCTGATAACTGGGTCGTAAAAATTTTTAACAAGACTCATTTCCTCCTTCGGTCAGATCATTTTATAATAGAATATAAAGAGAATATTAGGAAAAATGCTCAGAAAATGTCGTAAAGTAAACTATTATAATTAAAGGAAATGTGAAAATCAAACAGAATTATTTAACAACAGCTCTTTTTATGGCGAAAAATGAAAGCAATGGGGTGTACAGATGAATGAGAAAATTTTAATTGTCGATGATCAGTACGGTATTAGAATATTATTAAATGAAGTGTTTCATAAAGAAGGCTATCAAACTTTTCAAGCTGCCAATGGACTCCAGGCATTAGATATTGTGAAAAACCATAGACCGAACCTTGTCCTGCTGGATATGAAAATTCCCGGAATGGATGGTATTGAAATTTTAAAACGGATGAAATTAATTGATGAAGACATCCGTGTCATCATTATGACAGCTTATGGCGAATTAGATATGATCCAAGAATCCAAAGAACTCGGTGCATTGACGCACTTCGCTAAGCCTTTTGATATTGATGAAATCCGAGATGCTGTCAAAGAATACCTGCCGCTTGAAACAAATGGCTAGATGGAAATGATTGAATCGAGTCATTCTGTTGCCGATTTGTCGAATAATTGGTATTCTAGAAAAGGAGAAGAAAGCGATCTGACTTTGAAAGTTTACATATGGCGAGAAATTCTGGTCATGCTAGGGTGGAGAGCTTTTTTTAGTAAGCAAATTAGCTACATAGGGAGGATTTTTCATCATGCCTTTAGTTTCAATGACAGAAATGTTGAAAGACGCAAAGGAAAAAGGTTACGCTGTTGGACAGTTTAACTTAAATAACTTAGAATTTACGCAAGCGATTTTACAAGCTGCTGAAGAAGAGAAATCTCCTGTTATCTTAGGAGTATCTGAAGGAGCAGGACGCTACATGGGCGGCTTTAAAACAGTTGTCGCAATGGTTAAAGCGTTAATCGAAGAATATAATGTAACAGTTCCTGTTGCGATTCATTTAGATCACGGTTCAAGCTTTGAATCTTGTGCAAAAGCGATTCATGCAGGATTTACTTCTGTCATGATCGATGCTTCTCACCACCCATTCGATGAGAATGTGGCAACAACTGCGAAAGTCGTTGAACTTGCACATTTCCATGGTGTGTCTGTAGAAGCTGAACTTGGAACTGTTGGTGGGCAAGAAGATGACGTCATCGCTGANGGCGTTATTTATGCTGATCCAAAAGAGTGCCAAGAGCTTGTAGAACGNACTGGTATTGACTGCCTTGCACCTGCATTAGGTTCAGTACATGGTCCATACAAAGGTGAACCAAACCTTGGTTTCGCTGAGATGGAAGAAATCGGTAAAACAACTGGTCTTCCACTTGTTCTTCACGGCGGAACAGGTATCCCAACTGCTGACATCAAGCGTGCAATTTCACTTGGTACAGCAAAAATTAATGTAAACACTGAAAACCAAATTGCTTCTGCGAAAGCTGTACGCGAAACACTTGCTGCAAAAACAGAAGAGTATGATCCACGTAAATATCTTGGACCAGCTCGTGACGCAATTAAAGCGACTGTTATTGGCAAAATGCGCGAATTTGGTTCTTCTAACCAAGCATAATTTGATGAGAACCGAAAGCCGCCTGAGTCACAGGCGGTTTTCTCCATATCTTGAGAAAGCGCAATCAAATTTACATTTCAGACAATTTATTGATAGGAGAGTGGCACAGTTATGTTATTTTTCGTAGATACAGCGAATATTGAAGACATCAAAGAGGCGCACGAGCTTGGCATTTTAGCAGGCGTCACAACAAACCCTAGTTTAGTAGCGAAAGAAAAGGACGTATCATTCCACGACCGCCTTCGCGAAATCACTGACGTGGTATCAGGTTCTGTCAGTGCAGAAGTGATTTCCTTAAAAGCAGAGGAAATGATTGAAGAAGGAAAAGAGCTTGCTGCCATCGCACCAAATATCACGGTCAAAATTCCAATGACTACAGATGGTCTTAAAGCTGTCAAAGCATTAACTGAGCTTGGAATTAAAACAAACGTTACATTGATTTTTAGTGCAAACCAGGCACTTCTTGCAGCTAGAGCTGGTGCGACGTATGTTTCTCCATTCCTTGGCCGCTTAGATGACATTGGCCAAAATGGTCTTGATCTCATCAGCGAAGTGAAAACTATTTTTGATGTTCATGGATTAGATACACAAATCATTGCTGCATCCATCCGTCACCCGCAGCATGTGACAGAAGCTGCGCTTAGAGGTGCTCATATCGGGACAATGCCGCTGAAAGTCATCAAGCAGCTGACGAAACACCCATTAACGGATGCAGGCATTGAGCAATTTTTAGCAGACTGGAATAAATAAATGATTGTGGCAGGCGGGGTCGCCTCTCGTTTGCCGCAGTTTTCCTTAAAAACGCTAAGAAATGTTTTGTGCAAAGAAGAGAACATCACAGCCTCGCAAAGCTTCGATTATTTTTCTTCCGACAAATTTCGTTTAACCTGTATTCTTTCTCTTGATATTGGCTAAATTTTGGACAAGACCTTTTAAAGCGCGACATCCACAAACAGTATAACTCCAACAGTGATCTTCTTTAAGAAGGGAGACAAATATGGAAAAGTTAAACATTGCCGGCGGTGACCCCTTGCGCGGGACCGTACATATTAGTGGTGCGAAAAATAGTGCTGTGGCACTGATTCCTGCCACGATTCTTGCTGATTCTCCAGTAACCATTGAAGGCCTTCCGCATATATCAGATATCGACACATTACGGGATCTGTTAGAAGAAATTGGCGGAAAGGTCACTTTTGAAAAAGGTGAAATGGTTGTTAATCCTGTTTCCATGATCAGTATGCCGCTTCCTAATGGAAAAGTGAAGAAACTGCGTGCATCCTATTATTTAATGGGAGCCATGCTGGGCAGATTTAAGCAGGCTGTCATCGGACTGCCAGGAGGATGCCACTTAGGACCTAGGCCGATCGATCAGCATATCAAAGGCTTTGAAGCACTTGGAGCCGAGGTGACAAACGAGCAGGGTGCGATTTATTTGCGCGCTGAAAAATTAGTCGGAGCCCGGATTTATCTTGATGTTGTCAGTGTAGGTGCGACGATCAATATCATGCTGGCAGCCGTACTGGCTGAAGGAAAAACAGTGATTGAAAATGCTGCAAAGGAACCCGAAATTATTGATGTGGCGACACTGCTTGCAAGCATGGGAGCCAAAATCAAAGGTGCGGGTACCGATGTCATTCGAATCGAAGGTGTAGAATCTCTTCATGGCTGTAAGCATTCAATTATCCCTGACCGCATCGAAGCAGGAACATTTTTAATTGCTGGTGCAGCGATGGGAGATGAAGTTGTACTTGATAATGTGATCCCAACTCATTTAGAATCAATTACGGCGAAACTTAGAGAAATGGGGTTCACCATTGAAACGAGCAACGATCAAATGCTGATCGTTGGCAAAAACGAAGGACTCAAGCCTGTCGATATCAAAACCCTTGTGTATCCGGGCTTTCCAACTGACCTTCAGCAGCCGATGACGGCGCTGTTAACAAAAGCGAAAGGCACGAGTGTGGTCACAGATACGATCTACTCAGCCCGCTTTAAGCACATTGACGAATTGCGTCGAATGGGTGCAAACATGAAGGTCGAAGGAAGATCTGCTATTATTACCGGACAAACGCAGCTTCAAGGAGCAAAGGTCAAAGCAAGTGATCTGCGTGCAGGTGCTTGTCTTGTTGTCGCAGGGTTAATGGCAGACGGTGTGACCGAAATCACAGGGCTTGAACATATAGACAGAGGATATAGTTTGCTTGAGAAGAAGCTTGAAGGCTTGGGTGCAACCATCTGGCGTGAAAAGCTGAATGACCAAGAAATAGAAGAACTTCAAAATTCATAAGGCTTTGACTGTGAGAGGAGATTTGGACGAAAATGGAAAGAAGTTTATCGATGGAACTAGTACGGGTGACAGAAGCAGCCGCATTAAAATCTGCCCGATGGATGGGAAGAGGATTAAAAGACGAAGCGGATGATGCTGCAACAAGTGCAATGCGTGATGTATTTGACACCATTCCGATGAAGGGAACAGTGGTCATTGGCGAAGGAGAAATGGACGAAGCACCAATGCTTTATATTGGGGAAAAGCTTGGGAACGGATATGGACCTCGCGTGGATGTCGCTGTTGATCCATTAGAAGGAACAAACATTGTGGCAAGCGGCGGCTGGAATGCCTTAGCTGTCATTGCAGTTGCAGATCATGGCAACTTGCTGAATGCACCTGATATGTACATGGATAAGATCGCAGTAGGTCCGGAAGCGGTAGGCTGCATCGACATTGAAGCGCCTGTCATTGATAACCTTCGCGCTGTTGCAAAAGCAAAAAACAAAGATATTGAAGATGTGGTTGCAACGATTTTAAACAGAGAGCGACATGAGAAAATTATTGCTGAGCTGAGAGAAGCAGGAGCAAGAATTAAACTGATCGATGATGGTGACGTTGCAGGAGCCATTAATACAGCATTTGATCACACAGGTGTTGATATTCTATTTGGTTCAGGCGGAGCGCCTGAGGGTGTCCTTTCTGCTGTTGCGTTAAAGGCACTTGGTGGTGAAATTCATGGTAAGCTTCTTCCTCAAAGTGAAGAAGAATTGAGACGCTGTGAGAAAATGGGGCTGGATGTTGGTAAAGTCCTCAGAATGGAAGATCTCGTAAAAGGAGATGACGCCATTTTTGCAGCGACAGGTGTAACTGACGGCGAATTACTTAAAGGTGTTCAATTCAAAGGCTCTGTTGGAACAACACATAGTGTTGTCATGCGTGCGAAATCAGGTACGGTTCGTTTCGTAGACGGCAGACACAGTTTAAAGAAAAAACCGAATCTTGTCATTCGTCCGTAATCTGAAAGCGGGTATTCATTACCCGCTTTTCATATAGGTGTCAAATGTATATCATTTTCTTTTTAAAGTTGAATAATCTCTGCAAATGAGGTAAAACTAAAGAGTGCTGCGAAATTTTCTGCGAATTTACTTCTTTTAAGCTTCAACAAGTTTAAATACTGCCGCATCATGACGATATACTCATTATCCTTCTCTATGTTGACAAAGCTCTATTTCACATTGTTCCTATCTTTCACGATAAAACGAGTGGGAGCGTTACCATGAGAGCGAGGTCATTCCAACAACGGAATTAAAAGCTAATCAAATACAATGGTCATGCATTTGTAAAGAAATACATTGACTAGAAAAGTGTGGTGTCCATATTGAAAGATGTTTCGATTTCATCTTTGGAAAATATGAAATTAAAAGAGCTGTATGAGTTAGCAAAACGATACAAAATCTCTTATTACAGCAAACTAACAAAAAAAGAATTAATTTTTGCTATCTTAAAGGCGAACGCTGAGCAAGAGGATCTCTTATTTATGGAAGGGGTTCTTGAAATTATTCAGTCTGAGGGATTTGGTTTCTTAAGACCGATCAACTACTCCCCAAGTTCTGAAGACATTTATATTTCAGCTTCACAAATCAGACGCTTTGATTTACGAAATGGGGATAAAGTGTCTGGAAAGGTACGACCTCCAAAAGAGAATGAACGCTACTATGGCCTCCTTCATGTAGAAGCGGTAAATGGGGACGACCCAGAATCAGCAAAGGAACGTGTTCACTTTCCTGCACTCACACCGCTTTTTCCTGACCGTCAAATGATTCTTGAAACACAGCCTAATCACCTGTCTACTAGAATTATGGACATAATGGCGCCAGTTGGATTTGGACAGCGTGGTTTAATCGTTGCACCGCCAAAGGCTGGGAAAACCATTTTGCTTAAAGAAATTGCCAACAGCATTTCTGAAAATCACCCAGAGGCAGAGCTAATAGTCCTTTTGATTGACGAACGCCCAGAAGAAGTAACAGATATCGAACGTTCTGTTGCAGGGGATGTTGTTAGTTCAACCTTTGACGAAGTACCGGAAAACCACATTAAAGTAGCAGAGCTTGTCTTAGAGCGTGCTATGCGTCTTGTTGAACATAAGAAAGATGTCATCATCTTAATGGACAGCATCACAAGGCTTGCTCGTGCATACAACCTTGTGATTCCGCCAAGCGGCCGAACGCTTTCAGGCGGTATTGATCCTGCAGCTTTCCATCGTCCAAAACGCTTCTTTGGTGCTGCGCGTAACATTGAAGAAGGCGGAAGCTTGACGATTTTAGCCACTGCACTTGTTGATACAGGATCACGTATGGATGACGTGATTTATGAAGAGTTTAAAGGAACTGGGAACATGGAGCTTCATTTGGACCGTTCTTTGGCCGAAAGAAGAATTTTCCCTGCGATCGACATTCGCCGTTCTGGTACGAGAAAAGAAGAACTGCTTGTGCCAAAAGAGCATCTTGATCGTTTATGGGCGATGAGAAAATCGATGTCAGATACACCTGACTTCGCTGAGAAGTTCATGCGCAAAATGAGAAAAACAAAGACAAACCAAGAATTTTTCGATATTTTAACGCAAGAATGGAAACAAGCCAATATGTCTGCATCAAGAAGATAGCTTCCCTGAAAAAATACATTTGCAATCATAGACTCACACTGTTATAATTTTATCATGTGCGTTTCAGAATTTATTTCTGAGATATTAACTCTGTTTCCGAATTGGATTCAGGGCGGAAGGAGATGACAGTAGATGAAAACAGGAATTCATCCTAACTACAAAAAAGCTACAGTCAAATGCGCTTGTGGAAATGAGTTTGAAACTGGATCAGTAAAAGAAGAGGTACGCATCGAGATTTGCTCTGAGTGCCATCCTTTCTATACAGGCCGTCAAAAATTCGCTTCTGCTGATGGACGTGTTGACCGCTTTAACAAAAAATACGGTCTTAAGTAATAATAGATACAATAAACAGGCAGGAATCCGTTCTTGCCTGTTTTTTTACGTGGATTGATGGAACTTTAAAACGGGGGAGAAGACCTTATGTATGTGATGAAACAAAGCGGTTGGCTTGAAGTCATCTGCGGCAGTATGTTTTCTGGAAAGTCGGAAGAATTGATTCGGAGAGCCAAAAGGGCCACCTTTGCCAAACAAGAAGTAAAAATATTCAAACCAGCGATTGATAACCGATATAGTACAAGCTCAGTTGTGTCACATAACGGTTCATCATTAGATGGGATTGCTGTAGCCTCACCAAAAGACATAATAACGCACATATCAGAAAGAACCGATGTCATTGGCATTGATGAGGTGCAATTTTTTGATGAGACAATCATTGACATTGTCACTCAGTTGGCTGACCAAGGCTACCGAGTCATTGTTGCAGGCCTGGATCAAGACTTCAGAGGAGAGCCATTTGGTGTTGTTCCGCATTTAATGGCATGTGCAGAGCTTGTAACAAAACTTCAAGCAGTTTGTTCGGTATGCGGCTCCCCAGCGAGTAGAACACAACGCTTGATCGACAGTAAACCCGCATCCTATGATGATCCTATTATTTTAGTAGGTGCGCAGGAATCATACGAAGCACGATGCAGACATCACCATGAAGTACCAAGACTTGATGTTGGTACAACACTTGACAAATAAAAAATAGCAAATGCCGCTGTGTTTCATTTTTTGAGATTTTGGCTGAACACCCATCATTTGTACTTAAATAAATTAAATAACACTACGATTAAATTATCTAATTTTCAACGCTTGCGTTTTGTCATAATCAGGCATAAAATGACTAACTGTAGTGTAAAGCATTTAAACGAAAAGTTCGATTTCTTGTCATAATTTTTTTTTGATTAAGGATTTTTCTCCTTAATCGTTCTTCGGATTAATAGTTCACTTTATTTATATTTTAGAAAGAGGGTAATTTTTGATGAACAACGTGAAGAAAACAAAAGAAGGGTACCTCGAAACCACTTTGACAGGTAAAGATGTATTATCGATTCCAACGTTGAACAAAGGCGTTGCTTTCTCTGAAGAAGAAAGACAAGAGCTTGGACTAGAAGGCTTACTACCTCCAACGGTTCTAACTTTAGAACAGCAAGCGGAAAGAGCGTACAAGCAGTTTCTAGCTCAGCCGGATCGTCTTCGTCAAAACGTATACTTAAGTGATTTACAAAACCGTAACGAAGTATTGTTCTACAAGCTTCTAACAGAAAAACTTCGTGAAATGCTTCCAGTTGTGTACACACCAACTGTTGGTGAAGCGATTCAAGAATACAGCCATGAATACAGAAGACCTCATGGTGTCTATCTTTCAATCGACGACATTGACGGAATCGAGAAAGCATTTGAAAACTTGCACGCAACTGCTGGAGATATTGACCTCATTGTTGCAACTGACTCTGAGAGTATTCTTGGAATTGGTGACTGGGGTGTTGGTGGTATCAACATCGCAATCGGTAAATTAGCTGTTTACACGGCTGCAGCAGGTATTGATCCTAGCCGCGTGATTCCAGTTGTATTAGATGTTGGAACAAACAATGAAAAATTATTGAATGATCCATTATACATCGGGAACCACCACAAACGTGTACAAGGTGAAAAATACGAAGAATTCATTGATGCTTATGTGAAAGCAGCACTTAAATTCTTCCCGAAAGCATTGCTTCACTGGGAAGACCTTGGAAACAAAAATGCGCGTAACATCATGAAAAAATACAACGATAACATCTTAACGTTCAACGATGATATTCAAGGTACTGGTGCCATTACTTTAGCGGGTGTTCTTGCAGCTGTCAAGAAAACTGGTACTGAATTGAAAGATCACCGTGTTGTCATCTTTGGAGCTGGATCAGCTGGTATCGGAATCGCAGATCAAATGCGTGACACAATGGTTCTTGAAGGTCTAACAGAAGAAGAAGCAAACAATGCATTCTGGACATTAGACTACAGAGGATTGCTAACAGATCAATTTGAAGATGAAGTGCTTGATTTCCAAAAACCATACCTTCGTACTTCTGATGAAGTAGAAGGCTGGGCACGTGATGAAAAAGGACAAATCTCATTTGCTGAAACTGTTCGCAGGGTGAAACCGACTATCCTTATCGGTACATCAGGTCAAGGCGGCGCATTCACTGAAGAAATCATTAAAGAAATGGCAGCTCATACAGAGCGTCCAGTGATCATGCCAATGTCTAACCCAACACCGCTTGCTGAAGCAGTGCCAGAGGATCTATTCAAATGGACTGACGGCCGTGCACTTGTTGCAACAGGAAGCCCGTTCGAAAACGTTGAGTATAACGGAATTGAACATGAAATCGGACAATCCAACAATGCGTTCGTTTTCCCTGGACTTGGTCTTGGTTCAATCGTAACAGAGTCAAAAATTATCACAAAAGGCATGTTCGTTGCTTCTGCGAATGCAATTGCTGAAATGGTTGATCATGATAAACCGGGTGCTGGTCTTCTTCCAAGTATTGATAAATTGCAAGAAGTATCAATTCATGTGGCTGTTGAAGTAGCAAAAGCAGCAATTAAAGATGGTGTAGCTAGAAGAACGCCTGACAACATCGAACAAGCTGTGAAAGACGCAATGTGGATTCCTGAATATAAAAAAATTGTAAGAGCATAATAAAATGTGTAACGCGGCATTGCTTCGGGTAATTTAAGCAATGCCGCAATAAAAAAAGAAACACGTAAAGGATTTAAGGAGGAAGAGTAAGGTGGACTTTTTAAATATTTTGATCCTCCTAGCACCGATTTTTTTCGTTATCGCGCTGGGTTGGTTCGCAGGACACTTCGGCAGCTATGACGCTAAATCTGCAAAAGGTGTAAGTACACTTGTAACAAAGTATGCTTTACCAGCGCACTTTATCGCCAGTATTCTGTCAACACCAAAAGATAAATTCTATAGTCAAATTCCATTTTTCGTTGCATTGATTTTCGGAATCGTTGGTTTTTATATCATTATTCTTTTAGTTACGAAATTTGCTTTTAAATATGATTTAACAGATTCTTCTGTTTTCTCGCTAAACTCAGCACAACCGACCTTTGCATTTATGGGGATTCCGGTCTTGGGCAGTTTATTTGGAGCTCAAGAAGTTGCAATTCCGATTGCAATTACCGGAATAGTTGTAAATGCAATGCTTGATCCAATTGCAATTATTGTGTCAACTGTCGGTGAAAAAACAAAAGGGAAAACCAAAGACGGTGAAAGCTTCCTAAAAATGACGACAAAAGCAATTTTGCACGGTTTATCAGAGCCGCTTGCACTTGCACCGTTAGCCAGTATCATTCTTGTTCTTTTAGGATTTAAACTTCCTGCAATCGGACATGACATGTTAGAGGAAATTGGCAGCGTTACATCAGGGGTTGCGCTATTCGCAGTCGGTGTCACTGTTGGTATCCGCAAAATTAAATTAAGCTTGCCAGCATTCAGTATTGCATTGCTAAAAGTAGCTGTACAACCATTACTTATGTATTTTATTGCCGTTCTTATGGGTCTTTCGGCTGATGAAATTACAAAAGCTGTATTGCTTGTTGCCTTCCCAGGTTCAGCTGTTGCAGCGATGATTGCAACACGATTTGAAAAGCAAGAGGCGGAAACTGCATCCGCATTTGTAATCAGTGCCATCATGTCACTCATTACATTACCGATCATTATTGCACTTACCGTATAATATAGTAGAAAGGCTGCCAAACGAGGCAGCCTTTCTTAGCGAAATGAATGAAACAGAGGGAAGAGTACACGCTTTTTTTTGATGTCGGGGTGTGCGATTTCCTTTTTTTCTTCTACTTGTGACGGTTGTTTCAAGGCTGCGGCGAGGCGGTCAAATTTTGTGGATAAGTCTTCAATTTCTCTGCGGTGCTGAAGCAGCTGATACGATACACCTTCATCTGCTTTTTTAGCCAATTTCTGTTCAAGTTCTTGCAGGCGGTCTTCTACATCAGTGACATGTAATTGCTGCTGAATGAGCGCTTTCACTTGTTTTTCTAATGCTTCAATCCGTTGTATAGAGACATCAGCTTCGGCAGCAGGTGCTGATTGACGAACGGTTTCCTTATGGATTGGCAGTTGAATATCTTGGAGGATCACACCTTCACTCATTTGGTGTTTGACCTCTTTGAGCAGCTGTACAATATCTTCATGAAATTCATAATGTCCAAGTTCATTCCGGGCGACAGGGATGTTGAGCTGTTTGACCCAGCGCTGAATCGTTTTTGAAGAAACACCAATTTCTTTTGCAACCTCATTTGTATTCAAACCAAATGCCCTCCCTTTTTTCAATTACAAGTACCATTCTCTTTAAGGAGGACCTGTTCCTTCACGTTAGACAAAACAAGTAACCAATCGCCAAAGATCGTGTTTTCTAGCGAAAAATTGCAGGAAATCAATTGTTTTGGAAATTTTTTTGACTGTCATACCCCGCTATACTATAATTAGACTGTTACGCACAAAACAGAGGTGAAGACCATGTTAGACCGTTTAAAATCAATTGAAGAACGCTATGAAAAGCTAAATGAATATTTAAGTGACCCTGAAGTGGTGAACGACCCTACGAAGCTTCGTGAATATTCAAAGGAGCAATCCGATATTCAAGAAACTGTTGAGGTATATAGACAATATCGTGCGGCATACGACCAGCTGAATGATGCGAAAGCAATGCTGGAAGAGAAGCTGGATGCCGAGATGCGCGACATGGTCAAAGAAGAAATTTCAGAGCTCACAGAAGAAACGGAACGTTTAGAAGACGAGCTGAAAATCTTGCTGATCCCGAAAGATCCGAATGACGATAAGAACGTTATTGTGGAGGTTCGTGGTGCAGCGGGTGGAGAAGAGGCTGCTCTTTTTGCGGGAAATCTTTACCGTATGTACAGCCGTTATGCTGAAATGCAAGGCTGGAAAACGGAAGTCATGGAAGCAAGTGTCACTGGCACAGGCGGTTATAAAGAAATCATCTTTATGATCAGCGGGAAAGGCGCATACTCCAAACTAAAGTTTGAAAATGGTGCACACCGCGTGCAGCGTGTTCCAGAAACAGAATCAGGCGGACGGATCCATACATCTACTGCGACAGTCGCTGTATTACCTGAGGCTGAGGAAGTTGAAATTGATATCCATGAAAAAGACATCCGTGTGGATACATTTGCATCAAGCGGACCTGGAGGACAAAGTGTCAATACGACCATGTCTGCTGTTCGATTAACTCACCTTCCAACAGGTGTTGTTGTGTCCTGTCAGGATGAGAAATCACAAATTAAAAACAAAGAAAAAGCCATGAAAGTACTGCGTGCGAGAATTTATGATAAATTCCAGCGTGAAGCACAGGCTGAATATGATCAAACACGTAAATCTGCGGTTGGAACAGGGGATCGTTCAGAGCGTATCCGTACGTACAACTTCCCGCAAAACCGTGTAACAGACCACCGCATCGGATTGACGATTCAAAAGCTTGATCAAATTTTAGAAGGAAAACTTGACGAGGTCATTGATGCACTAATTATGGAAGACCAAGCAAGAAAGCTTCAAAATGCAAAATAAAGAGCGAACAATCTTCGAAGCCCTTAAATGGGCTTCTTCTTTGTTAACGGAAGCTGGCAGAGACCAAAATGCAGCAGAACTCCTGTTGATGCATGTGCTCGGCTGGAGCAGAAGTGAGCTTCTTGCACGATTTCATGATGCGCTGCCTGAGGAGCAAGATCATCTGTTCAGTAAATTTGTGACGCAGCACAGGGCGGGTGTTCCTGTTCAGCATTTAACGGGTGTTGAATTCTTTTATGGACGTCCTTTCGAGGTGAACAAGCATGTTCTCATTCCTCGTCCAGAAACGGAAGAAGTTGTTCTGGCGGCGCTCAATTTGGTAGGTGACGTTTTCCCGCCCGATCAGCCGCTCAAAGCAGTTGACGTTGGCACAGGAAGCGGGGCCATTGCGATTACGCTGGCTCTTGAAAAAAAATCACTATCTGTCACAGCGACTGATATCTCACAAGAAGCACTTGCGGTAGCAAAACGGAATCAACAAGCGCTCGGTGCAGACGTTCATTTTTTACATGGAGATTTACTTGAACCGGTTATAGCTCAAGGCATCAAAGTGGACGTATTTATTTCCAATCCGCCCTACATTGCGGCGGAAGAAATGGACAGTCTGTCTGAGGTTGTGACGAAGCATGAGCCGGTGAATGCGCTGACGGACGGACGTGATGGCTTGTGGTTTTATAAGCGTCTTGTTCGTGATCTTCCCAGCGTGCTGAGTGAGCAGGCAGTTGTTGTCTTTGAAATTGGACATACGCAAGGTCAAGATGTCACAGTGCTTCTTGAGCAAGCATTTCCTAAAGCGGATGTCTGCATCGTAAAAGATATTAACGGAAAAGATCGAGCTGTTTGCGCACACATTCAAAACGGAAAGTCCGGCTGAATAAAGCCGGACTATTTTATTATGTAAAGATGAAACTTATGGTAAAAGAGAAACGTATATATAGAAGAATGAACATTCTGATCATGATTTTTTACATAAATTTGTTTTGAAGGAGCGAATGGTGTGAACAAAAGGTATGCGATGGTGTTGGTCATCGTCAGTGTACTATTGATTGTGAGTGCTTGCGGTAAACCGAGCTTTAAAAAAGAGGCAGCGGCATTTGGAGAAAGCTATAAAAAAGCACAATACACAGTGAATCGAACGGATGACCTATCTGACATGAAAGAGAAGCTGAAGGTTTATTTAACCGAACATGAATATCAAGAATATACACAAGACAGCATGTTCCCGAGCATATTAGAAGCGGCGAAGGATCAAGATTGTCAAATTAAGCTGAAGAAAATTATGTTTACGCCTTCAGATGAAAGCGATGACAGAATTGAATTTAACTATGAAATGGTGATCCAATTTATTGATCAAAAACAAAAAGTCAAAAAAGAAATCGAGAAAAAAGGGGCCATGACTGTCATCAAAACAGAAGCTGGTTTAAAAATCAGCCGAGATTGGGATGGGAGACTATACCCTTCTGACTACCAATCCTCACTCAAAAGTCGTTCTTAATGAGAACGGCTTTTTTGTTTTTGACTCATAATCTATTAAAAAAATCATGTTGACTGTTTATGAGATGAGTTTCCTGGACACAATGTTTGTAGCGAAGAGAAAAAAGTGGGGGGAACACACAATGTTGAAAAGTAAAATGATGATTTGTCTTTATATGTTTCTATTATTATGCGGTGCTTTTGCAAACCTTGGCAGAGAGGAGACAGCGGCTGCTTCTGCAAATCAGCCTGTTGTCATACCAGATGAAGCAATTCGATTACGCATTTTAGCAAATAGTGATCGTTCAGCGGATCAGGATGTGAAAAGAAGTATTCGTGACAAGGTCAATGCGAGTATGACGGAGTGGGTCAAAGACCTCACATCCATTGAAGAAGCAAGACGTGTCATTCGATCAAAGCTCCCAGAAATCAATCGTATCGCCAAAGCGAAATTGAAGGAACAGCACATTGATCAATCCGTATCGGTTAGTTTTCAAAAAGCTTCATTTCCAACAAAGCTTTATGGAAATTTCGTTTACCCTGCTGGGAAATATGAAGCCATTTTAATTACGCTTGGAGAAGGGGATGGAGCCAACTGGTGGTGTGTGTTATTTCCGCCGCTCTGCTTTATCGATTTTTCAAACGGAGAAGCCATCGCCTCACCAGAAGGGGATGATGATAAACAAGTGACAGCGCAGCAAACGAAAGAGTCTGTCAATGAAGTGGTGAAAGAAGAGGAAGAAGAGACAGGTGAAGTGAAGTTCTTTTTGTTCGAATGGGTCTCTAGTCTTTTCTCTTAAAAAAGGTATAAATCGGTTTTTGCCTCATAGAGTTGAAGTAAGAGATCAAAAAGAGGTGAAAGCATGTATTATCAATTAAGAATAGCCACAGAAGAAGATATCCCGGCGATCAATGCTTTTCTTGAAAAGGGACAAGCGAAAGGCGGAGTAACGCTTACGGATCGTACGACATTTGTTGTGATGGAAGATGCGGACGGTCAGCTGGCAGGCTGCTTAGGTCTTGAACAGCTCAATGAACAAGAGGGATTGCTGCGGTCTCTTGTCATATCAGATAAGCTCGGTCAGGGACACATTGTCTCTTTGTTC
>Ga0058696_1000516_pt1 | contig 16298 bp, 16 predicted proteins | sample AgamicMgSfrz_FD_55077 | JGI IMG/M metagenome (GOLD analysis project Ga0058696, IMG submission 55077) | Agave microbial communities from Guanajuato, Mexico - Mg.Sf.rz | ecosystem: Host-associated > Plants > Phyllosphere > Phylloplane/Leaf | place: Guanajuato, Mexico | collected 2012-05-30 | reverse complement strand
GAAAAAATTGCCGAACTTGAGGCGAAAATCGAAGAAATGGATAACCGTTATCTTCGTCTGCAGGCCGATTTTGATAATTCAAGACGCCGTGCCAAGCTTGATATGGAGGCGGCTCAAAAATATAGAGTTCAAAGTATTGCTAGTGATTTAGTGGAGGCTCTTGATAATTTTGAAAGAGCAACAAAAATCGAAGCGGAAAATGAACAGACGAAATCCTTGCTATCCGGCATGGAAATGGTCTATAAAGCGATTACTGGTGCATTGGCTAAAGAAGGCATCGAACCGATCAGNTCGGTTGGCGAAGAGTTCGATCCGCGTTTGCATCAAGCGGTCATGCAAGTTCAAGATGAAAACTTCGGTTCGAACATCGTCGTCGAGGAATTCCAAAAAGGATACCTTCTTAAAGACCGTGTGATTCGACCTGCAATGGTAAAAGTGAACGAATAGGATTTTTACATATAAATAATTGGGAGGTAGTGAAACTATGAGCAAGATTATTGGTATTGACTTAGGTACAACAAACTCTTGTGTATCTGTACTTGAAGGCGGGGAACCAAAAGTAATCCCGAATCCGGAAGGAAACCGTACAACACCATCCGTAGTGGCATTCAAAAATGGAGAAAGGCAAGTTGGGGAAGTGGCAAAACGCCAAGCGATTACAAACCCTAACACGATCATTTCCATTAAACGCCATATGGGTACCAACCATAAAGAAGTAATTGAAGGAAAAGAATACTCACCTCAAGAAGTTTCTGCAATCATCCTTCAATACTTGAAATCATACGCTGAAGAGTATCTTGGCGAAAAAGTCACTAAAGCGGTTATCACTGTACCTGCTTACTTCAATGATGCAGAACGTCAAGCAACCAAGGATGCTGGTCAAATTGCCGGCCTTGAAGTGGAACGTATCATCAACGAACCGACAGCTGCAGCACTTGCATACGGTTTGGATAAAACGGAAGAAGATCAAACGATCCTTGTATTCGACCTTGGCGGCGGTACATTTGACGTATCGATCATGGAACTTGGAGACGGCGTTTTCGAAGTTAAGTCCACAGCCGGCGACAACCGTCTAGGTGGGGATGATTTCGACCAAGTCATCATCGATTACCTGGTTGAAGCATTCAAGAAAGAAAACGGAATCGACCTTTCAAAAGATAAAATGGCGGTTCAACGTTTGAAAGATGCAGCTGAAAAAGCGAANAAAGATCTTTCCGGCGTAACGTCNACTCAAATTTCTTTACCGTTCATCACNGCTGGAGAAGCTGGCCCGCTTCACTTGGATGTAACGATGACTAGAGCTAAATTCGATGAGCTTTCCACAGGTCTTGTGGAACGTACGATGGGACCTACTCGTCAAGCATTGAAAGATGCCGGTCTTTCAGCATCTGAAATCGACAAAGTAATCCTTGTTGGTGGATCTACACGTATTCCTGCTGTCGTTGAAGCGATCAAAAAGGAAATCGGTCAAGAACCAAGCAAAGGTGTAAACCCTGATGAAGTGGTGGCTATGGGTGCTGCAATTCAAGGTGGCGTATTGACAGGTGATGTTAAAGACGTTGTCCTTCTTGATGTAACTCCACTTTCACTTGGAATTGAAACGATGGGCGGAGTATTCACGAAACTGATTGACCGTAATACTACGATTCCGACAAGTAAATCACAAGTATTCTCGACAGCGGCTGATAATCAAACGGCAGTTGATATCCATGTCCTTCAAGGTGAGCGTCCAATGTCAGCGGATAACAAAACTCTTGGTCGTTTCCAATTGAGTGACATTCCACCGGCACCGCGTGGAGTTCCGCAAGTTGAAGTGACATTCGATATCGATAAAAACGGTATCGTGAACGTTCGTGCGAAAGATCTTGGTACGAACAAAGAACAAGCAATCACCATCAAATCATCTTCAGGCCTTTCTGATGAAGAGATCGAACGCATGGTACGTGAAGCGGAAGAAAATGCCGATAGCGATAAACAACGTAAAGAAGAAGTTGAACTTCGTAACGAAGCAGATCAATTAGTTTTCCAAACGGAAAAAACGCTTAAAGATCTAGAAGGTAAAGTGGACGAAGCGGAAGTGACAAAAGCGAATGAAGCGAAGGATGAACTGAAAGCTGCAATCGAGAAAAATGAGCTTGAAGAAATCCGCGTGAAAAAAGATGCACTTAACGAAATCGTTCAAGCTTTGACAATGAAGCTTTATGAAGAAGCGGCAAAAGCTCAGCAAGCTGGCGAAGCGGGTGCTGGCGAGTCTGCTCAAGACGATAATGTCGTTGATGCTGAATACACTGAAGTAAACGAAGAAGAGAAAAAATAAAAAGTGCCCCAATCGGGACACTGATATATCGGGCAGTATGCTGCCCCATTGTAAAAAAGTCAAAGTCAGGTTATCTTGACTTTGGCTTTTTTTACAGTGAATGGAAACATTGTTGCAATCACTGATGGGGAATCGTGGGATTTTAGAGGAAAATGTGTGCAAATTGGGGCTGGCAATGCCATTTGCAAAAATGTGTTAAAGCCGTTTGTACTTTTCTAGTTGATTATTATCTTCGTTCAGTGATAATATTACCTTTATGTGAATCGAATCGGGAGTGGATTTTAGATATGAGTAAACGCGATTATTATGAGGTGTTAGGCCTTTCGAAAAGTGCTTCGAAGGATGAAATCAAAAAAGCGTATCGAAAGCTCTCCAAACAATATCACCCTGATATTAATAAAGCGGACGATGCTGCGGATAAATTCAAGGAAATCAAGGAAGCTTACGAAGTATTGAGTGACGAACAGAAAAAAGCCCATTATGACCAATTCGGACATACAGATCCCAATCAAGGCTTTGGCGGTCAGGACTTTGGCGGTTTCGGCGGTTTTGAAGATATTTTCAGTAGCTTCTTTGGTGGCGGCGGACGCAGGAGAGATCCTAATGCACCGCGTCAAGGAGCGGATTTACAGTATACGATGACGCTTTCGTTTGAAGAGGCTGCATTCGGAAAAGATACTGAGATCGAAATTCCGCGTGAAGAGGATTGCGGTACATGTAAAGGATCCGGTGCCAAACCAGGTACAAAGGTGGAAAACTGTTCACATTGTCATGGAACCGGTCAATTGAATGTTGAACAAAACACAGCTTTCGGAAGGATTGTGAACCGGAGAGCATGTCACCATTGTCAAGGAACAGGAAAAATCATTCCTAATAAATGTTCAACATGCGGCGGCGACGGAAAAGTCCAAAAACGCAAAAAAATTCAAGTCAAGGTGCCAGCAGGAATTGATGATGGCCAGCAGTTGCGCGTAACAGGCCAAGGCGAGCCTGGAATCAATGGCGGCCCCGCAGGAGACCTGTATGTAGTCTTCCATGTGCGCAGCCATGAATTCTTTGAACGGGATGGCGATGATATTTATTGTGAAATGCCGGTTACTTTTGTCCAGGCAGCATTAGGCGATGAAATAGAAGTTCCGACGCTCCATGGAAAAGTAAAGCTGAAGATTCCGGCAGGTACACAAACTAGCACTCGTTTCCGTTTAAAGGGCAAAGGAGTTCCGAATGTCAGAGGATATGGCCAAGGAGATCAGCATGTGGTCGTATTGGTTGTCACGCCTAAGAAATTAACGGAAAAACAAAAGGACTTGCTTCGTGAGTTCAGTGATATCAGCGGACAAGGTGTAGATGAACAAGATGATGGCTTTTTCTCAAAAGTGAAGCGTGCTTTTAAAGATAGGTGAATAAAAGTAAAAAGAACAAATTGGGAGTTGGTAGATTATGAAGTGGTCTGAATTTGCAATCCAAACAACGAATGAAGCGGTTGAACCTGTTTCGAATATTCTTCATGAGGCAGGTGCGAGCGGTGTTGTCATTGAGGATCCTCTGGAATTAGTCAAGGAACGTGAAAATGTTTTTGGCGAAATCTACCACTTAAACCCCGATGATTATCCGGATGAAGGTGTAGTCATTAAGGCTTATCTGCCCGTTAACAGCTTCCTTGGCGATACCATTGATGCTATTAAGGAATCAATCAATAATCTCCTTCTTTTTGATATTGACCTTGGGAAAAATGTTGTTTCAATTAGTGAAGTGAATGAAGAAGAGTGGGCGACGGCTTGGAAAAAATATTATAACCCCGTCAAGATATCCGAACGTTTTACCATCGTGCCAACGTGGGAAGACTATACTCCGGTAAGCAGTGACGAATTGATCATTGAACTTGATCCAGGCATGGCCTTCGGAACGGGAACACACCCGACGACGGTCATGTGCATCCAAGCGCTGGAACGAACAGTAACGCCTGGGGATTTAGTCGTTGATGTAGGAACTGGTTCTGGTGTTCTAAGCATTGCAGCTGCATTATTGGATGCAAAACGAATCCAGTCACTTGATTTGGATGAAGTGGCAGTACAGTCAGCCAAGCAAAACGTTGAAATAAATAACGTGCAGGATAAAGTGTCCGTGTCACAAGGNAACTTACTGGATGGTGTAAATGAACAAGCGGATATCGTCGTGGCTAATATTCTTGCCGAAGTGATCATGCGTTTTACGGATGATGTAGCGAAAGTCGTTAAACCTGGCGGATATTTCATCGCTTCCGGAATCATTCAAACTAAGAAACAAGATGTGAAGGAAGCGATTATAGCATCTGGTTTCACCGTTGAGGAAACGATCTTGATGGAAGATTGGGTGGCAATAATCGCAAAAAGAAATGCTTAATTGGAAAAGTTACTCTGATTATCGGTTTTTTTGATAGTCAGAGTACCTTTTTTTAGCTTGAATCTTTGCACGGCTTGCATTCTGGATTCCCGACTGTTAGCCTGTGAGTTATTTAGACTAGACGAAGTGGGTGGCAGTGTGCAACGGTATTTTCTTAACGAAGCAGATATCAATGGAAACATGGTGACGATATCAGGTGATGATTTTCACCATATCGCCAGAGTGATGAGAATGGGACCAGGTGAGCGGATCATCACGGTGAAAGGTAATGGCATGACAGCTATCGCGGAAATTTCGGAAATTACTGATGATGCTGTNATAGGTACNGTAACCGAATGGAAGAATGAAGAAAAGGAACTTCCTGTAAGGGTNGTGATTGCGAGCGGTCTGCCTAAAGGGGATAAATTGGAATATATCGTTCAAAAGGGCACTGAACTGGGTGCCGTTGAATTTATCCCTTTTATTGCTGCTCGTTCGGTGGTAAAATGGGACCACAAAAAGGTAGGCAAGAAATTGGAGAGGCTCCAGAAGATTTCAAAAGAGGCGGCTGAGCAATCTCACCGCACGGTTATCCCTGCCATCAAGGAACCGATGACGGCAGATCAGCTAGCTGGGTATGCAACTGGTTTCGATCATAAATTAATCGCTTTTGAAGAAGAGGCAAANCGGGGGGAAACTTCTGTACTNGCTTCTGTCTTGAAAGNTATTACTGCTGGGCAATCCATCCTATTCGTTTTTGGGCCTGAAGGTGGTTTAGCAGATAAGGAAATTGAAAAACTGACTGATGCCGGTTTTATGGCTTGCGGTCTTGGACCAAGAATATTAAGAACTGAAACAGCACCTTTATATGCACTTTCCGCTGTTTCTTATCATGTAGAACTTTTGAGGTGATGAAAAATGGCAACGGTCGCTTTCCATACATTAGGCTGTAAAGTGAATCATTATGAAACAGAGGCTATATGGCAATTATTCAAAACTGGGGGATATGATCGTGTTGAGTTTGAAAATACATCAGATGTATATGTCATCAACACATGCACGGTGACAAACACTGGCGATAAGAAAAGCCGTCAGGTCATCCGTCGTGCCATTCGTAAGAATCCGAATGCCGTCATAGCGGTGACGGGATGTTACGCACAGACATCGCCGGCAGAAATCATGGCCATACCAGGTGTGGATATTGTTGTAGGAACACAAGACAGGGTTAAACTGCTTGATTACATTGAACAATTCAAGGTTGAGCGTGAACCAATCAATGCCGTAGGAAATATCATGAAAAACCGTGTCTACGAAGAGTTGGATGTACCTGCTTTCACAGACCGTACACGCGCTTCACTGAAGATTCAGGAAGGCTGCAATAATTTCTGCACTTTCTGCATCATCCCTTGGGCACGTGGCTTGATGCGTTCCCGCGATCCAAAGGAAGTCGTTCATCAGGCTGAACAGCTTGTCGAGGCAGGCTATAAAGAGCTAGTCCTTACCGGAATTCATACGGGCGGCTACGGAGATGATTTGAAAGACTATAATTTGGCGATGCTGCTGCGGGACTTGGAAAAAGTCGATGGGCTGAAGCGTATCCGTATTTCATCCATTGAAGCCAGCCAAATTACAGATGAGATCATTGAAGTGCTGACGAATTCGAAAAAAGTGGTACGTCATTTGCATATACCAATCCAATCGGGTTCCGATACCGTTCTAAAACGGATGAGACGTAAATATACGATGGATTTCTTCGGTGATCGAATCGAAAAGCTGAAAATTGCACTTCCGGGTCTTGCCGTTACCTCTGATGTCATCGTAGGTTTCCCGGGTGAAACTGAAGAAGAATTCATGGAGACATATAACTTTATAGAAAAATATAAATTCTCCGAACTTCATGTTTTCCCATATTCAAAACGGACAGGGACTCCGGCTGCCCGTATGGGAGATCAAGTGGATGAAGATATCAAAAATGAACGAGTCCACCGCCTTATTACGTTGTCGGATCAGTTGGCAAAAGAGTATGCCTCCCGATTCGAGGGGGAAGTTCTGGAAGTCATTCCTGAAACGAAGTTGGAAAATGGCCTTTATGAGGGCTACTCAGATAATTACATGAAAGTCGTCTTCCCGGCATCGGAAGAAATGGTCGGTGAAATCGTCAAAGTTAAAATCACAAAATCTGGCTATCCATTTAGTGAAGGTCAGTTCGTGACGGTCGTGAAGGATTTTCCGTTGCAACAAGCATCCAATATCTAATCAAAGACAGCGGTAAATCGCTGTCTTTGAGTTTGTAGACAAAAGGGAGTTCTATCTGGATTGTTAAACTAAGTTGATTGGAACGTAGGGTACGAGACTCCTGCGGGAAAAGCGCGTCCTAGGGAGACCCCACAGGCGCCAAGAGCGCCGAGGAGGCTCCCGGACCGCCCGCGGAAAGCGAGTGCCTGGAGTGGAAATCAACGTTCATATTTTAAACTCCCTCAAAAAAATGTAGGCAATCTTAATTAATATCGAGTTTGTTCACAGTCTGTAAGGCAGCGGTTAATCGCTGTCTTTTTTTATCCTCTTTTTAATGTGTTTTCTTGGCACTTTCGGGTAAAGACTATATATATCGTCAAAGTGGATAAACTATGGTATCATGAGAGGTACGTACAACTAGGTATAGATTGTTTTTGAGGAGGATTTATTAATGTCACAAAATGTAGCAGGTTTAATTGACCACACGTTATTAAAAGCAGATGCAACCAAAGAGCAAATAAAGGTATTATGCGAAGAAGCGAGAGAGTATAACTTTGCTTCCGTATGCGTAAACCCAACTTGGGTGAAATATGCAAGTGAACTTTTGGAAGGTTCAGAAGTGAAGGTATGTACGGTTATCGGCTTCCCTCTAGGTGCAACCACACCGGAAACCAAAGCTTTTGAAACGAAAGATGCCATCGCCAATGGTGCTCACGAAGTCGATATGGTGATCAATATCGGCGCATTGAAGGACAAGGATGATGAGTTGGTAGAGCGGGATATTCGTGCTGTGGTAGCGGCATCCACTGGTAAGGCTCTTTCAAAAGTGATCATTGAAACTTCTTTATTGACCGATGAAGAAAAAGTCCGTGCATGTGAATTGGCTGTAAAAGCCGGAACGGATTATGTGAAAACATCAACTGGTTTTTCGACCGGAGGAGCGACAGTTGAAGATATCGCGCTTATGAGAAAAACGGTTGGCCCGAATATCGGTGTCAAAGCTTCAGGCGGGGTCCGCAACACGAGCGATGCCCAGAATGTGATTGAAGCTGGTGCAACAAGAATTGGAGCGAGTGCAGGTGTCTCCATCGTGAAGGGCTTAACGGCTGATTCCGATTATTGATTTTGTAAGGACCGTATAATTCCCTAAAATAAAGCAGGCGGAGAAAAATGAATTATTTTTTCTCCGCCTGCTTTTTATTGATTCCAAAAATAATTCAACTGGCAATTTCCCTTGCCCGTATATTGGCCTATTTCTTCCATAAAAAAAGAGGACCTGTATCATTTTTGGAACCCATACATTCAAAAATAAGTTTATTGTGGATGTAATAGATATTAGGAGGTATCAAACAGGGAGTATACATGCTTATATTAAATTGGGTTTTCATTTTGAATGGTAAAATGCAAGGTGAAATTTTACAATTCAATAACCGTTTTATTTATAATGGCAGTAACTGCTTTTTATCTAACATCATTCTCTAATGAAAGTTTGCTGATTTTAATAGTAGCTGTTGTATTATTGTGTGGTTTGAGCATATTGAACCATAAAACTAATTATAAAAAGATTATCTGAAATCGTTTACCGCCCTTATGGCTGTCCCATAGTCAGTTGCCAATGACTTTTGGACAGCCCTTATTTTTTTAAGTGTGGCCGATGCACCAAAAGAATGAGGTTGGAGAATCGCCGTGCGAATGGCAAGACGGCCAAAGAAGTCAAGATATTGAAAATGACACTGGCATGCGCGAGCTGTGTCCCTTTGTTTTCGGTGAAATAGGCAGCCGTACTTTCCAGGATGTCCACAAAAGGCAGGAATGCGGCAACCCCGATGACGTTCAGCCAAATATGTGCATAAGCTGTGAAGGCAGCTTGTCTGCCAGAACCGATGCTGGCCATGTATCCGGTGATGCAAGTGCCGATATTCGATCCGAGCATGATGATGATTGCCGAGGACACGGATAACTCCCCATTCATCAAAAAACTCATGGCTATCCCGATGGTTGCAGAACTGGAGTGAATGAGTGCCGTCAATAATAACCCGGCAATCAGGGCATAACTCATATGGCCCTCTATGTACTGGATAAGCGTTTGTATGGATGGATAGGCTGCAATCGGTGTCGAAAGCGTTTTAAAACCGCTCATCGCCGCGAAGATGGCCGAGATTCCGATCAGGGACATTCCTAGGCTTCTCGGTAATGCTTTTGGCATGAAGCAAAGGAAAGCGCCGCTTACGACACCGGGAATGATCCAGCGATCCAAAGAGAAAGTCATGAACTCTGCTGTAAAGGTGGATCCGATATTCGTTCCAAGAATAATCCCGATTGTTTGCGGGAATGTTAAGCTTCCTGCGGAAACGAGGCCGACCGTCATGACCATGACCGCCGAGCTGCTCTGCAGGATCCCGGTAAAGATGGTTCCGGCCAAGAAGCCTTTCCATGGCTTATCCGTAACCTTTGAGAGAAAAGTTTTTAATGCTGCACCGGACATATTGAACAGTCCGATTCGTAAAACTGACATACCTGCCAAAAATATCGCAATGAATAAAATGAATAAAAATAGCTCATGCATGACTGTCACCTCATAGTAAGCTTATGGCCCATTAACGGGGGACATGCTATAAATTGGGATTTCATGCAAGCTGAATCATCGCTTAGTGAAAAATTATGATAATAACACGATTATATTCAAAATAAGTTTGATTTTATTGGTTGACCTGCTAAAGATGATATATTATAATTGTTTAGTACATGTATAACATGTTGACAACTTGAGTTAGTGTGTTGTTTTCGGAGGGAGGGAAAGAGATGTCTAAAACCGTCGTTCGTAAAAACGAATCGCTTGAAGATGCTCTTCGTCGTTTCAAACGTACTGTATCTAAAGCAGGATCGCTTCAGGAAGCTAGGAAGCGTGAATTTTATGAAAAACCAAGCGTAAAACGTAAGAAAAAGTCTGAAGCTGCAAGAAAACGTAAATTCTAAGAGAGGGTGGAAAGATGAGTCTTCTCGAGCGTTTAAATAATGATATGAAACAAGCGATGAAGAACAAGGAAAAGGACAAACTATCTGTTATTCGGATGCTGAAAGCTTCTATTCAAAACGAAGCCTTGAAGCAGAGACAAGATTTAACAGATGATGAAGAATTGACAGTGCTCTCTCGCGAATTAAAACAACGCAAAGACTCCCTCCAGGAGTTTGAAAACGCAGGTCGTTCAGATCTCGTGGATAAAGTCCGCACCGAACTAGTATACGTAGAGGCATATATGCCTCAGCAACTTTCAGAAGAAGACATTTCTAAAATCGTTAACGAAACGATTTTAGAAGTCAATGCAACATCCAAAGCAGATATGGGCCGAGTTATGGGAGCTTTAATGCCTAAAGTTAAAGGTAAAGCGGATGGTTCTCTAGTTAACAAATTAGTACAACAACATCTATCTTAAACTCTAAACTTAAAACTCGAAACCTAACCGCAGGCAAATTGCCTGTGGTTTTTGTGTATTTCATGAATTTTATGCGTATATTATTGAAACGAAGCCCAAGATAATTGTGGCACTTTTAATTTTATTTGCTTTTTTTGAAACCTTTTTCATATACATACGTAATAACTAAAGAACAGGGTAAAGGGTTGCTTCAATTGCTCCTTATTCGAATTTTAGTTGCGGGCTGAATTTACTGGTAAGTTCCTGGATAATGGGACACTTACCGCGTTTAATACGGGAAAGGGGGCGTTCCGTTGAAAATTTGGCGTTATTTATCTGTACTCCTATTTGGATTGCTGTTCACCTTGTCTTCCTTTGGTGGTGCGACGGTATCTGCAAACGAGAAGATCGTTTACCATGTACCCATTGAAGAAACGGTGGAAAAGGGACTCTCGGCCTTTTTGGAACGAGCACTGACCACTGCTGAAGCAGCAGATGCAGATCTTGTCGTTTTCGAGGTGAATACCCCTGGAGGTGCTGTGGATGCAGCAGGGGAAATTGCAAAGTTACTGGCGGATTCACCAATAAAGACAGTTGCCTATGTCAATAACAGGGCTTTATCTGCAGGGGCATACATTTCTTTAAGTGCGGATGAGATCTATATGGTTCCGAGTGCCACCATGGGATCNGCAGCTGTGATTGATTCAACAGGGAACGCTGCAAGTAAGAAAGCGCAATCTTATTGGTTGGCTGCCATGAAGACNGCTGCNGAACAAAATGGACGTGATCCCATATACGCCCAGGCGATGGCGGATGTTGACATCGATCTACCCGAATATGGAGCGGAAAAAGGGAAGTTGCTGACATTTACAGCCGAACAGGCAAAAAAGGCTGGGTATAGCGAAGGCACCGTCTCTGGAAAAGCGGAGCTGTATAGTATACTTGGAGTTGAGGATGCTGATATTCGGTCAATCGAAGAAAGCTTTCCTGAGAAACTAGCCCGCTTTTTGACCAACCCGATCGTCGTTCCCATTTTATTAACGATAGCGGGAATCGGGATTGTGATGGAATTGTTTTCACCCGGTTTTGGAATTCCGGGCGTAATTGGAATCACCAGTCTTGTCTTATTCTTCTATGGTCATCTTGTCGCCGGTATCACCGGATACGAATCGTTAGCGATGTTCATCATTGGGGTCATTCTCGTACTAATTGAATTTTTTATCCCAGGGGGGATTATCGGGCTGCTCGGGTTTACAGCGGTAGTGGGGAGTCTATTCCTTGCGACAGGTGATCCGGTCCATATGACGATCTCCTTGCTAATTGCGGTCACCGTATCCATTTTGGTATTCATCCTACTTGTAAAGGTGTTTGGAAAACAGATGAAATTTTTCAGGAAAATGATATTAACCGATGCAACAAAAACGGAACAAGGATATGTCAGCAATCCGAATCGTTTGGATTTATTAGGTGCAGAAGGGAAGGCCCTAACAGATTTGAGGCCTTCAGGAACAGCTTTGGTCAAAGAAGAAAGAGTGGATGTCGTGACCGAAGGGAGCTTTATTTCCAAAGGTTCGACAATCATTATCGTTAAAGTTGAAGGATCAAGGGTAGTCGTCCGGGAAATTCCGGATTCAAATTAAAATTAAAGGATACAGGAAGGATGAATCATTAAGTGATAACTTCAGGAACGGTATTTATTGTACTGGCAGTGATTGCTGCTATCATCGTATTGGCAGTGTTTTTCACATTCGTACCAGTCATGTTATGGATTTCCGCTTTAGCGGCAGGAGTCAAAATCAGTATATTTACATTAGTTGGGATGAGGCTTCGCCGTGTTATTCCAAGCAGGGTCGTCAATCCCCTTATCAAGGCCCATAAGGCTGGAATCAATGTTTCGACGAATCAATTGGAGAGCCATTACCTTGCAGGCGGTAATGTCGATCGAGTGGTGAATGCATTAATTGCTGCAGAACGCGCCAATATCACGTTACCTTTCGAACGGGGTGCAGCCATTGACCTTGCCGGTCGTGATGTACTGCAAGCCGTTCAAATGAGCGTTAACCCGAAAGTGATCGAAACTCCATTCATCTCAGGTGTGGCGATGAATGGTATTGAAGTGAAAGCGAAGGCCAGGATCACGGTCCGGGCCAATATTGAACGCCTGGTCGGTGGTGCCGGTGAAGAGACGATCATTGCCCGTGTAGGGGAAGGGATCGTATCGACGATCGGTGCTTCGCAAATGCATACGGATGTACTGGAACATCCCGATTTGATTTCAAGAACGGTTTTATCGAAAGGGTTGGATTCAGGGACGGCATTCGAAATTCTTTCCATTGATATTGCTGAAGTGGATATCGGTAAAAATATCGGGGCCATATTACAGACGGACCAAGCCGAAGCCGATAAGAAAATAGCCCAGGCAAAGGCCGAAGAACGACGTGCGATGGCTGTTGCACTTGAACAGGAAATGGTTGCCCGTGTTCAGGAAATGAGAGCGAAGGTTGTTCAATCCGAAGCGGAAGTTCCGCTGGCCATGGCCGATGCACTGAAAAGCGGAAATCTTGGAGTGATGGATTATATGAATATCCAAAATATCACGGCCGATACGGATATGCGCGGTTCCATCAGTAAAATATCCGAAAATCCAAAAGATAACAACAATAACCATAATAATAATTAGGTCAGGGAAGGAAGGTCTTTAAATGGGAGATTTTATTGATTTCTTTCTCAAGAACCCATTCCTTATCATTGTCTTGATCGGTATTTTAACGTCCATGTTAGGAAAGAAAAAACAGCCTCAAGATCCTAACACCCCTCCGAAAAAGAAATGGCAGGAGGTCATGCAGGAGCTTCAAGGTGAAATGCAGCAAGGGAATCAGCAGCAAAGACCTGCACCTGCTCCCGTAAGGAAAGTCGAACAGCAGGCAGCACAGGCTGCNGAAGTGATCGATGAGACGACGAACGAAGCGAACAAAAGGATTGCGGAGCTTAGACGGCTACAGCAGAAGTACGATCAAGAGCGTTTGTATCAAAAAGCGAAGGCAGATCAACTTACTTCAACGATTGCTGATAATAACAGTCCGGTCTATCGCAAAGGACCTTCTTTTGGCAAAAAGCAGTTGATTGATGGCATCATCATGTCAGAGGTGCTTGGACCGCCAAGGGCGAAGAGAAGTCTTCAAAGGTCCAGAAGGTGATTCAGAGCCCCTGGCTTTTTTAGACCTTCATTAAATGAGCATGAAAAAATAGACTTTCATTCACTTATAATTTTGTGCTAGAACCCTCTTTCATTTCATACATTGAGATGAAAGGGGGTTCTTTTTTATGGCACACAATTGGGGAAAAAAAGTGAAACAGCTTATGACCAAAACAATGGACCTTCCGCAAGATGTCATGATGGACCTGCCGCGAATTACAATGATCGGACAATTACATATTTATATTGAAAACCATCGTGGCTTATTGGCTTTTACAGACAGCGAAGTACGATTGATGCTGAAAAATGGGCAGTTGCTGATAAAGGGAAATGCCTTTGTCATAAAGACGATTTTGCCGGAAGAAATCATGCTCGAAGGCAAAATTGACAAGGTTTATTTTATCAATGAATGATCCCGGGAGGTCTCCATGAAAAACCAATGGACAAACTATTATACAGGCTATGTAAAGGTGAAGGCTTATGGAAAAGGTGCAGAACGNTTNATTAATATGCTGACGAGAAGGGGGCTTCATATCTGGGANGTGAAGCGTGTCGGAAGTGAAGCCCTGATTTTCCATATGGATATCAGGGATATCCCCAAACTNCGTCAGGTCATGCGTAAGAGTGANTGTAAAGTAAAGTTCATGCAGGGAAAGGGTTTCCCTTTCCTGATGAAGAGAGTCATGAAAAACAGCGGGTTTTTAGNGGGGATGATCGCNTTCCTGCTNTGNATATTTGTNCTTTCCAATATGGTATGGGGCATCGAGGTTCAAGATGCCAAACCGGCAACCGAGCATGCCATCCGGAAAGAATTGGACAAGATGGGCGTGAAAATCGGTAAAGTGCAATTCTTTGTTGATGATGTGGATACGATTCAGCGTAAGCTGTCGGACCGGATCGGTGCATTGACATGGGTGGGGGTCGAGCTAAAGGGAACGACATATCATTTTCGGGTTGTGGAAAAGCGGCAGCCTAAAGAGGTCGAGAAAACATCTCCACAGAATTTGGTAGCATCAAAAAAAGCGATAATCGCTGATATGTTCGTTGAAAAAGGACAATCTATTGTTAATGTGAATGATTATGTAGGAAAAGGACAACTTCTTGTTTCAGGATTGATTGGTAAAGAGGATAAACAGGAAATTGTATCCGCAAAGGGAGTAATAAAAGGGAAAACGTGGTATAAAGCGAAAGTGGAAGTTCCGTTAAAAACCAAGTTTTCTGTTTTTAACGGAGATGAAACGAGCAAGCACTTTTTGAAAATGGGGGGCTTTTCCCTTCCGGTATGGGGCTTCAAGGATCCGGGATATGAAAAACAGGAAAAGGAAACGACAGTGAGGCCTTTTCACTTTCTTCAATGGGAGCTGCCGATTTCTTATAAACAAGTGACCTTAAGGAGCAAGGAAGATATTGTACGAAGCTATACGGAGAAAGAAGCGGTGGAGGAAGGCAGGAAAATGGCCAAAGCGGAATTAAAAAAACATTTAGACGAGGAAGATGAAATCGTCGAAGAAAAAATTTTGCACGAAAGCATGGAGAATGGTAAAGTTAAATTGTCTATACATTACCAAGTTATTGAAGATATAGCGATTGGACAGCCAATCATTCAAGGAGACTAACGAATGGCAGATGATGTGAAAGTAATTAAGCTCGAAATCGAATCCCCCAATGAAGCGATCGCGTTATTGGGCAATGGAGATTCAAATGTAAAAGTGCTCGAAGAGGAACTTGGCATTTCCGTCATAACCCGAGGTGAAGCGGTGAGTGTTGCCGGGGATATCGAGCGGGTAACGATGGGGGAGGAAATCCTCAAGGCATTATTGACTGTAGTCAGAAAAGGAATTGCAATCAGTTCCAGAGATGTGCTTTATGCAATTGAATTGGCAAGAAAAGGAACATTGGAGTATTTCGGTGAATTATATGATGAGGAAATCGCTAAAACGGCTAAGGGGAAATCCATTAAAGTCAAAACAATCGGGCAGAGATACTATATCCAGGCAATAAAGAAACAGGATCTTGTATTTGGAATAGGGCCTGCCGGAACCGGGAAGACCTATCTTGCTGTAGTGATGGCCATCAATGCTTTGAAAAATGGACATGTTAAACGGATCATCCTGACACGGCCTGCCGTCGAAGCAGGGGAAAGCCTAGGTTTTCTGCCTGGTGATCTGAAGGAAAAGGTAGATCCTTATCTAAGGCCGCTGTATGACGCTCTCCATGACCTCCTAGGGATGGAACAGACGCAAAGGATGATAGAGCGCGGAACGATCGAAATAGCTCCCCTGGCTTATATGAGGGGTCGTACGCTTGAAGATGCCTTTGTCATATTGGATGAAGCCCAGAATACGACGGAAGCCCAAATGAAGATGTTCTTGACCAGGCTTGGTTTCGGATCGAAAATGGTCATTACGGGAGACCGGACCCAGATTGACCTTCCAAAAGGCATGAAGTCAGGTCTTGTCCGGGTAGAAGAGATATTGAAGAATGTTAAAGGCCTTTCCTTTGTTTATTTTGAACAAAGTGATGTAGTAAGGCATCCGCTTGTCGCTAAAATCATTACTGCTTACGAGCAGGCGAAGTCATAAGAAAAAATCCGCCATTTCAATCGGCGGATTTTTCGTGATGTGTCTAAATGACGAACTTTATGGTGAAAAAGTGGATAAGAAATGACAGAACCTTTACATTTATCAATACGAAGGTGAAAATTCATATGAAAACTGTTATGATTTTACATATCTAGAATAATAAACATCATTTTTTTAGGAGGACCTTCCTTGAA
>Ga0058696_1000512_pt1 | contig 16311 bp, 12 predicted proteins | sample AgamicMgSfrz_FD_55077 | JGI IMG/M metagenome (GOLD analysis project Ga0058696, IMG submission 55077) | Agave microbial communities from Guanajuato, Mexico - Mg.Sf.rz | ecosystem: Host-associated > Plants > Phyllosphere > Phylloplane/Leaf | place: Guanajuato, Mexico | collected 2012-05-30 | reverse complement strand
CGTAAATGTAAAAAAACTAGTACAGATCATTAATCAAAGAATAGAGTATTTATATAATAGAGATCATACAATTGGACATGCGTTCTTCCTGTGTGATGATTTATCAGAAAAAGAATTAATAAATATTATGAAGAAAAAGGTTATTCCTTTATTACAAGATTATTTTTATGATGATTGGGAAAAGATTGAAATGATCTTAGGTGGGGCAGCCAGTGATGATAGTTCTAGTTATTTCCTGAAAAAAGAAAAAATAAAGCCAACTGATATTTTTATTGGGTTAAATAATCATTACTTGGAAGAGCAAATTAAATATTCAATTGTTTCACAGCCAAATAAACAGGCATTGATGAATATTTATAAAGGGCAAAATAGTTAATGAAGAACATTATATTAACGGAATGTCATGACGTTATATGGATTACTGAGAATACAGAGGATAGCAATACAATTACACCATCACAAGCAGATGAACTGGCTAAGTTTATTGAAACCCAAAAGCTTAAAGGTGAGTATATAAGCTGGGGGAATAAGAGTATTAAGTTTATAAATTATGTTGGGTTTATTCAGTGTACAACGTTTTCTATAGAAATTTTACCCAAGGTAGCCTTACATAATGATTTTAATCAAATGCGTAAAGTGTTAATTGGAATGCTAAATGATTGTGGCTATTTTAATGTTAAAACTTCAACTTTATCCCAGTTGCAATTAATAGATGGATCTTTACTTGAAATTTTTGGACGAATTTATGCATACCATTTATTTAAAGAACTGACCAAAGGTATTATGATGGAGTATCAGCAAGTAGAAAACAACTTAATGATGTTAAAAGGTTCTCTTATTGTTCAAAAGCATATTAAAGAGAACTTGAGCCGCAATAAGAAGTATATGGCGTATTGTGAATATGAAGAAAGAACTATTAATCATGAGATTAATCAGGTATTTATAGCTGCTAACCAATTACTATTAAAAAATATTAAGGATATAGAAACTCAAAAACTGCTGAAGCAAATAGATCATATGTTAGATGGGGTACAGTCGAGGATATTCTCAAAAAAACAGTTAACGAGAATCAATTTAGATCGAATAAATAAAAGGTTTGAAACGCCTTTATTATTAGCAAAGCAGTTTTTAATGAATGTAACAGCTAGTTTTAGTGTAAAGAATGCAAGGTCATTTTCATTTCTTTTTGAAATGAATGATTTGTTTGAAAGGTATATAACAGGTTTAGTAAAACAGGTAACTGAGTATGCTGTATACCAGCAACATAAAGAATATAGATTGCTAGTAAATGAACACAATGGTAATGACATTTTTCAACTAAAACCAGATATTGTTGTTGATAATGGTAGAACACAAATTATTATTGATACAAAGTGGAAGTCTTTAACGAGTGGAAATCGTTCAGGAGTAAAGCGAGAGGATTTATTTCAAATGTATGCATACTTAACACGATATGAACATGCCAAAACAGCAATTTTGTTGTATCCGAAGCAATTAGAATTTGAAATTGATTACAATGAGCACATTCAATCTTGGTATTTACATGCTGATAAAGAGAAAAAGTTGAAAGTATATGGTGTATCACTAGAAAGTAAGGTTAAGACAATTAAGGAACTCAATAAAATTCTTCAAATAAATGGATTGTAAATAATATATAAATATTAATTAATTGTATTTAAGGTGATATATGAAAAGTTGATTAGTTTAGATAACAATGCAAATATTAAACGTAAAAATAAAGATAGCATTGTTGTAATAGAACTGAAAAGGGGCGAGATACTAAAAAATGCAAGGTGAGCGAATTGTCAAAAATTAGTTTTTGCATTATACGAGAACGCTGATAGAATGCACCACTCAATCAGTGTTCTTTGTTTATGTGATTATTATACTTTTAACATATTATGTAAGGAGAAGAATCAAATGAATACAAAACTTGTTTATCTATATATAAAAGATATAAATCGAGGGTTTCGCAATATTGATTTTAATTTTACGGATGAGTTTATAGTAAAATATGACCCGGAAACTCATGTTCTAAATATAGAAAAAAATGAAGAAAAAGCCTTTGACCTGTGGGGAGAAAGAATTAATAGTATTGATTTAATTGTTGGAAAAAATGGAGCAGGAAAATCAACAATATTAGATTTAATTGCTGAAACAAATATTAATCGTAGACATTTATTCAATAATTATAGAGAAGTAGTGATGAATGGTCATCATAAAAATAGTTTTTCTGAATGGTTTGCTATTTATTATGTGGAAGAAGATAAATTTGTTGTAGAGGGAGCGGGGCCTAATATATTATTTGAAGAAAAAGTAACACCATCTCATGAATACTCTTTTGTTTGTAGATATTCCTTTAATGAGAAAAAATTATATTTTAAAAAGTATATTCAGTTTGAACCAAGTAATATTGAAAAAGTTCATCAAGCATCTCTTAATAATACATTAATATTCATGTATGATAATGACTCCAAAGAATTAAACTGGTTAAAAACTGAAAAACAGGATTATTCTTTAGATCATTATGTTGGATTTAACCGAGTTAAGATTTCGCAAGCAAAATTTGGTAACATATATCATTTTTTGACTAAAGAATATGAAATGCTAGAGACGAAACAATTTACCGCTCAGAATGTTTTTTGCATAATAGACAAAGGTAATTTATTTAGGGATATAGATTTATCAAAAAAAGATATAAATAAATTAGAATTACTTTACCAGGGGCAACCACTAATTACTTCAAAGTTATCTCAAGAGATTTTTTCATTTTTAAAGAATAAAGAAGAACCTATTCCTTTTAGTAGCAAAGAAAAATTTATTATCACATTATTAGAAAATTATATTGTGAATGCATGGATTAATGGAATTAATAAAGATAATGTAGAACAGAAAAAGGTAAATAAATTAAAACAAACAATAGATGCTGTGAAGTTTAAAGGTTTGCCACAAGAGAAATCCTTTGAAGATCTATTAAAATATTTATTTTTGGTATTAAACCATGTATGTGATGCCCTTTCTGATAAGTACCTTGATGGTGAAAAGACATACTATGCAAAAGCACTAATAGATTTTATAGATCATTTACAAATTATAAAAGATGAGTACTTTATTTCTTCCAACAAAATAAAAATACCAATTAGTAGTGTTTTTGATGAAAATATAGAACTGTTGCTAACAGTATATGATTCGTATTCCCCAAATGATGAAGATATGAAAAATGATCTGCAAAGAGTTATTGATGTCTATTATTCAAACATGAGTAGAGGAGAAATGCTCTTTGTTAATCACTTTTCCTCTTTATATAAAGCACTAGCATTATCTGAGAATCCAAGTATTAAAAATATAATCATATGTCTAGATGAGCCCGAAGAATCTTTTCATCCAGAGTGGGCAAGAAAATATATTTATTATTTAACTACCTTTTTAAATCAAGTGAAAAAGGGTCAACATATTAAATATCAAGTTATTATTAGTACGCATTCTCCATTTATTGTTTCTGATATTCCAAAAAGTAATATTACATGTATAAAACTATTTGAAGAAGATGGGACATATTCTCGTATTACTGAAAAGGCGAATTTTGGTTTTGGGAGTAATCTGTATGACATTATAAAGGATGACTTTTTTCTAGATTCCTCAATAGGTGAATTTGCGACAAGGGAGATTAATAAGGTTTTGGAGAGAATAAATATTTTATCAAATTATAATGAAGAGGCTGTAAAAGAAATACAGTCATTTGTAAATATAATAGATGATAAATTTATTCAAAATAAATTAAATGCAATTCTTAAGCAGAAGGTAAGAGAGATCATGTCGGATGATGAAAAAAAAGCACGTATTATAGAATTAGAAGAAGAGTTATCTCGACTTAAGGGGAGTAACAATGATAAAGATTGATCCGCAAAAAATTATAGAATTGTCAGAAGAATATATTCAACAAATGATGCCAATTATACAAGAAAAGTATAGGGTTTTAAAAACAGAAAATGATATTAATCCTTTTACCGATGAACCTGTTGTAAATCTATTTGAGGATAGCAATGGTGAGTTAAATGAAGAGTTAATTAAAACAATTTTAATTGATCCTTTTCCTGATAAGTACAAGCAATTATATCCCCAACTAGGGTTTTATTATAAAACAGCCTTATTAGCATTTTATGATGAAAAGTATTTAAAATGGAAGATAAAGAAACGGACAATCTCACGTGAACATTTAGCAAAAGTAAGAGAAGATAATATAATAAGTTTAAATAATCCATGGGTTGAATCAGATATAACACATACAGACCATATACATTATAAAAAATCATGGAAAAATTATAAAATATTAATCAATCATATTAAATGTAAACTAGATCAACTAAATCACTCAATTGGAAAAATGATAGATTATAAGTATCTAACAGAGGAGATAAGGCATTACATTTTGTGTTCATCAGAAATTAGGGTTTGTCCTTATTGTAATAGACAATATATTACTACTTACAATAAAAATAAAAACCTTCGTTCTACGAGTGACCTAGATCATTTTTATCCAAAAGTTACATTTCAGTTATATTCATTAACATTATTTAACTTTATCCCAGCTTGTTCTATATGTAATAGTAGGTTTAAAAAAGCGAGAAAACTTAAAATCTTATATTTATATGAAAAAGGTTTTGAAGATCAAGTTACTTTTAAAGTAAAACCAACTTCTACATATAATATTAATTCTTTAATTGGGAATACTAATGATTTTGATTTAGTCTTGGAGTTAAATAGTGCCTATTCAGATGATGATGATGAGATTAAAGGTCATTTAGAAATGTTTAGGTTAGAGGAAGTCTATCAATCTCATAAAGATTATGTACAGGAACTCTTATATAAAAGCAAAGCATATTCTTCAGCTTATAAAGAGATGACTGAACAATTGCTTAAAACAAAGCTTTCAGAGGAGGAATTTAATCTTTTTTTATTTGGCGTTGTTGGGAATGAAAAAGATTTATTGAACAAACCTTTATCTAAACTAACAATTGATATATTAGATCTACGTAAATAATTAATGGAGATTTATATATAATATGTTTTGTAGGTTTTAACATATTTCAGGAGCAAATGTAATAAATGCAAGTGATTCAAAATTTAGAACTAACAGATGTAGAATTATTACCTAACAAAAAAAGCCTTCCTGCTATGGAAAGCTTTTTTATTTAGGGGTTCGGGGGAAATATATCTCCCTGTTCCGGCGGATCAAAAACAGTAATATCAGTAATTATATTAAGTGAATCTGGCCCATCTATTTGTACTCAAAAGTTGCAACCAGCTGTACCATCATTAAACCAATGTGGACTTACATTTTTTACATAAACCAGGAAATTACCTTTATAAAAACTCATACTCTGTGCAACAAGAGATATTTTTGTACATGATAAATCAGAAGCACAAGAGCAACTCAAACTTGTGCTTCTGATTTATCATTAAATTAATATATAACATTGAATGGTGATAATAGAATTTAGAAAGTTCAATTGAATATAGGCTTGAAGGTGAATGGTGTTATAAAAAGACTATACGATAAAAATAGTATTAAACGAAGAATTAATAGAGGTCTTCATATAGAGTTTAAAAATTTATGTTGTTGTATGCAACTCAATGCGTATTTTGATTATAAGTTTTCGAGGATATTTAATACTTGTTGTGATTAAAAGGAGAACCATTCTTTGATAGCATGATATAAATTATCTGCTAGAATATGTTGAACTAATTTTATGTTGATTAGTCCTTAATTTTGAATTTATGCAAATTTGATAATCAATGAAATAGTACACTTGTTATTTTAAATCTATTATAATGAATGAGTTGCCAATATTCGACATTAAAGTAGGGGTGAAGTCTTTATGGGTATTTATTTAAAAGTGTTGCCAGCAGCAAATGGTGATTCTTTTTTAATCAAAATAAGGGAAAAAGAGTTTAGTAAAAACATCTTAATTGATGGAGGTAAAGGGGTTTTATGTCAAAGTAAGTTGAAACAAGAATTTCAAAATATTAAGCAGACTAACGATAGCATAGACTTATTAATTGTCACTCATATTGATGATGACCATATTTCGGGAATATTGAAATTATACCAAGATAAAAAAGTAGATAAGTCAATTGTAAAAGAAGTTTGGTTTAACTCTGGTATACTAATGTCCAAACAGTTTAGTGGGCAAGAAGATTCTTTAAGAGAAATCCCTTTAGCGCAAATATCAAGAAAAATGAGTGTTACTCAAGGGATAACTTTAGAAGACGAGCTTAAAAAATCGGGGAATTGGTATCAGGGATTAATTACTTCGGAAATAAGATCAAGCATAGATAATACCAAAATAACTGTATTATCTCCTGACTTAGAGATACTTAAGGATTTAAATATTAAGTGGATAAAAGAAATGGAAAAATTGAAAAGAAAGAAAAATATGAGAAAAAAAATGTCAGCTTCAACAGACTATCATCATTCTTATAATGAATTATGCAAAAATGTTTTCGAAGAAGATAACTCATTATTTAATAAAAGTAGTATAGCCTTTTTACTAGAACATGAGGATAAGAAATTACTAATGCTAGGGGACTCTCATCCTTCGGTAATTATAAATAGTTTACATGAGCTAGGGTACTGTGAAACTAATAAATTAAAAGTTGATTTAATGAAAGTGTCTCATCATGGAAGCAAAAAAAATACTAATGTAGAGTTGTTGAAAATGATAGATTGTGTAAATTTTGTAGTTAGCTCAGATGGCAGTAAACATGGATTACCTAATAAAGAGTGTCTTTCAAGAATTATTTGTACAATTAATAAACCATTAAATTTTTATTTTAATTATTCCTCTATGAATAGAATTTTCACCGCAGAAGAATGTAGGGATCTTAATATTAATTGCATTTTTTTAACGGAGGATAATGATTATACGTTGGAGGTTAGGTAGTGGAGATATACTCTAAATATATGAATTTAGCTGTAAAAATATATTGTATAAATGTCGGAGGATCTGGATGTTTATTCCAACCCCATACTAAAGATTATTCATATGTATTAACTGCTAAACATTGTCTAGAAGGAACTGAAGATACACCCCAGAGTTTTACAACAAATGATATAAAAGTATATATAAATTCAAATGAAGAGCCAGCTCAACTGGCGGTATTGGACTTTTATTTACATCCCCAACGTGATCTAGCTGTTATTAAAGTGGAGTACTTAGAAGGAATACCAGGTACATTGGTATCTTTACCAAAAGACAATACTGTCGTAGGGATATATGGATTTCCTAATATTCTTGAAGAGGAAGAGACAGAATGGATGGGGCAAAGGTTGAAATGTTCATTTAATTTTTATTATCCAAATTCAAATATAATAGAATTTATGCCAGAAACAGATGTGATGACCCAATTTTCTGGTGCTAATGAGAATATTGTAGGGTTATCGGGTTCAGGAGTTTACCTTGAAAAAAATAATAATTTGTTTTTAATAGGAATTTTTACCGAGTTAAAAGAAGAGAATGGAGTTTTTAAAAGCCTCTTAGGATTAGATGTTTTATTAATTAATCAATTATTAAAAGAGAAACATCTTCCATTATTAATACCTGAAGAATTATTAGATTTAAAAAAATATGTGGAAAATGCATTCTCTGCAAACGAGGGGATGATAAAACCTGTACTGAAAAAAAATGCTCGCTCTTTAATGGATTTGACACCACAGCAGATTATAGATAATTATAATGAAAAGCTTTATCTCCCATATAATCATTTTATTGAAGAAGATCTCTTGAATCCAAGACTTTGGGAAGGCTGGGTTGCACTGTTAACATATCTGTATATGGAAACTGAAAAGGTTCCAACCAAAGATAACTTTATATTAAGTAGAAAACGAGAACAAATTGAGCACAGAATAAAAATGTTTTTTACAGGGTACAATAATTTGTCTGAGTGTATTATGGAGTTATTTGTTAAAAATTATGATGATTTAGAGCAGAACGACATTATTGTTATTAATAATAATGGTACGACTCCTGGGACAAAAAGTTGTAATAGAGAAAAAACCAGAAGAGTACTAAGGAAAATAGATAGCGGTGAAAGGTATAAGTTAATTGAAGAGGGTATAGATATAAGTAATCCGGAATATTCAAAAGGAATAGAATTTATACATATTGATATATTTTCATCTGAATTTTCTGAATACGATGAGTTAGAAGATATGCCAGAATTAGAGTTGAATTTAAAAAATTGCATTAAAGAGGTGTTTAATAATGTTCCTTAAAAAAAAAGAAATAGTAGAAGAAATAAAAAAAGAAAGTTTTAATAATTCTTTTGATCTTGTGGACTGTTGGATTAAAGATCAAGAGAATTATCAAGTGTATATATTTACTGCTGTATTTGAAGATCAAGAGGAATTAAAAGAAAAGTGGCAACCAATTAGTAGCGATATAGCTCTACACTTTCAAGGAAGTTTACAATCAAATATAGAGATTTGGAATATCTATATTCTATTCATTGTGAGGGGAAAGGTATCTAATGAATTGAGATACTTTGTTGAACAAAACAAGTATTCTTCAAGAAAATTAGTAGTGGATAAAAGAAGGGAATCTATTTCAGAGATTGATATTCAAGAGATAGTAAATGAAAAACTTTTTGATCTTAAATTGAATAGTTCAGAATGTGGCACAAAAAATCAAGAATCAATTGAAGATTTATTGAGAAAAAATAATCAAAAAATATTTGAAGTAATAAGTGAAAATAAGGATAAACCATCCAGTTTATTTACTAAGTATTTAGAGGTGTTGGAATGAATATAAAATTAAAAGGAATTGAAATAGATGCATTCAGAGCATATAAGGAAAGACAATTGTTTAATTTTCTAAATGAATCAGGGGAAATTGCTAATCTTGTTGTAATATTTGCACCTAATGGTTATGGAAAGACCTCTTTTTATGATGCAGTAGAATGGGCATTGACTGGGAAAATAAACAGGATCTCTAATAATGGAATAATGAGGAACACAGCTGATTATGAGCAGGGCAGTATATTGAGGAACAAAAAGAGTGATCGGAGTTTCGGGAGAGTTAAAATAATTGCGGAGAAAGATTTTATTTTAGAAAAGAAGACCAAGGAGCTCGGAAAGTATGGTAGAAAAACAGATTATTGCGAGGGGGAAATTATATATAAATCATCTAAGTTTGATGATATCGATTTATCTGAATTTTCATCTACATCTATTTTAGGTCAAGATAAGATCGATTCATTTTTACGTTTTTCTAATCCTAGAGAAAGATTTGATACACTATCAAATTTTTGGGATGACTCTGACGGAACCTCTTTATTTAAATCAATACTAGTGATGTACAATGAATCAAAGAGAAAAATGGATGAATATAAAACTAAAATAAAAAAAATAGAGCAAACGATAGTAGAATTAGTTATTAGGCCAAATATTATAAGTGAAATAAATAAATTAATTGAAGAATTTAATGATTTAAAAATAAAAAATTTAACTATAAATAATTTTAGCATAGAGAATTGTTCAGCATTTGTTTCGGTTGTCATAAATCTTAGAGCAGATATGTTAAAGAGAAAAGATAGAAATGATAAAAAATTAAAAGCAACCAATTATTTATTAAACAATTTTTCAATTTATAATACTAATACTACAGATATTATTAATTTAAATATTGAATTGAATAATTTTATTAATATTTTGAGTAAATTTAATAAGAAAAAAGTAAATGAAGAAAGAATATCAGTAATATCCACAAATATAATTAATTTAAATGCAAGAATAGAAATTTTAAGAAAGTTGCAGAGCTATCATAATAAATATTTTGCAATTAGTAATGAAATAAAAAATAAAGAAGTGTTAAATTACGAAATCGTCTCGGAAATATCTAATGATAATGTTAAAAAAATAGAATGTACATCTTCTTTGAAAAATGTTAATAATAAAATAGAAAACACAGAAAAAACAATTAATATAATTGGGAGAAATTTAAATGAATTAGATATTCAATTTAATCAATATCATTATTTGGTTAATAAAAGAAAAATATTTATGAAAAACATTGGGAAAGTAGAGCGAGTAATAAGCTTGCGTTATCAAAGAATACATTGCTTAAGAAATAAGAAGAATAAATATGAAGAATGGTTGAAATATGAACCACAATTTTTGATAAATGTTAAATTGGATGAACCAGATAAAGATATACTTTCGTATATAAAGGAATTAAGGCAGAAATTAAGTAACCTAAAAACGCTGGAAGAGGATTTAGTCCAAAAAGAAAAGGATTATTTGAATTGCGGTAAGTTAAGTAAACAGTTAAATGAAATAGCTAAGTTTGGGAAACAATTTATTGAAGGAACACAAACTTCTACTTGTCCGTTATGTAAAAAAGAATATCAGAATTTTAATGAATTGATAAAAAATGTAAATAGTGGTATAAAAGATGTATTAAATTTAGAACAGATATCCAATGACATAAAAATGATCAAAAATAACATTGAAAATGTTCAAAATGAAATTGAGCGAAGTAAAATGCAATTTAGAAGTTATATTTCAGAGGGAATTTCAATTTTATCGGATCAAATAATAAAGGGTGAAGAAAAAAACACATTAAATCGCTTTTTAATGGATCGACTCGGAGATAAAATAAAGAATAATCATATAAAAATAGATGAGATAAAGAATTTCTTTACTAATTTAGGTGCAGATATAGAATTAGAGAAAATAATTGATTTAAAAGAGATAAAAGATGTATTAATTAGTAAGATTGATGATCATAAGAAGATATTAGAATCTTACCTAATAGAAAAAAAATTTGTGGAGCACAATATTAAAAAAATAGAAGAAGAGCTTGATATTAAAGAAAAACAGATTGTTCTAAATACAAATAAAAAAAGAGAATTAAGTGCAGATCCAATTGTAACTGCAAGTAATAAAATGTTAAATGAATTAAATATAGAGTATGATATTAAGTATATCATTGAAGAAATTAGGAAAGTTAGTGAAGGTATACAACAGGATACTACAAATAAGAATGAGTTAATAAAGGAAAATGATAGTTTAAGCGAAGAACTTGAATTGTATGATGCTGACGAGATTTTAATATTACAAAATTATAAAGAGCTGTTAATGAAAGAAAAGAAACATTTTGTGAATGAATATAAAGAGAAATTTAGTAGGATTTTCCCTTCAATTTTAAAAAAGATTATTAAAGAAGATATAGAAACTCTACACCAAGAAGAATTAAACAGAAGCCAATCTATAAAAACTGGATTATATATATTAGAAAAAATAGATGGTTACAACAAATACATTGAGAATCATATCGAATCCCAAAATAAAAAATCTACAAAAGTAGATTTAGAGAAACAATTAGAAAAAATAGAACGGGCTAATAAAGAGCTCGATATTGTAAAAGAAATGGTGAAAAGTTATATTGAAGAAAAAATTGCTAATGCTTTCAATTTGGAATCTATTAATAGTATATATCAACGAATTGATCCCCATCCTGATTTTTATGATATAAAATTTGAACCAGATCTTACAAGGGACAAACCAGAGTTAAATATTTATGCCTATAGTGAAGAGGATACTTTAGCCCCCATTCTGTATTTTAGTTCTGCTCAATTAAATATTTTATCTTTGAGTATATTTTTAGCCAGAGCTGCTTTGAAAGATAAGAATGGGGTAGATACAATCTTTATGGATGACCCAATTCAGCATCTAGATAACTTAAATGTTTTATCATTTATAGACTTGTTGAGAACACTTACGGTTGACTTAAATAAACAAATCATTGTTTCTACGCATAATGAGAGTTTTTATAACTTAATTAAAAGAAAAATGGATTCCCGACATACTAATTCTAAATATATTGAACTTGAATCTTTTGGGAAGATTAGAGTTTGATAAAAAGGTAACCCTCTGGGTTGCCTTTTTACATGTATAGAAAAATTGTCATGTTTTTTAATTGATGCTCTATTTACTTCAATAAATGCTGCTTAAATATTAATCAATCAGAATTAGCAAAATGAATACACATTAGGACAATATTAGTGGATGCAATCGAGAAAAAGAGCAAACAATTTACACCCAATTTTATCAAACGATTTAAGCGAGCTGTTGATATTAGGGTTCCATACTGATAGATATCGCATATTTACAGAACAAGTTAGGGGGGGAGAGGTGCTGCTTCTCCTTTTTGGACGTTAAGTGTTGAGAATCTATTAATTCAATATGAGATGCGTAAAAAATGTAAGAGGCAGTTAACAAAGGAGCAAATAAAGAAGGATTGCGAGTTATACGAAAAAGGTGAATGGGCACAGCGGCAATTAGCCGAGAAGTTTGGTGTATTAAAAAATATGTGAAGGGGGTTAAAAAGCTGAGACAGATGGGAAAAGTGATTTGATGCGGGAATGGACTATAGACGAGTAAGGCCGTTGGGTCTGGACTATGGATACGGACAGCTTATTGTAAATGGAAAGATGGAACAAGCAAATAAAGTAGTGTATTGACTATACAAAGGTTACGATAGGGCAGTACGATAATTTTTGATAAGAAATGGAAGAGTGAAACAAGTAACTGCTTATTAGGAAGTTAAAAGATGTATTTTGCTATATCCGAAGCAGGAGCAAGCATGTGTGGGAAGTTATCGATACAAAAAACTATTAAAGTTTATACGATATAGATTGATGAGTTTTTCGAGACTTTGAGTGAATTAAAAGAAGATTTTGTACCCCTAGGCCACCTAATTCAGATAAGTAGACAATGGAAATTATGAGTGGCATAAATTAATAGAATTGGTAGCAATAATAATTATACAGTCATTATTGTACTTGTTTAAATCTTCGTTAGAAAAGCGATTATTATATGAATCCTTACTAAATTAGACAACTAAAAGTCGATTCATTTTCTTCTTTTGCCAGTATAAGTAATGAATCGACTTTTGAAGTAGTAAGTAAAATTTATAAATAACCTTGCTCAATATATTGGAAAAACATGGTACAAAGGAGGTGCAGCTCATTTTTTTTATTTTATTAGCACTAAAAGTAACGAGCTAAGTACTATATATACGTTATAAACTCTTTAAAACAAAATACTATAGGATTTTGTTCATTTTGTCATTTTAAAAAAGAAATAATTTAAACTCGTATTTATACAGTTATATACCAAATATAAATTTTCTTTTTAGGGCTGCATTGTAGGTTGTACAGAATTTAAGCTTGAGCATGTTCTTTTATTGTAATCTGCCAATATTGCTTTTTGCATGTTTTGATTATTTAAAGTAGATTCAAAAAAACACTTATTTTGGTATGCAGAAGGTATGTGCTCTTCTCCTTGTTTGGCTGCATTTCTTTGAATTTCAATTTCTTTTTGTAGTGCTTGTATATTATTTATATTGTTACCATCAACATCACGTGCAGTTAACACATTCATGAATGACTCGTATAACAATTCTATATCGCTGGCCCATCTCTCCCTAATATTATAAATACGATCAAAGTTTTTAATCCTAAGTTTAACAAATTCATCAGCAGGATCATTTGGCAATATCTCTACTTCGAATTTAGATTTTTCACCTAATAAATAGTTAATTGTTATTTCATCTATCCCACTGTGAACATAGGGAATAAAAGCATTTCTGATAGCACCTTTACCATTGTTGTTTAGGGGGTTTTTTCCTAATTTAGCTTTTGTATTACAATCGTTACACATTGGTACAAGGTTATCTGCAGCAATTGCTAAGGCTGGATAAATTGATTTAGGAAAATAGTGATCTAACTCTGAATGATTCATATTATCTGTCCAGATAATTTTTCCACAGCATATAGGGCATACTTGGATAGATTTCTCATTTGTCAATTTATAACCTTTTAAAAATTCTTTTCGGCTAAATGGTGAGTGCGATAATCCCTCTATTTTTTGAAATCCGCTATTATTAAAAATGTTTTGATAAAATGGAACTAAAAAGTTATTTAAAGTTGTTCTCAAATTTTCCTCTAGACTATAGGATTCTAATTCATAATCTTCCGATTTATATAATTTTTGGAACTGTATATCATTTAAATATACTTTTAATAATCTTTTTCTATCTTCAATATTCAGTTCGAATAGGCCAAGAAATCCAGATAACACTGGCCCTTTGATACTTTTACTTTTGGTAAGGTACCATGTTCCTTCTTCCCTGAAATAAGTTAGGAATTTACTTTCATTATACATCTTATATTTAATTGAAAATTCTAACAAACGAATAATGAAATTAGAAATTTTTTCGAGTTGGTCGTGATATGCAGATTTTTTTTTGGGTAATAACATAAAATCATTCCTTAGATTCAAGTTCAAGTATGCGATTTGTGATTCTAAAATAGTGATAACCTGGCCCCATTTTACTACCTAATTTTTTAAGTAAAGTAGGATCCTTTTTTTCCTCAGATAATTGGAATGCTTGTTCAATTAACTTTTCAGAGTGCCTACCAATAGTACTGTTAGTTCCGAAAATTTGTTTGTCGATTTCCCCCCTATTCGCTCCGAACGTTGAAACTGAAACCTGTGAGGTCTTAGATAGCTTCCCGTTCTTGGGAATAAAATGGTATATTTGATCTGGATCCGCATCAGTTAGTAACAATGTTGAGTGAGTCGCTACAATAACTTCATGGAAAGCTGAGCATATTTCAGACGGACAGGTGAAGTCATTTATATAGTGAATAAAGTCAATATTCCAAGCTTCATTTGAATGAACATCAGGCTCATCAAGTAGATATAAAATATTATCCTTATACCTGCCTAATAATAGTAATCCTAGACGTGCAAGCCACAAGTATTCTCCATCACTAAAACTATTCTTATTAAGAATAACTCCTGAATTTTTCATTTTAAATGCCATATCAATATCTTTTAATAGTCCAACTCTTTTTGCATACAACAGAGAAGATAAGAAAGCAAAAGGATTTGTTCTATTGTTTATTTTTTCATGAAAGTAGTTAAAGGCCTTATATGTATTATCTTTAGTAAAACGAAATGTTACTGTGCGACAAAATGAATCTTCCTCATTCTCGCTTATTGGTTTTGAATAACTATTTAAACAGTTATTCTTGTAGTCATATAAAATGGGAGAACCAAGTTCTTCTTCAGTATATAGTAGTTTTAAGAATTCTCTTTCAATTGAACCCTTCTCTGAACCAACTCGTTCTAGAATATCCTTTTCCGTTACCGTTATTGAAAATGAAATAGGCAAAAACTGTCCGATGATATTAAATAACTCTTTTCGTTTTTGACAATATTCCTGGTTGGAAGAAAGATTATCTGTGAGTTTAGAAAATGTACATAAAGTAATGATGACAAGAATAGCTGTTTCTCCATCGATATAAATACAATTTGGATCCTCATATAAATGCTCAATTTTCTGTATAATACTTTGGATGTTACTATTATTTTTGGAATCAGCATCTATATGAGTAATGTCGTAAATATCACTAATAAGAGAATCCTCTGGGGTTTTGAGTAATACTTCATTTAAATTATTTGTAGGACCTGTCGACTGGGCGATTATTTTTTCAGGATGATACTCAGCCTTTTGACTGAATGGCTCATTATCCCAGTTATAAGGGATATTATCGATCCAATATGCTTTTTTCTTATTTTTTGAAGATACACGTACAGTTTTATAAGTACCATCAACAAATACATTATACTCAATCTCATAATTGAATCCAGGTGATTCATCTTGCATAATTCTTGTAAATATTAAACCGATAGCTTCAAAAAAGATGGATTTACCAGAACCATTTTGCCCAATTAAAAAACGACAAGGAACCTTATAAATTTGAGAATCATATTCATTGAATACAATTTTAAAATCTTTTAGACTTTTATATTTTTGGATATAAACTTTATTTATTCTCATCTTTTCTCTCCCGTGAAAATTCTATAGCAGGTTGCCATCTCTCAATTGAGATAGGTTTATCTTTAGAAATTGTAAATAGAGGGGTATCAAATCCATTGTTGGATTGGGATATGTCAGAATAAATGACTTTTTCTAATAAACCCATTGATTTAAAGAGATTTGTGGTTTGTAAAGCTTCTTGAACCCCTACAATTCCTTTTGCTGCTTCATGTATGGCTAATGGATATTTAATATCTGGATCATAATACCTATAAAGTAGCATTTGTTGCCAATCTGCTAATTGTTCTATAAACCAAGGTAAAGTATTGTGTATTTCTTCTAACTTTTCTTTAATTAATAAATTTCTTCTTTCAAATATCTGTTGATTAATTATGTCTGTGAATGGATCTAAGGTATCAGT
>Ga0058696_1000510_pt1 | contig 16369 bp, 11 predicted proteins | sample AgamicMgSfrz_FD_55077 | JGI IMG/M metagenome (GOLD analysis project Ga0058696, IMG submission 55077) | Agave microbial communities from Guanajuato, Mexico - Mg.Sf.rz | ecosystem: Host-associated > Plants > Phyllosphere > Phylloplane/Leaf | place: Guanajuato, Mexico | collected 2012-05-30 | reverse complement strand
ATCACCGTCGCGCCCAGTTCGGGCGCCGCAATCTTCGCGAGCGAGCCGCCGAATTTGCCGACCGCGGTCCGCGCGGCCGATACGATCACTACATCCGTCATTTCCCTTTCCTCCAGGCCCGCACGACACGGCGCATCGTTACCGGCCCTGTTAAAAAAACTGCGGTGCACCGGACAGCGTGCGCCGCTGTCCGGTTTTCGTCAATCGCGCTGCAACACGTAGCGCCCGGGCGCCGGCTCGATCACCGGGAATTGCGCGGAACCCGGCTGGGCCGGCGGCGCGACCTTGCGGCCGCCGTACGCGTCGAGCCACTCGACCCACGTCGTCCACCAGCTTCCCGGCTGCTCGGTCGCCCCGGCAAACCAGTCGTCCGCGGATTCGGGCAGGTCGCCCTCGTTGACCCAGTAGCTGCGCTTCTTCTTCGCCGGCGGATTGATCACGCCCGCGATGTGCCCCGACGCGCCGAGCACGAATTTCAGCGGACCCGACAGGATCGACGTCGATGCATAGGCGGTCTGCCACGGCACGATGTGATCCTCGCGCGAGCCGTAGATGAAGGTCGGCACGTCGATCAGCGACAGGTCGACCGATTCGCCGCACACGGTCAACGCACCCGGTTCGCGCAGCTTGTTTTCGAGATAGGTATGGCGCAGGTACCACGCGTACATCGGGCCCGGCAGGCTGGTCGAATCGCTGTTCCAGTACAGCAGGTCGAACGGCGCGGGCGTGCGGCCCTTCAGGTAGTTGTCGACGACGTAGTTCCACACGAGGTCGTTCGGCCGCAGGAACGAGAACGTGTTCGCGAACTCCATGCCGCGCATCAGCCCCGGTTGCGTACCGTTCTTGCCGCCGATGGTCTGCTCGCGCATCTGCACATGCGCCTCGTCGACGAACACGTCGAGGATGCCCGTGTCGGTGAAGTCGAGCATCGCGGTGAGCAGCGTCATCGACGCAGCCGGATGTTCGCCGCGCGCGGCGAGCACCGCGAGCGCGGTCGCGAGCATCGTGCCGCCGACGCAGAAGCCGAGCGTGTTGATCTGCTCGCGGCCGCTGATCTGCTGCACCGCGTCGATCGCCGCGAGCAGCCCTTCGTTCATGTAGTCGTCCCACGTCTTGTGCGCGACCGACGCATCCGCGTTGCGCCACGACACGAGGAACACCTGATGGCCGTTCGACAGCGCGTGCGCGACGAGCGAATTCTCGGGTTGCAGGTCGAGGATGTAGAACTTGTTGATGCACGGCGGCACGATCAGCAGCGGCCGCTCGAACACCTTGTCCGTCTTCGGCGTGTACTGGATCAGCTGGATCAGGTCGTTCTCGTACACGACCGCGCCCGCGGTACACCCGAGGTTCTTGCCGACCACGAACTGCGATTCGTCGGTCTGCGAAATCTTGCCGCGCTGCAGGTCGCCGAGCAGGTTCATCATCCCCTGCCGCAGGCTTTCGCCCTGCGTCTCGAGGATCGATTTCTGTGCATCGGGATTGAGTGCGAGGAAGTTGCTCGGCGCGGCGGCGGCCGTCCATTGCTGGACCGTGAAACGAATGCGCTCGCGCGTCTTCGGATCGGTCTGCAGCGCGTCGGCCAGCTCCTGCAGATAACGCGCGTTGAGCAGATACCACGCAGCCGCGAACGCATGCGCGGGCGACGCCTTCCATGCGTCGCCGCTGAAGCGGCGGTCTTTCAACTCCGGCGACTCGAGCTTCGCGGCGGCCGCCTGCTGCATCAGCGTCATGCAATCGCGCGCGTAGTCGGCCTGCAATGCCTGGAGCCGTTCGGGCGGAATCGCCGCAACTGGCAGCTTCAGCCCCGCGAACGGCGACGCCATCGCACCGAGGTCGGGCATCGACGGCAGCTGGAACGGAAACGACGTCGGGAACTGGAATGTCGCGAACGGATTGACGGTGGCCGAGGCCGTCGCGGCACGCGCCGGATCGGCAAAACCGCGCCACGCGTTCAACCACGACTCGAACATCTGCTGCATCGGCTGGGCGGCCGGATCGAAACCGGTGCTGCCCGCGGAAGTGCCCGCATGCGCGGACGTCGACGAATTTTTCGATGCTGTCATTACCTGCCTTACCGGTGATTCGTGAGCGTCAATCGTGAAATCCTGCTCGCGCGCGGCGTGCCGGCTGCGAGCCGGGCCGTCATGCTCTGGAGAGGCGTCTCCAGATTCTGCCGCAGTGCGGTATTTTTATCATTATCGTTTTCCCCATGTGAAGCGCCCGATCAAACTACTGAACATTTCACGGAGATAATCCGCGCACGACAGACGGGACAAGGGTTCCGGCGAAACATAAAACATTTTGCTTGACTTGACTCCGGGATTTTTCATTCAGTTGCGCATGCAGTGCCGCATTGCCGCCTCAATATCGAGATAACCCGATTTCGCGACGCAACAAAACCCGCGCATGCGCATGCGATCAATCGGCCAGCCAGATTGCCGCGGCCATGCGGCCCGTCACACGGTCGCGCCGGTACGAATAGAAGCGCGCGGGTTCGGCGACCGTGCAAGCTGTCCCGCCGCTCACGTGCACCACGCCCGCACGCACGAGTCGCACGCGCGCGAGCGCGTAGAGATCGGTAAGAAACTTGCCGGGCGCGCCGTCGATGGCAACGAACGCATGACGGGTTTCATCATGCTCCGACTGCGCAGCCGTGTCGAGAAACGCGTCGCGCACCTCGGCGCCGACCTCGAACGCCCGCGGGCCGATCGCCGGGCCGAGATACGCATGCAGCGTGTCCGTCGCGCCGCCCGCGAGCGCCGCGACGCGCGCCGCCGTCTGCTCGACGATGCCGGCCGCGAGCCCGCGCCAGCCCGCATGCGCGGCGCCGACCGCGCGACCCTGCGCGTCGCACAGCAGCACGGGCAGGCAATCGGCCACCATCACCACGCAGACGGCGCCTGCCTGGTTCGTGACGCTCGCGTCGGCCTGCACCGGCGCCGTGGCCGCAGGCGCCGCGGCGATCACCTCGTCCGCCTGCACGATCCGTGCACCGTGAACCTGCTCGAGCCATGCGGCGCTCGACTGCCCGGCGAGAGCGAGCACGCGCGCGCGATTGACCGCGACATGGTCGGGATCGTCACCGGTATGCAGGCCGAGATTCATCCCGCCCGGCAGCGCCACACCGTCCTGCCAGCGCCCGTACGGGCCCTCGCTCACACCACCGTCGCGCGTCGTGATCAGCGCGCGCACGCGCGGCGACACCTGCCAGTCGGGCTGCACGCAGTCCTGCCACGTCAACGGCGCCAGGTTCGTCATCGGCACTCACTCCTCCTCGTCGTCCAGGTACGGCTCGTCGTCGTGATACTCGCCGCCGAAGTCGTCATCGTCGTAGACACCGTCGTCGTCGTCGAATTCCTCGTCGCCCTGCCCGAAGCCCAGCGCGGCGACCAGCGTGTTCATGTCGTCCGGCAGCGGGCAGCGCCACTGCATCGCCTTGCCCGTGACCGGATGTACGAGGCCGAGCCGCCACGCATGCAGCGCCTGTCGTGCGAACCCGTCCGGCAGCGGCGTGACCGAGCGCTTGCCGCGCGCACGCCCGTAGACCGGATCGCCGAGCAGCGGATGCCCGGCGTGCGCGCAGTGCACGCGGATCTGGTGCGTGCGGCCGGTTTCGAGATCGCACTGAATCGCCGAAACCGGCTGACGTTGCCACAGGCATGTGTCAACCGTGCGGAAATGCGTGCGCGCGGGCTTGCCCGACGCGCCGGTGACGACGGCCATGCGCGTGCGCTCGCGCGGATCGCGGCCGATCGGCGCGTCGATCGTGCCCTCCTCGGGCATCGTGCCCCACACCAGCGCGAAATAGCGGCGCTTCACCGTGCGGGCCTGCAACTGGCGCACGAGGTCCGTCTGCGCGGCCAGCGTGCGGGCGACCACCATCAGGCCGGAGGTTTCCTTGTCGAGCCGGTGGACGATCCCCGCGCGCGGCAGGCCGGCCGCCGCGTCGCCGTAGCGATGCAGCAGACCGTTGAGGATCGTGCCGCTCCAGTTGCCGGCGGCCGGGTGCACGACGAGGCCGGCCGGCTTGTTGATGACGACGAGCGCGTCGTCCTCGTAGATCACGTCGAGCGGCACGGGCTCCGGCGTGAACGCGAGCTGCTCGGGCAGCAGATCGGGCACGAGCGCGATCTTCGCGCCGAGCGGCACCGGCTGACGGATCTTCGCCGGCGCGCCGTCGACGAGCACGCGCTGCGCCTCGATCCAGCTNTGCAGGCGGCTGCGCGAGAATTCGGGGAACAGTTGGGCAAGCGCCTTGTCGAGGCGTTCACCCGCGAGCGACAGCGGCACTTCGACGACNCGCGGCGCCTCGTCGACCGCCGCGGACGGCACGACGGGCGGCTGCATCGCNTCGCCGGNCAGATCGTCATCGAGGGAATCCCCCGACGCAGCGTCGGCGGGCCGATCGCTTGGGCTATAATCTTCGCGATTTGGTGTGCCCGGCTGGGCATTCTGCGAACTTGAACGGGTCATTTAGACTGGGTCACCGAGACTTGAAGCTAGGACATGCGAGCATGATGAATTCGACCAAACGCACGGCCAGAACCGTCGCCGCCCGGGCTGCGGCGGTAGCGGCCGCGGCCCTCATCGCCGGCTGCCACGGCTTGCCGCAGAAGCAGGACGAGACGGCTACCTGGTCGAACAACAAATTATACTCAGAGGCCCAGGACGCACTGTCCGGCGGCGACTGGGGCAAGTGCGCGAAATATTTCGAATCGCTGCAAGGCCGCGATCCGTTCGGCCATTTCGCGCAACAGGCGCAGATCAACGTTGCATACTGCAACTGGAAGGATAACGAAGCAGCAGCGGCCGACCAGGCCGTCGATCGCTTCATCCAGCTCCACCCCGATCATCCGGACATCCCGTACGCGTACTACCTGAAGGGGATGATCCACTTCAACGACGATCTCGGCCTGTTCGGGCGCTTCTCCGGCCAGGACATGAGCGAGCGCGATCCGCAGGCACTGCGCGAATCGTACGATGCGTTCAAGGTCGTGGTCGATCGCTTCCCGAAGAGCAAGTACGCGCCCGATGCGGCCGCGCGGATGCGCTACATCGTCAACGCGCTCGCGTCGCACGAAGTGCACGCGGCCGACTACTACTACCGTCGCGGCGCGTATGTCGCGGCCATCAACCGCGCGCAGCTCGCGATCAAGGACTACAAGGGCGCGCCGGCGATCGAGGATGCGCTGCACATCATGATCCTGTCGTACGGCAAGCTGAACCAGCCGGAACTCGCCGAGGACACCAAGCGCGTGCTCGCGGGCACGTTCCCCGACAGCCCGTACGTGACGGGCCATTCGCGCCCCGGTGCGAAGAAGTCGTGGTGGCAGTTCTGAAGCACGGCACGATGTAACACCCGTTGCGCACACAAAAAACCCGGCCATCGAGCCGGGTTTTTTATTGGCGCCGCATGCAAGCGGCACCGGGGCGATCAAGCGACAAGCGTCGCGCGTGCAATCAAGCGTGCTTGCCCGAGCGGTGCTCGTCGAAGAAATCCTGCACGACCGCGATCTCGCGCGTGCGCTTGAACGGCGGCAGGCTTTGCCAGATCCGACGCCCGTACGGCTTGTCGACGAGCCGCGTGTCGCAGATCATCAGCACGCCGCGATCCGTCTCCGCACGAATCAGCCGGCCCGCGCCCTGCTTCAGCGTGATCACGGCCTGCGGCAGCTGATGCACGGCGAACGGGCTCAGCCCCTTCTTCGTCAATGCATCGAGCCGCGCGGCCAGCACCGGATCGTCCGGCGGCGCGAACGGCAGCTTGTCGATCACGACCAGCGACAACGCATCGCCGCGCACGTCGACACCTTCCCAGAAGCTCTGGCTACCGACCAGGATCGCATTGCCGTACGCGCGGAAGCGGTCGAGCAGCTCGGTGCGGCTTGCGTCGCCCTGTACGAGCAGCGGCGTGTTCCAGCCGCGCGCTTCGATCACGTCGCGCAGCTTCGACGCGATCCGGTCGACCGCACGCAGCGTCGTGCACAGCATGAACACGCCGCCGCCGGATGCCTCGATCGCCGGCAGCGCGGCATCGAAGACGGCATCGGTAAACGCCGGCGAAGACGGCTGCGGCAGGTTGCGCGGCACGTATAGCAGTCCCTGCGACTGGTAATCGAACGGGCTGGCGAGCGTCATCGAACGACGCGAGCTGAGGCCCATCTGCGCCGCGTAGTGCGTGAAATCGCCGCGCACCGATAGCGTAGCCGACGTAAACACCCATGCACGCGGCACGCCCGCACGCTGTTTCGCGAAGATCGGCGCGACCGACAGCGGCGTTTCGTGCAGCTGGACGGTATGCGCGAACACCTCGACCCAGCGCACCTTCTCGTTCGGATCGCCGTCGGCTGCCGCTGCCGCGTCGGCTTGCGCGGCCGCTTCCGCCGCGCCGGGCGCGACCCAGCCGGCCAGCAGGTCCTGCAGCTCGCGCGCGCGCCGCAGGCACGCGCCGAGCGATTCCGCGCGCTCGGCCTGGCTCGCGAGCGCCGAGGCGAGCGCATCGAGCGCCACGTCGAGCGCGTCGAGCGCACCGAACATCGGGTGATCGTCGCCGAGCTGCGCAAGCGACATACGCACGATCTGGCCATCCGCGAACGCGAGGCGCAGGTCGCGCGCCGCGCGCTCGAGATCCCCGCCGAGCTTCACCCACTCGACCGCGTCGCGCGCATGGCTCAGGCCTTCGGCGACCGTGTCGCGCGCGAGTTCGAGGATCTGCGTCGTCGACAGCGTCTCACCGAAGAACAGCGTCGCCGTCTCCGGCAGCTGATGCGCTTCGTCGAAGATAATCGTGTTCGCATTCGGCAGCAGTTCGGCCATCCCCGTGTCGCGCAGCATGATGTCCGCGAAGAACAGGTGATGGTTGACGACGACGATGTCGGCCTGCTGCGCCTCACGCCGCGCCTGCATCACGAAGCATTCCTTGTAGTGCGGGCATTCCTGGCCGAGGCAGTTGTCGCGCGTCGACGTGACCATCGACCACACGGGCGCGTTTTCCGGCACGCTCGCGAGTTCGGCCTTGTCGCCGCTCTTCGTGATCTTCGCGAAGCGGACGATTTCCTGCAGATAGGCCGTGTCCTGCCGCGACGGCAGCCGGCCGTTGTCGGCCGTGCGTTGCAGGTAGTAGTGGCACAGGTAGTTGGCGCGGCCCTTGAGCATCGCGACCGACACCGGCACCGCGAGCGCATTGCGTACGGTCGGGATGTCGCGCTGGAACAGCTGGTCCTGCAAGTGCTTCGTGCCGGTCGACACGATCACCTTGCCGCCCCACAGCATTGCGGGCACCAGATACGCGTAGGTCTTGCCGGTACCCGTGCCGGCCTCGACGATCAGCGTGTTGTCGCCTGCGTCGCTGTCGGATTCGGCTGCCGCGGCATCGTCCGCGGCCGCCCCGGCCGTCTTGTCGGCATCGCCCAAGCGGCGTGCCGGCCGCTTGCGGGTTTCGAAGATCTCGGGCTCGGGCATCCGGCGCGCGGATGCCTCCATCGCGGACGCGACCGCGCGCGCCATCTCGATCTGCGACGTACGCGGCCGGTACCCGTCGAGCGCGCGCGCCAGCAACCCGCCTTCGCCAAAGATCGTGTCGAGCTCGTCGACGCGCTTGCGGCTCAGCTCGAAGGTGCCTTCGGACGCACGAACACGCCCGGCGGACGTCGTGTCACGCCGGGCATCGGGGGTGGCTTCAAGCGGTGAATTCAAGGCAAGCGTTCCTGTGTCCAGCGCCCGGGCGGCGCCGGCGCTTGCCAGGCCGCGCTCAGGCGCGCTTATCCGGTTCGAGCTGCGATTGCAGCAAAATGATTTTGTCCTTGGCCGCCAGCTTTTCCTTCTTCAGCCGATGCAGCGTGATGTCGTCGATGTCGGAGTGCCCTTCCTTCAGCTCGATCTCCCGAGCGAGCTGCTGGTGCTGCTCCTGCAATGCAGCCAAACGGTTGTGCAATTCCTGCTGCTGTTCCGTGTGACGGTTTTGCATACTTGCCTCCTCATCGAAGCAGCGCGACGACTGGCGTGCCGACGCGCCCGAGACTGATCCCGATCAATTCAACACGTTACTGCCCCTGCTGTTGCTGCTGCTTGGCCTTCTCGGCCGCTTCCTGCTGACGCCGCTCGACATCGGCCTTGTGCTGCGCGGCGTCCTTCTGCTTCTGCTCGTAGCGCGTGGCGTTGTCCGCCCGCTCCTGCGCCTTCTGCGCCGCCTGCTGGTGCGCCTGGTCGAGCTTGCGCTGGAAATCCGCCTGCTTCTGGTCGTATGCCTGCTTGCTCGCCGCGCGTTGTGGCCCTTCCGCGCCGCGCTGCGCCTGCTTCAGTGCATTCTGCTCCTGCTTGTCGCGGAATGCAGCCGCGTTCGCCGCGTCGTTCGCCGCCCGCTGCGGCGCTTCCGCCTCGTTCCGGGCCTGCTTCAACGCCTGCTGCTGGTCGCGCTGCTGCGCCCGCACCGCGCGCTGCTCGTCGTTCAGCGCGAGCTGTTCCTGGCGAATGCTCGCCCGCTCCTCGCGCATCTGGTCGCGCGCCTTGCCGAGACAGTGGTTGACGAAGAACTTGCTGTAACAGTCGTGCTCCGCCACCGCATAACGATAATCGTTTTCCGCGGAGCGTTGATTGAGCACTTTTTGACGGGCGTCGAAATCCGGGGCGGCGGAGGCTGCAACGGGCGCGGACGCGACGGTGTCCGGCGCGCTGGCGCCAGTGGCCTGCGCAAATGCACCGGAAGGCCCGGCAGACAAAGCCGCGGCGAGCGCTGCGCCGAGCGCGACGAGAGAAATGCGGGAAGTTGGCAACGTCGTAGGAAAGCTGCGGGACATGTGTCAAATTCTATCACCCCCGGCTGGACGCTCCGCCATTTATGGCAAAATGCCCCGCTTCATTCACCCGCGGCCTCTGGCCCGTCGGGCCCGCCGGGCAGCCCGCCGCTTCGGGCCTGCCGGCCCGCGCCGCGATTTCAGCAGGCAGACAGACCATCCACGACATGACGGAAACCGTAGCACTCAAGATCGTACAGCGCATCGCCACCGAACTGTCCGTCCAGCCGCGCCAGGTCGCGGCGGCCGTGCAACTCCTCGACGAAGGCTCGACCGTTCCGTTCATTGCCCGGTACCGCAAGGAAGTGACCGGCAACCTGGACGACACGCAGCTGCGCAACCTCGAGGAACGCCTCCTGTATCTGCGCGAACTCGAGGATCGCCGCGCCGCGATCCTGTCGAGCATCGACGAACAGGGCAAGCTGACCGACGAACTGCGTGCCGCGATCGACGCGGCCGACAGCAAACAGGTGCTCGAAGACCTTTATCTGCCGTACAAGCCGAAGCGCCGCACGCGTGCGCAGATCGCCCGCGAAGCCGGCCTCGAGCCGCTCGCGCAGGCGCTGCTCGCGAACCCGCTGCTCGACCCGCAGGCCGAGGCGGCCGCGTATGTCGACGCCGACAAGGGCGTCGCCGACGTGAAGGCCGCGCTCGACGGCGCGCGCGACATCCTGTCCGAGCAGTTCGGCGAGACGGCAGAGCTGCTTGGCAAGCTGCGCGACTACCTGCACAACCAGGGCGTCGTGTCGTCGGCCGTCGTCGAGGGCAAGGAAAACGAGGAAGGCGAGAAATTCCGCGATTATTACGACTACGCGGAAACGATCAAGACCGTGCCGTCGCACCGTGCGCTCGCGCTGTTCCGCGGCCGCAACGCCGGCGTGCTGACGATCAAGCTCGGCCTCGGCGAAGAGCTTGACGCGCAGGTGCCGCATCCGGGCGAGGCGATGATCGCGCGCCATTTCGGCATCGCGAACCAGAATCGCCCGGCCGACAAATGGCTGTCCGACGTCTGCCGCTGGTGCTGGCGCGTGAAGGTGCAGCCGCATATCGAGAACGAACTGCTCACGCAGCTGCGCGAAACGGCCGAAACCGAAGCGATCCGCGTGTTCGCGCGCAACCTGAACGACCTGCTGCTGGCCGCGCCGGCCGGCCCGAAGGCCGTGATCGGCCTCGACCCCGGCCTGCGCACGGGCGTGAAGGTCGCGGTCGTCGACCGCACCGGCAAGGTGCTCGCGACCGACACGATCTACCCGCACGAGCCGCGCCGCGACTGGGACGGCTCGATCGCGAAACTCGCGCGCATCGCCGCGCAGACGCAGGCCGAGCTGATCAGCATCGGTAACGGCACCGCGTCGCGCGAAACCGACAAGCTCGCGAGCGAACTGATCGCGAAACACCCGGAGCTGCGGCTGCAGAAGATCGTCGTGTCGGAAGCCGGCGCGTCGGTCTACTCGGCGTCCGAGCTCGCCGCGAAGGAATTCCCGGATCTCGACGTGTCGCTGCGCGGCGCCGTGTCGATCGCCCGCCGCCTGCAGGACCCGCTCGCCGAGCTCGTGAAGATCGAGCCGAAGGCGATCGGCGTCGGCCAGTACCAGCACGACGTGAACCAGCGCGAACTCGCCCGCTCGCTCGACGCAGTCGTCGAGGATTGCGTGAACGCGGTCGGCGTCGACGCGAACACCGCGTCGGCCCCGCTGCTCGCCCGCGTGTCGGGCCTGAACGCGACGCTCGCGCGCAACATCGTCGACTATCGGGATGCAAACGGCCCGTTCCCGTCGCGCGAGCACCTGCGCAAGGTACCGCGCCTCGGCGACAAGACTTTCGAACAGGCCGCCGGCTTCCTGCGCATCAACGGCGGCGAGAACCCGCTCGACCGCTCGTCGGTGCACCCGGAAGCGTATCCGGTCGTCGAGCGGATGCTCGCGAAGATCAACAAGCGCATCGACGACGTGCTCGGCAACCGCGAAGCGCTGTCGGGTCTGTCGCCGACGGAATTTGTTGACGAACGTTTCGGCCTGCCGACCGTGCGCGACATCCTCGCCGAACTGGAGAAACCGGGGCGCGATCCGCGTCCGGAATTCAAGACGGCCACGTTCCGCGAAGGCGTCGAGAAGGTCTCGGACCTCGTGCCGGGCATGATGCTCGAAGGCGTCGTGACGAACGTCGCGGCGTTCGGCGCGTTCGTGGATATCGGCGTGCACCAGGACGGCCTCGTCCACGTGTCGGCGATGTCGACGAAGTTCATCAAGGACCCGCACGAAGTCGTGAAGGCCGGCCAGGTCGTCAAGGTGAAGGTGATCGACGTCGACGTGAAGCGCCAGCGCATCGCGCTGACGATGCGCCTCGACGACGACGCGGCAGCGCCCGGCATGACGTCGCGCGGCGGCCAGGACCGCGGCAATGCGGGGCGCGGCGCCGCCCGCCCGCAGCGTTCGCGCGAACCGGAGCCGGCCGGCGCGATGGCCGCGGCATTCGCGAAGCTGAAGCGCTGAGCACGCGAACAGCCGTCGACGTACAAAAAAGCCCGCCGAAAGGCGGGCTTTTTTATTATCTGGACAAACGCGGCGCGCGCCGCGCTCGTCAGATCTCGATCTTCGTCCCGAGCTCGACGACGCGGTTCGCCGGAATCGCGAAGAAATCGGTCGGCTTCGCGGCATTCTGGTGCATCCACGCGAATACGCGCTCGCGCCAGATCGACATCCCCGGCAAATGCGTCGGCACGACCGTTTCGCGCGCGAGGAAGAACGACGTGTCCATCAGCTCGAACGTCATGTCGTGCGTCCGGCCGAATTCCTCGAGCACGGCCTTCACGTCCGGCGTCTCGTTGAAGCCGTACTCGGCCTTGACGATGTACAGGCCGCCGCCCGCGTCGCGCGCGCTCTGGCGCTTGTCGTCGCGCACGTACGGAATGTCGCGCGTGACGAACGTCAGGAAAATGGTCCGCTCGTGCAGGACCTTGTTGTGCTTCAGGTTGTGCAGCAGGCTGACGGGCACCAACTTGTCGTTGCCGGTCAGGTAGATCGCGGTGCCGGACACCCGGTGCGGCGGATGCGCGAGCAGCCCCTGCAGGAACGGCTCCAGCGGAATACCGTCGGCCGCCGTGCGTTCCTTGACGATGTGACGCCCCTTGTACCAGGTCATCAGCAGGAAGAACAGCAACGCGCCGATGCCGAGCGGCAGCCAGCCGCCCTGCGCGACCTTCAGCAGGTTTGCGCCGAAAAAGCCGAGGTCGATCGCAAGGAACACCGCGATGATCGCGCCGACCAGCAGCCGGTTCCAGTTCCACACCTTCACCATCACGACGCACGCGAGCACGGTCGTGATCACCATCGTCGCCGTCACCGCGATGCCGTACGCAGCCGCGAGGTTGTCCGAGCTCTTGAAACCGACGACGATACAGAGGATCACGGCCAGCAGCAGCCAGTTCACGACCGGCACGTAGATCTGGCCGATCGCGAGCTCGGACGTATGCAGCACCTTCATGCGCGGCACGTAGCCGAGCTGGATCGCCTGCGACGTCAGCGAGTACGCGCCGGAGATCACCGCTTGCGACGCGATCACGGTCGCGACCGTCGACAGCACGACGAGCGGCAGCAGCCCCCATTCGGGCGCCAGCAGGAAGAACGGGTTTTCGATCGCTTTCGGATTCTGGATCAGCAGCGCGCCCTGACCGAAGTAGTTCAGCACGAGCGACGGCATCACGAGCCCGTACGCGGCGTACCGGATCGGCTTGGCACCGAAGTGGCCCATGTCCGCATAGAGCGCTTCCGCGCCGGTCAGCACCAGCACGACCGAGCCGAGCACGACGTAGGCCTGCAGCAGGTGGTCGGCCATGAACGACGCCGCGTAATACGGATTGATTGCCGCGATGATGCCCGGCACGCGCACGATGTGATACACGCCGAGCGCCGCGATCACGACGAACCACAGCACCATGATCGGGCCGAACAGCTTGCCGACCAGCGCGGTACCGTGCCGCTGGATCCAGAACAGCGCGATCAGGATCACGATCGTGATCGGCAGCACGAGATGGGACAGGTGCGGCGTCGCGATCTCGAGACCTTCGACGGCCGACATCACGGAAATCGCCGGCGTGATCACCGCGTCCCCGTAGAACATGCACGCGCCGAATATCCCGAGCGCCATCAGCGCGCCCGCGACACGGGTTTTCGAATCGAGCGGCCGCAGCGACAGCGCCATCAGCGCGAGCACGCCGCCTTCGCCGTTGTTGTCCGCCCGCATCACGAACAGCAGGTACTTGACGCCGACCACCAGCAAGATGGCCCAGAACAGCAGCGAGATCACGCCGAGAATCGACCCTTCGGTCAGCGGAATGCCGTGCGCGGGGCTGAACGCTTCCTTGAGCGAATACAGCGGGCTGGTGCCGATGTCGCCGAACACGACGCCGATGGCTGCTATCGCTAGCGCCCGCATCGAGTGTTGTTGCGTCGAATGCGGCGAGTGTGCGGCGTCGGTCGCGTGAGTCGTGTCGTTCATATGAAGCGTAATAATCGGGTCCGGGTCGGACAAAACGAGCGCTATTCTACTCGCGCCCCCGTGAAACGCCGCCCTGCCGTGTTGCCGTGGAACCACGTGATCCACGCTGCGCATGCAATCCGGCGCGACCTGTGGCAGGGCTGCCATCATAGCCGGGGCCGCGCCGCCTGCCTATCGGGTCCGCAAGGCGCCCCGCGTGGCGCCACGCGCGCGCCAATGAAAAACGGCGCCGCAAGCGGCGCCGTACAAGGCTTTCCTTCGATCGGCCGGCCGCTTACGCGCCCGAACCGTCGCGCTGTGCGCGACCGCGCTTGATCCACGCCTCGAGGTTGTGCGGACGAACCGTGTCCCACTCCTCGAACGGCTGATGAATCCACGGATTCGTCGGCAGGAACTGCGTGTGATAGTCGGGCTTGACCTTCGAGCAACCCTTGTACCAGAGCACGGCCGAACGTACGGCCGTGACCGCCGGATAGCGCTCCTTCAGATGCTCCTGCACGCGTGCGAGCGTGACGCCGGAATCGACGAGGTCGTCGACCAGCAGCACGTTGCCCGCGAGATGGCCGCGCGTCATCGTGATGTACTGCGCGATGTCGAGCTCGCCCTGCTCGGTGCCGGCCGCTTCCCGGTACGAACTCGTCGCGAGGATCGCGAGCGGCACGTCATAGATGCGCGACAGCTGGTCGCCGACGCGCAGGCCGCCGCGCGCGAGGCACAGGATCTGGTCGAACTTCCAGCCCGAGGCGTGCACCTGGAGCGCGAGCAGCTCGATCAGCCGGTGATACTCGTCCCAGCCTACCCACAGGTTCTTGTCGTCGTTGCGCGGATCGGTCATCAAGTCTGCCGCCGTCATCGTGATTTGCTGCGTCATCTCGGAATTACACCTTGAACGGATGGCGGAGCAGGATCGTTTCGTCGCGGTCCGGGCCCGTCGACACCATGTCGACCGGCACGCCAGCCACTTCCTGGACGCGTGCGAGGTAGGCCTGCGCGTTCGCCGGCAGTGCGTCCCACGTGTTGATCCCGACCGTGCTTTCCTTCCAGCCGGCGAACGTCTCGTACACCGGTTCGCAACGCGCGACATCAACCGCGCCACGCGGCAGGATGTCCACGTCCTTGCCGTCGACCTTGTAGCCGACGCACAGCTTGACTTCGTCGAGGCCGTCGAGCACGTCGAGCTTCGTCATGCACAGGCCCGACACGCCGTTGATCTGGATCGAGCGGCGCAGCGCAGCCGCATCGAGCCAACCGGTGCGGCGCGGACGGCCGGTGACCGAGCCGAATTCCTTGCCGACGTTCGCGAGCGTGACGCCGATCTGGTCCTGGCGCTGCGGGTTGTCCGCATCGTACAGCTCGCTCGGGAACGGGCCCGAGCCGACGCGCGTGCAATACGCCTTCGTGATGCCGAGGATGTAGTTGAGCTTCTGCGGACCGACGCCCGCGCCGGCCGACGCCGCACCGGCGACGCAGTTGCTCGACGTGACGAACGGATAGGTGCCGTGGTCGATGTCGAGCAGCGTGCCTTGCGCGCCTTCGAACAGCAGGTTCTGGCCCGCATTGTTCGCGTCGTACAGGCGGCGCGACACGTCGGCCACCATCGGCTTCAGGCGGTCGGCATAGCCGAGCATCGTATCGAGCGTGGCCTGGAAGTCGACGGCCGCGCCGCCCAGATACTGGGTCAGCACGAAGTTGTGGTAATCGAGATTTTCGCGCAGGCGATCGGCGAAGGTCTTCGCGTCGAACAGGTCCTGCACGCGCAGCGCGCGGCGACCGACCTTGTCTTCGTACGCAGGGCCGATGCCGCGGCCCGTCGTGCCGATCTTGCCCGCACCCTTGCGCGCTTCGCGCGCCTGATCGATCGCGATGTGGTACGGCAGGATCAGCGTCGTGGCTTCGGAGATGAACAGACGGTCGCGCACGTTCACGCCTGCTTCTTCGAGCTCGCCGATTTCCTTGAACAGTGCTTCGGGGGACAGAACGACGCCGTTGCCGATGTAGCAGGCGACGCCTTCACGCATGATGCCCGACGGAATGAGGCGCAAGATCGTTTTCTTGCCGCCGATGATGAGGGTGTGGCCGGCGTTGTGACCGCCCTGGAAACGCACGACGCCCTGAGCGTGGTCCGTCAGCCAGTCGACGATCTTGCCCTTGCCTTCATCACCCCATTGCGTTCCCACGACGACGACATTGCGCCCGGGAGTCACGTTCACTGCGCTGGCAGACATGTTGATTCGTTAGCTGGTTAAAAACGTATTCTACCTATGTTCGCGGGCGATTCCGAATTTTTCCGTTTCGCTTCAACGATATGCACGCCGAAGCACGGCCCGCGAACGCCTCTTTACCGGGGTTCGACCACCCATGCGCCGTTGCGCTCGACGAGCGAACGATCGCATGCGAATTCGTCGAGTACGTGGTCGTGGCCCGGCAGTGCCTGGATCACGACCTCGCCCGCATCGCGCAGCGCCGCGACCGCCGCGCCCAGCGCGTCGTCCTGCGCCCACGGCGCGAGGATCGCGGTGCCGCGCGCCTCGACTGGCGAAATCCGCGCGAGCTCGCGCAGATCGAGCGAGAAGCCGGTTGCCGGACGGGAGCGGCCATAGGCCTGCCCCACGTGGTCGTAACGACCGCCGCGCGCGATCGCGTTCGGCACGCCGTCGATGTAGGCGCTGAACATCGCGCCGCTGTGATACGCGTAGCCGCGCAGGTCGGCGAGATCGATCGCGACTTCGACGCCCTTCGCCTGCGACGCAAGCTGCGCGAGATCGTCCAGCGCCCGCGTGATTTCCGGCAGCACCGGCAGGCGCGTGCGCGCCTCGGCGAGCACGCTCGCGTCGCCGTAGAGGTTCGGCAGCGCGCGCAGCGCGGCACGCGTGTCGGCGCCGAGATCGTCGGTGAGTTCGTTCAGCAGCGGCACGTCCTTGCCCGACAGCGCGTCGTACAGCGACTCGCCGCGCTCGGCGGCCTGCGCGTCGCGCGCCAGCAGCGCCGCGAGCACGCCCGCGTGACCGAGGTCGAGACGGATGCGCGACAGGCCCGCGAGGTGCAGCGCGTCGAGCATCAGTTGCTGGATCTCGAGA
>Ga0058696_1000505_pt1 | contig 16397 bp, 18 predicted proteins | sample AgamicMgSfrz_FD_55077 | JGI IMG/M metagenome (GOLD analysis project Ga0058696, IMG submission 55077) | Agave microbial communities from Guanajuato, Mexico - Mg.Sf.rz | ecosystem: Host-associated > Plants > Phyllosphere > Phylloplane/Leaf | place: Guanajuato, Mexico | collected 2012-05-30 | reverse complement strand
TAAAATAGCAGCAGCTCAAATGAGTGTTTTCAGTAACGTTGCTACGCTAATTACCATTATTGCCGGTGTTTTATTCTTAAACGAGGCGTTTCATTTTTATCGCTTAATTGGTGGAATTATGATTATCATTGGTGTAATTGGGACAAACTTCGCCGGTAAAAAAAGTAAAATCCTTAAGAAAATTGATCAGTCTTTACAGAATAGAGATAAAGAAGCTTTCTTACGTTTAACAAAAGAACTTAAATCTATATCCTAATAAAAAAAGCACACTATATATATAGGAAACTCGTCAAAAAGGGGCTTTGCAAGAAAGTAAAGCCCCTTTTTGACGAGTTAATAATAACTATCTTCTCTTTTTAAAAGAAGGGTTGTTTATAAGAATGTAATACATTAGGGATCGAGAATCTCTGATGTATTACCCCCCCTTTGTTTTACTTGCTAGGTTGAGCTGGAACTGAAATATCTTCAAGAGCTTTTCTACCTTTTTCGTTTGCCTGATTGTCTACAGCTAAATCCCCAAGAGAGAAAATTCCAAATAATTGGTTATTTTTAACAATAGGAAGTGGGCGAAATTGATATTGAGACATTAAGTTTGTTGCTTCTTCTACGGACATACCCTTTGTTCTTGTTACAACATCTGTCGCAATCAGATTCGAAATATTTGAATTTAGCTTTTATCAAAAGTAATAATTGTGATTATAAGTAGCCGACTTAAAATAAGATGCTTCATTATTTTAAGTCTTTAGATTGCATAGTTATAAAGTAATTATAATTGATTTTAATCTTAACAACTGAAGTCTTTAATAGAATAACTAATTTACACTGGGAATTTTAATCGTTTTGTGATAACTCTTGGAGAAGTAAAGTGAAAGTATGTTGATTGTCTTCTAATTTCAAAAAAAATTTTTTATCCGTATCTTCAACAAGTTTATTAGCTTCTTTTGCAAGTTCTCTTCCTTTATCAGTAACATGTAAAACTTTTGCCCGGGTGTCAAAGGGGTGGGTTTTACGCTCTACAAGCCCTTTATTTTCAAGAGTTCTTAACACTTGGGAAGTCATCATCACATCTGTTTTTGTAAATTGAGATAAGTCCGTTTGTGTAATTTGTTCATTAGTATCATCGAGTACGCTACATGCTGCTAGTAAAACAAATTGAACATGAGTTAAGTCAAGAGTTTTAAGTGTAGATTTTATCTTTTTTTGCCATAAGTTAGTAACCTGCCATAAAAGAAATCCTGGACTATCTATAGGGTTTTCATAATTAGAATCAAGAATATTAGACACTTTTCTTCTCTAAATCAAGATTCAACGCTTGCTCAGCAAGAGTGTCCATTGTTGCAGGAATATCTTTAGTAAGGAATGGTCCAATTTTCTCACCAATATCTTTTGCCCCTGGTCCAGAAATTAAAATTCTATGTGTAATACGAACACGGTTGTTCTCGACTGGAGTTAGCTTATGTACAAAACTCATTTTAACTGCTTCTGTGAGACTAGTTTCGCTTGTAAATTCAACTTTATCGTTTACATCTACAAGTGTAAAACTTACTTCTTTCTGGCCGACAGGTAGCATTGTACCTTTCGTGCCTTCAGAAAAGTTATTTTCCAGGCTAACACTTTTAAGACTCTTATCCCAATCCGTCCATCTTTCAATATTGCTGTATAAATCCCAAATTGCCTCTTTACTTGCTCTAGTGTCTACACTATGTTCATAAGTCCACACAATAAAAAACCCCTTTCAAAATATAATACTATGCACATATATAATAAACGTGCATAGTAAAAAAAGTCAACAAAAATGTGATAATTATCCAATAGAGTTACTACTGCTTTTTTGTTGATTATTACCTAATAATCGAGAATTGCCAATTGTGAAGGAGAAGATTAAGCATAATATTGCAATTAGTGTACAAGTAAAAAAGATATTTGAAACGCCTGTGCAAAAAGCTTCCTTGAGTAAGCTTACGATTTCATGATTATTTTCACTTTTAAACGAGGGAGAAAATAGCACTTGAGGCTGTAATATTTCACCGGATAGACTATTTTCCAATTTTTCATTATTTATAATTTTTGCATTTAAGTACTTATTTATGAAAATAGAAGAAAAGCTAATACCTATAATCATCCCTATATTTCTAAAAAACTCAACTAAAGAGCTACTTACGCTTACGAAATTTTTGGGAACAGAAATCTGAGTTATTATCATAGGAATAGGCATTAAAGGTCCCAAACCTAAACCTAAAAAGATCATCGAAACTAAAATATAGTTAAAAGAAGTTTGGATTTCTAAATTTGATAATAAAAAAGTGCCAGTAGATATAAAAAGAGCAGCTACAATCATAATACTCCTAAACGAGAAATGAGTCATCAAAAAACCACTTATAGCAGCACTTACAACTAGAGATAACATCATAGGTATAACAATGTATCCTGTAGTAATAGCTGTTCGCTCAAGAATTCCCTGCACAAATAAAGGAATGTATGAGGAAGCCGCGATTATTATAACCCCTGTTAAAAATGAAATAGATATCGCAGATATGACTTTACCAGAAAAAATGCTAAATGGTACGATAGGCTCTTTTGCTCTCTTTTCAAAAAAGAGAAACATTAAAAAAAGTATTAACGCTAAGAAAAATAGTCCCATTACTTGTGGAGAGAAAAACTTATTGGATCTCTCAAGGAATGAAAAAGAAAAAATAGTAGTGGTAAGGGCTAAACAAAGAGTTATTGCTCCTCCATAGTCTATATTAACTTTATTTAAATCTTTCTTTTCATGATATAGAGAAGAAATCAACGCTATACCAATTAACCCTAAAGGGATATTGATTAAAAATATCCAGTGCCATGAAAGGTATTGAGTAAAGATTGCTCCGAGTAAAGGTCCTGTAACAGATGATATTCCAAAAACGGCTGCTAGAATTCCTTCCATTTTTCCTCTTTCTTCTAACGGGAAGATATCTGCGATCATAGCATAAGTGATAGGAAAAAGAATAGCCGCACCAATACCTTGAATGGATCTATAAATAATTAGCTCAATCATTGAATTAGATATTGAACAAAGCATAGAGCCTAAAATAAATATTGTTAGCCCTACCAAGTATATTTTTTTCTTACCAAATACATCGGATAATTTCCCAAATATGGGCATTAGAGCAGTTGAAGTTAATAGATATGCAGATAATACCCATGAAAAAATTTCAAAACCACCTAAATTAGAAATGATAGTAGGCATGGCAGTTGAAACAATTGTATTGTCTAAAGATGCCATTAAGACTCCAATTAACATGGCTAATAAGATACCCTTATTTCTCCAATTTTCATTTTTCATTTAAACCTCTCCTTTGGTTATTAATTCCAAAATAATATACTACAGATTGCCTGTATTTGGAACACCTCATATTTATTACATATTTTCAAAAGTGGAGTAGATGAAGAAAGTTGCAAATATGTAAATTTTTAGATTTTATATTCTAAACAATAAGAATTGATCAAATTTAATTAATAAAAAATATAAATTCTTTTATTAATTAAATATAAATTTTTTTTATTGATTTAAATTTAATTTTCCATTTAGAAATTTTTTTAATATTTAATGCATCGATTATTGAAAACTAATTAGTACTTATTAATAGAATATTCAGCTACTGCTATTAAGATAGCTCACATTAATTATATTTATATATTTATATAAGGGGTAAATCCCCATATAACCTTTAATAAAAGAAATTGTAAATTTAATAAATATAATTATAAAATTGTGAAAAGACATAAAATTTCATTGACATTATTACCACTTATAGTAAAATTGTACCGAATTGGTGTTATATGGGTTTATATAAAAAAATATTACAAAATTAGGAGATGATTGGAATTAAACCTATTCAAATTGCTCAAAAGTATATTGAAGTGGCGGAAAAAGGAAACAAAGAAGAGATTATGAATTTATATGATAATGACGGAGTCTTAATAGATTTCGAAGGCAATAAACATGAAGGAAAAAGTGAAATCATTAAGTTTTATAATCGTCCATTACCACCAAATTTCAAACTAGAAATTTTAGATATAAAAGAGATGGATAACTATAGGGTTGAGGCAGTAGTTAAGGCTACTTGGAACGGACAAGAAACTCCTCAGGTTCTAAAAGAAGTAGTTACACTGAAAAACGGAAAAGTTAAAGAATTTCAAATGAATTTAATCTAAATGAAAATTTCCAAATAAGGGAGAAATTAATATGAGTTCTGTAACAGAAGAAATGATTTATCCAAAAAAAAATCCATTACCTTTTATTCTTTATCCACCTCCGATGTGGCCTAATGCAGTTGGAAATGATTTTGTACACAAACATCTTGATATTAAATCAACAGTTGATGACGAATTTTTAGTTTATATTTCGATTCCTTTTTGTAACGTAAGATGCCATTCATGTCCTTACTTTGTAGATTTTGTTCCAAGGGAAGTTGAGGGGTTACAAACATACGTAGATGCTCTATGTGAGGATATAAAAAGATGGGGATCATACCCTAGGTTTAAATCAGGTACTCTTAAATCTGTATTCATAGGAGGCGGAACTGGCTCCATACTTCCTGTGCCTATGTTAAAGCAAGTACTCGATTCACTATCAGAAAGTTTCAATTGTTCTGATGATATTTCTATTAGTTTGGAAGGAAATCCAAGAGATTTTTACGACGAAAAAATTGACTTTATTATTACTGATAAAAGAATAAATAGAATTTCTTTAGGAGTACAATCTTTTAATCCAAAAGTACTAAAAATTGTAGGTTCTCCTCACGCAGCTGAAGCTAGTACTCAAGTTATAAACAAATTTGTAGCTAAAGGTTTTGACAACATTAATATTGATATGATGTACAACATGCCTGGTCATACACAAGAAGTATGGAGAGAAGATTTAGGTGTATTAAAATCTTTAGGTATTAAACATTTTACAATTTATTTGTATAGAATCCATGAAGGAACTGCTCAAGAAAAATTTATTGATATGGGAAAAGTTCCTCAAGTTCTTGATAAAAATTCGTCATATGTGATTGACATGCATGCTCAAGCTGTAAAGATTGCAGAAGAAGAAGGCTTTAAAATGTACATGTTTGATCATTTTGCAGTACCAGGACATGAATCACCATACAACATTTGGACTTTTGGGGAAGCTAAAGATACTTTAGGCATTGGAGCAGGTGCTTTTAGCTTTATAAATAATTTCCGACTAGGAACAGATAAAAATGTTAAAGGATACATTGAATCTGTCAAAAAAGGTGAACACAGAATCAGTTTAGTATCAGAAAAGCTAGACTTAAGAAATAAAATGGAAAGATATATCATTATGGCATTTCAATTTTTTAGAATAAATTTCAAGAAATTTTACGATATGTTTAAAGTTGACTTCCAATTAGAGTTCAGAGATGTAATTGATCGTTTATTAAGTAAAAAATTGATTATAGAAACACCAGAATACATTGAAATGACTGCCCTTGGACGTGAATGGGCTATGAATGTGTTATTGGAGTTTGTGAATGACAAATATTGGGGTGGTAAAGCTGCTCAGGATGTGCCGAACTGGGCTATGAATATCAACATGGTAAATATGGTTTCAGTAGAAAGAGAAGACTGGTTAGGAAGTAAATAATTCATTAAAGGAGTGTAAACAATGAATATTGATCTAGCTAAAGAGTTGCTGAAAGAGATTGGTATTGAAGAAGAACTTAATCCAAAATTAAGTTTAAAAGATGATCTATATTTAGATTCTCAAGAATTCGTAGAATTAGAATGTGCTATCCATAAAAAAGTAAATAAAAAATTAACTGAACATCTAAAAAAAGATTCAACAGTAGAAGACCTACAAGAGTATATTCTAAATCTAATCAATATGGTTACTTCAATTCCAGGAGAAAAGTTTGAAGTTTTGTCAGAAGAAACCATTGTTATTGATCAACCCCTAGAAGTTATTAAAAATAAGCTTTGGGAAATGGAAAAATGGCCAGAATTTTTACCACATGTATTGGAAATTGAAGTTTTATATAATGATAAAATTTATCAAGAATTTTTCATGACTATTTCTTCTGATACAGGAAAAATAAAAGTTAGATCTATAAGATCTTTAAAGGAAGGGTCGCAAATGGACTTTTTTCAACCCGAGCCACCTGAAATCCTTAAATACCATGCTGGCACTTGGACATTAGAAAAAGTTAACGGAAATTGCACTAAGATTAGTCTACTGCATAAATGTACGCCTAACTATGAGAAAGCAGGCATTAAATTTTCAACCGATGATCAAAAAGAAATTAGAAACCATATTAAGCTTTGGATTTCGGAACATGGAAAAACTACATTGTCCTCATGGAGAGATATCTTAACTCCAGGAAAGGTGGGCATTAAGTGAAGAGTGTTCAAGAAAGTATTTTGGTTAACTGTTCTGTAGAAGATATCTATGCGTTATATGCAGATATTTTAGAATGGAAAAACGTATTGTCCGATGTATTGGATATAAAGGTAATATACGATGATGGAAAGAACCAAGAATTCTTAATGACTGTAGATCGTCCTACAGGAGCTGAAACAGTTAGATCTGTGAGATTTTGTACTTTGAATGAGAGGATTGAGATGTTTCAACCTGTACCACCCCCTCTATTAAAATTCATGAGAGGTGTTTGGTTTTTTGAAAAAATGCCAACTGGAACTCTTTTAACGGCTACTCGCGCTTTTGAGTTAAAAGATGACGTTTTCCCTGATTTATCTCGTGCTGAAGCAGAAGAAAAATTCGCTTCAAAATTAAGAGGATTCTTGCTTAATAATTTAAATAGTTTTAAGGCAGAAGTGGAAAAAAGATGCGTAGAATCAGTGTGAAGTGTGAAATAAAAGCATCTAGAGATAAAATATACGATCTATTTTGGGATATAAAAAGATGGAGCAGTATATGGAATCCTATAGAAAAAGTATCTGTTACTTCTGATAATGGTGTAAAACAAGAGTTTTTAATGGATGTCTGGAGAAACGGACAATGCGAAAAAATAAAAACTATTAGGTATAAAAAGAACAGTAATATAGAATTTCATAGTCCTACACCTCCACCTATGCTTAGCTTCCACTCCGGAGAATGGAATTTTTATAGTAACGGGGATGTAACTACTGTTGAATCTGTAAGGTATTTTGAGATGAAAGACAATACCAATGATATTGCAACTTTAGCATTTGAAAATGATTTTAAGGAAAGAATTTATTTAATATTGAAAAAATTCAAAGAACATTTTGAATAAGATTTATAAATAAAGGAGTGAAATAATCTTTGGTTGATATTTACGACATAGTTGTGATAGGAGCCGGTATTGCCGGCTCAATCTCGGCTAATTTATTAGCCCAAAAAGGATATAAAGTTATTATATTAGAAAGAATGCAACTTCCTGGTTATCACTTGTCCGAAAATATATTAAAAGTCAATCATCCAATATTTGAAAAATTAGATGTCGAAGACGAGATTAAACAAGTAATTAAAAATGAGTATAGTATAGGTTACGCCTTTAATAATAGTAATATGGCCTTTAAATTAACATTTGAACAAACGAATGAAGACAGTAAGGTATTGTCATGGGTTAATCGTATAGCTTTTGACAGTATATTACGTAATAAAGCAGTTGAAAAAGGTGCGATATTAGTAAAAGAGTGCAATGTAACCTCTGTAAATCTTGATAAAGAAAATCAAGTTAAAGTAAGCACTCAAACTTTTAATGGAGAAAAGGATTTCTACGCAAGGTATGTTATTGATGCTAGTGGTAAATCCTCAATCTTAGCAAATATGTTAGGAATTAAGGAATTTGGAGAGCCATTAGATGAACGCACAGCAGTTTTTGCTCATTTTGAGGATGTAGATTTTAGTTGGTTTGGAGATGCTGTTCCTAATTCAGAAGTAATTATCTTTGAAAATGGATATTTTTCATTTATACCTATAACTAACTCACGGGCAAGTATAGGTGTCATATTATCTAATGAAATTGCAAAGAAATATGAAAATAATTTTGAAAAACTTTATGAAGAACAAATTCTTAACTCTTCATTACTTGCGAGACGTTTATCACATGCTAAAAGGGTAACACCTTGCTTTCCAGTATTAAATCGAGAATACAAATGTAAAACTTTTAATGGAAAAAATTATTTTTTAGTTGGCGATGCAGGGGCATTTTTAGATCCTGTTTTTTCTGCTGGAATCCACATAGCTATTGAATCTAGTATCCATGTTTCCGAAAAAATAGATGCATTGATAAAAAATATTGAAACTTATGAAAATATAGAGAAAGAATACAATGAGTTTATGAATAATCTACTCGGCACATATAAAAAATTTACGTACGAATTTTTAGAGGACTCTTTATATAAGAAAATGTTGACAGCAACTGCTGATCCCCATCTACCTAACATACTTTCACTTTTGTTAGCTACGGGAATGTCAGAAAATAATAGAGGTATGAGTTTAGAAGATACAATCATCACTAATAGAAAAGCCTTTAATAGTTGACAAGTAAAAAAAATAAGCCTTGGAGAAAAAAATGAGCGAAAAAATAAAAAGTATTAATTTCAATGGTTTTCAAAAAGAAACATTTCTTTTCTTAAGAGATCTTACAGATAATAACAATAAAGAGTGGTTTCAAGAAAATAAAACTAGGTATCAAGAACAACTGGTTAAACCGTTAAAAGAACTTATGAATTGTTTAGAACCTTATATATCGTTACTAAACAATGAACTTTTCACCAAATTTAAAACCCATGTTACTACAATGGCAATTAATAAAGACATGAGGTTTGTTAAAAATACTAGTCCATATAGAAACTATCAAAAGGTCTCCTATCCTGTAAATGGTAGGAAATGGAGTAACGACCCTGTTCTTGGGTTTGGCATTTTCCCGGACTTTTTCTATGTAGCGTCTAGATGTGAAGGCAAGTCTCGAAAAGAATATAAAGATAGAATGCAACGTAATTTTCAAAAGTATCCACAAGTTTTCGAGAGATGGTTATATGACTGTAAAATTTGTGAAAATTATAGATTAATAGGTGGAGCTCATGATGATGTAAAAGAAATCAGTGAACTTCCAGATCGTATAGTTGATTGGAAAAACCAAAAAAATTTAACTGTCGGAAAAGTGTGGTNATCTAAAAATGAAGATCTATATTCACAAGAATTAATAAAGTTTATATCTAAATCTATAGCTGATTTATATTTTCTAAAACTATGGGCATTAAGTGACAACCCTGAAATGGAATACGAAAACTATTTAGAATCGAGGGAAGAAGTATGGAAACTCGTTTCATTGATCTAAGTCTAATAATTGAGCCTAATGAAAGTGAGCCAGTTTCCCCTCACATAGAATATATATCCTATGAAGAAGGAGCTAATATTTTAGGTAAGCCTGCTGGTATAAAAAAAGAAGATTTTCCAGGTGGCATGGCAATCTCTCAGGAACACATAACTTTAACCTCCCATTCGGGGACTCATTTAGATGCCCCAAGTCATTATGGTCCTCTCTGTGAAGGGAAACCTTCAAAATCCATTGAGGAAATTCCATTAGAATGGTGTTTTAATAATGGAGTTGTTATACACGCAAATCCGTATATAGACGAACCTGTGAGTGCAGTAGAAATTGAGGCATATTTGGATAACATCAACTACGTTTTACAGCCCTTTGATGTTGTTCTAATAAATACTGGTGCCGATCGGTTGTGGGGAACACCTAAATATTTTACTGAATTTCGTGGTGTTAGTTTAGAAGCAACCAAATGGTTAACTAATCAAGGAATTAAAATTATTGGCGTAGATAGTTTTGGTTTTGATCCACCTTTCGAACGTATGCTTAATAATTATAGAAAAAGTAAAAATAATCAAATTCTATGGCCTGCACATTTATATGGACGTCAAAAAGAGTATTGTCAGATAGAAAGATTAACGAATTTGAATGCTATTCCTATGTCTACAGGATTTAAGGTTGCTTGTTTTCCAATAAAGATAAAAGGTGCCGGCGCTGGATGGAGTAGAGTGGTAGCTATAATTGAGTAATTAAAAGGAGAATAAAAATGTTACAGACTAATCATGCAAGAAATATTGAGGTTGTACAAAATATTCAATCGGTTAAATGTTATTTGCAGGAAGTTAGGAATCTCCCAAAATGGACAACGTTTTTTAGCGATGTTATTGAGCGAAAGGGCAACAGATATGTAATGAGTACTAAAATAGGAAAATCACAAACTTGGATAGAAACTGAAGAAAAAGAGGAACAAGTAGAACTATTTATTTGTTCAATATTTCCTGCTAAAACAGAAAAAGCTACAATCTGTCTTAAGCCTAATGGTAATAGAACTAATATTACTTTTAACCTTACTGTTCCACCTACCATTACAGAGGAACGGTTAAATGCTATGCTTAAAAACCTTGAGACGGAAATGTCAGTACTTAAATTGTGTCTGGAGCGATAAGTCTATGATTAAAAATAAACGTGTAGTTATTACTGGTTTAGGAGTCATTTCACCTATTGGAACTAATATAAATGATTTCTTTAATAATAGTTTAGAAGGTGTTTCAGGAGTAAAAGAAATTAAGGATTTTAAAATCCCTGAGAATGTTAGCAGGATAGCTGGGATAGTAGAAAACTTTAAACCTACAGAAAGTGATGAATCTTTTTCTTCCTTAGATAGAAGCATACAGTTTGCAATAGTAGCAGCAAGAAATGCCTTACTCCAAGCCGATTTAATCAATAATAATAAGTTACTTGTTGATCCAAAAAAATGCTCTGTTTATGTATCTAGTGCTATTGGTGGAATCATTAGCATGGAAAAAAATTACATCAACCAATATGTCTTAGAGCAGAATCTATGGCCACAGAAAAGCAATAGCTCCGCACTATATAAGGCATTTTCCTTTAACAACCTTAGCAGAAGTTTATATAATAAGTTCGGTTTTAAAGGTGGACACTGCGTATTAACGACAGGTTGCACAGGAGGCATAGACGCTGTAGGCTATGCCTTACAATCTATTCGTTCTGGTGAGACCGATGTAGTCTTAACAGGTGCTTCTGAAGCTCCTATCACACCGTTAGTTGTCTCTTCCTTTTCAAAAATAAATGCTACGTCCTTACGAAATCATGACCCTGAAGGGGCTTCGCGTCCTTTTGATAAAGAACGTGATGGTTTTGTATTAGCCGAAGGATGTGGAATGCTGGTTTTAGAATCCCTTGAACATGCATTAAAAAGAGGCGCTAATATTTTAGCTGAAATACATGGATACGGTTCTTGTAACAACGCCTTACATATGACCAATATACCGCAAGATGGAAAAACTATTGCACAATCTATTAATTTAGCACTAAATGACTCAAATGTTGCTAAAGAGGAAATTAACTACATTAACCTACATGGATCATCAACTCCTCAAAATGATATCGCTGAATCAAATGCTCTACATGAAATATTTGGAGGGAGGGGTAGTGAAATTCCTGTAACATCAACTAAATCTTTAATAGGGCATGCACTGAGTGCTTCAAATAGTATTGAACTTGTAAATACTGTTCTAAGCATTCAGTTAGGAAAAATTCCTCCAACCAGGAACTTAAATGTACAGGATGAAAACTGTAAATTAAACGTAGTCAAAAAAGCCCAATCTTTAGATGTAAAAAACATACTCAAAATAAGTAGTGGCTTTTCGGGTATTCATTCAAGCATAGTATTAGGTAAATATTACGATAGAGGTGGAATCTAATGCGACGTGTAGTTATAACAGGTATTGGTGTAGTGACCCCTGCGGGGACAACTAAACAGATTTTTTTTGAAAATATAAAAAAAGAGCAATCATGTTTTACCTATGGAGATATTTATGGTGAAGGAATATCATCTCAATATGTAGGAAAGATTAATGAACAGTTAAACTTTTTACCACCCCGTGCAACTAAAAAACTCGATAAATTCTCAATATATTCTTTAAAAGCAGGTACTGATGCTTTAAGAGATAGTAATATAGATCCCGAAAATATTGATAAGTCTAGGGTAGGAGTACTTGTTGGTAATTGCTATGGAGGTTGGGAGTATGTAATGCCCCAATTAAATGGCTTATATGGGAGCGATGGCTTTGATGCTATCAATCCTTATGTAGCCACAGCTTGGTTTCCCACTAATCCCCAAGGGGAACTTTCCATTATGCATAAAATATTAGGATATAGCAAAACTTTAAGTGCAGGAAAATTAAGCAGTGGACTTGCTATTAAACATGCAGTGCAAATAATTAAAGAAAATAAACTAGATATTGTTTTAGCTGGTGGTTGTGAAGCCCCATTAACCCCTTTGGTTTATAATGCATTAAAAGAGGAGGGAGTTATTTCTTCTAATAATAGTTTTAATTTTGTAAACGGTGATCAAGATGGATGCTTAATTGGTGAAGGAGCTACATTCTTAATCCTTGAAGAGCTAGAGCATGCGAAAAAACGAAATGCTGAAATATATGCAGAATTCTCAGGATATGGTATGGGTCAAAATCTTGAAGAATCAATGTTTAATTCATTAAAAGAAAGTAGTTTAAATCCCAACTTCATAAATCATATAATAATGGACGCTTCGGGCAAAGTGAGATGGGATACTGAGGAGCTTGAAGCTATTAATAAAGTAATAATAAATAAAAGAACTAATAATAAAGATGTAATAACGAGTGCACCTAAAACGAAATTTGGAAACTTGTTTGGAGCAGCAAATGCTACTGATATTGCTATAGCTACTCTTTTCATTAAAGATGCTTTTACTCATGCAAAACAAATTAACGATAAAGATTTTCCTTCTAAAACTGGTAAATACTTATCGGCTAATAGTAGCGTAATGGTAAATTCTCGAGATTATGATGGACAAAGTTTAAGTATGATAGTTTCTGAGTATATAGAGTAAATAAATATGGAGAGAACAAGATGATTATTGGACTAGGGTCTGACCTTATTGAAATTACTCGTATAAAGAAAGCCTACGAGAAATATAAAGATATTTACTTAAAGAGCGTTCTTTCCAAAAATGAAATTAATTATTTTTTAAATCTTGGGAACTACAAACGTCAAATAGAATGGTTAGCAGGAAGGTTTGCAGCGAAAGAAGCACTATTTAAGTGTCTAAATATTGAACCTTATACTATAGATTTTTATGGAGTTGAAATACTATACGATGAACTAGGTAAACCGAAATTTTCCTTTGATATCGAAGAATGTTCTTTTTTTAATGAAGATATAAGTATTCACTTAACAATTACCCATTCTAAAGATACGGCTTGTGCTGTAGTAGTGATTGAAAATAATCTATAAAGATCAATGTTATGTATAACATTGACTCTGTGTCCTATTTTGTAATGAGTAATACAAATTTTGAAGGTGTTATCTATTACAAAATAGGCTTCAATACAAAGATAGTTTTATAGACATATTATTAATAGAGCTTTAGTATATAAATTCCTCTCATGGCTAAAAAATCAAATTATAAAGGAATTGGTATATATGAAATTACTTTTTTTGATATCCCAATCACACGGTCATATTAATCCTACTTTGCCTATTGCTAAAGAACTTGTGCGACGTGGAGATAAAATTGTCTATTATTCAATAGAAAGATACATAAAAAAAATTAAAGAAATTGGGGCAGAAGTTAAAATAATTGATGATGTATTTGGCTTCACTCCAGAGAAAAATCATCAAGTTAAGCCGCCGACACCTCAACAAGTCACATCGAAACTTTCTGAATACCTATCAACTCAACTTAGATACGCCCATACTCTTTTCGACGCTGTGTCGTCGGAGAGTTATGATGGTATAATATATGACCCTATGTGTGTATGGGGGCACGCAATTGCTAATCAAATTAATATTCCTAAAGCTACCTTTCATTCAAGTATAGTAATAAAACCAAATTTCAACATATTCAAAGACTTTTTTTCCTTACCTTATCAAGAAATACCTAAAGAAATAAAAATGATTTTTACATCTGAAGAAGATTTAAATCTAGTCCCTGTATTATATGATTTTCAGCCTGAAAAAGAAAAAATAAACAGCAGTTATAAATTCATTTCTCCAACCATTATAAAAAGGAATAGGGAAAAAGGAATATTGCTTATAGAAAAAATAAAAGATAAGAAGTTAATATACATCTCATTAGGGAGTGTGTTAAACAATCCAAAATTTTATGCGGTTTGTATTGAAGCTTTTAAAAATACCGATTGGCAAGTAGTTATGGTTGCTAAATCACTTCCGGATAATGTTGATATACCTAAAAACTTCATTATTATGGAGTTCGCTCCTCAATTAGATATCTTGCCTCATACAGATATATTTATCTCTCATGGAGGTATGAATTCAGTTAACGAAGCCCTTTGGTTTGGTGTTCCAATGGTAATTATCCCTCAAAATGCTGATCAGCCTTTTATAGCTAATAAAATTATGGAAAAAGGTTTAGGTAAGACACTGCAGCCATCGGATTTATCTGCAAAAAAATTAAAATTTGTTACTGAAGCTTTAATGGAAGATAAGGATATAAAAGAAACATTAAGAAAAACAATGTCAGTAATTCAAACGTCTGCAGAAAGTATTGAAGGGGCAGATACAATCCAATATTATTTCCGAGATAAACTTCATACTAAAGAGAGGACGAAAATATGAAATAAGATATCTAAGATTACAGTAACTTTTACAATTTTGACTTTACTTTAAATTAAAGTATATAAAAGCGAAAATACAGAGAGTTAACCCTTGAGTTAACCCTTTGTATTTTCGCTTTTATAAATAATAAATTTAGAAGCAAACGAGCCATAGAAAAATGAACTGCACCCCAGTTGTTAGATGAAAAACTGGTTTTTTTTGTCAAAACATACATTTGAAACAACATTAAAAGCTGTAGATTTCTATATAAATAAGCTTTACTCACAAAGGATATAAAGAAGAAACTAATAATTCCATTAATAAAACCATTATTTTCTGACCTCTTTTAAAATATCTACCATAGAAGAGAGTTTACAGTTTTCTTGCTCAAAATGGTCGAACAACATTTTAATTAAAAAACAAGGTATGAAAGCTGAAAAGAGTCTGTTTTCATTCTTCATTTTTGAGTTATAAGGTTACTTCTAACTCTCTAAGCAGTTGCTTTATTCCCTCACGGCTTAGAATTACTTTTCCTTTTGCCAAGATTAGATTATCTTCAGAAACTTCACCTGTCACTTTACAAGTTAAATTAGGTGAATATTTTTTCAATACAATGTTTTCATTATCTACAAAAATTTCAACAGGTTCATCCTTTTTAATATTTAAGGTTCTTCTCAGTTCAATGGGTAAGACTACTCTTCCCATGTTGTCAAATTTCCTAACGATGCCAGTAGCTTTCAATTTAAAACCTCCATAAAATATTACTTATATACCCATTAAGTGTACAATATGTTTTTTACTGTTTTCATTAGTAATATATTACATTTTAAATTAAAGTAGATATTCTAATCGATAAGGTTGTAAATCATTTGTATTAATTAGAAATATAACCTATACAAATCATTTAAAACTTGTATAAAACTAATCGAAACACATAAGTAATAAAATAATTATATTATGTAAGTCGTTAATTTAACTATTTACTTAAAATGACAATAAACATTATATTTCTTTAACTATATTTTATAAACCATATTGTTTTATAATAAGTAATATAATTTATAAAGTATCTATATTACTTATAAAAAATAAATTTTATACTTTTAACAAAAGTAATAGTTAACGTATTTTATCAAAAATAGTGTTAATAATTATATAACTTGTAGAAAAACCCACAATTTGTCGCTAGTTAAAGTAAATGATAAAACTATGATTTTTATAAGTTAGTTTATAAATTTACTTCTTTATATAAAATAAAACGATTATGTATTTAAAGTTGAAAATATTTCACTAAAAATATATAAACATTAAGTGTTTTTGGATTTTATGTGCAAATTAGAAGAGATAAATCGATTTTCTAAAAGGAAAGTAGAAGATAGATTGGTATATGATAAAAGGCGAAAGTCTTTATTTTCCGTAAATAAGTGTAATTAATAAAACATTAATCTTTAAAAGCTAATTTTTATCCTTTCTCTAATAAATAAAATTAATTGTTAATCACCATTATTTCTCATTAATCAATTAGTTATTAATTATGTGGTCATATCTTTTTTATCTAATTGAAGAAATATGAAAAATATCTAAAAGGAATATAGGAACGTAATCATGCATATTACTCTATATCTCACTTCATCTATCAACCTTGCATAAAAAAAGGGCAAAAGGGAATACTGTTTGCAAAAGAGAAAAGATAAAGGGGTTGACGTTTTATGGAAAATAATGCACTTAATGAAATGGACCGAGTTGATCCGAATTTAC
>Ga0058696_1000500_pt1 | contig 16463 bp, 14 predicted proteins | sample AgamicMgSfrz_FD_55077 | JGI IMG/M metagenome (GOLD analysis project Ga0058696, IMG submission 55077) | Agave microbial communities from Guanajuato, Mexico - Mg.Sf.rz | ecosystem: Host-associated > Plants > Phyllosphere > Phylloplane/Leaf | place: Guanajuato, Mexico | collected 2012-05-30 | reverse complement strand
TTGCGGGGCCAGTTCGGGCAGGTCGTTCTTCATGTCGTCTCCTCCAGTTGGGCCTGGCTGATCGGCCGGCCGTCACGCCGCACGCGCACGCTCGGCGAGCGGGGCGACGCGGATCGGGTGATGCATGTCGCCCGGCACGGGGCCGGATGCGACGGGTGTTCGAAAACCGGTTGCCGCGCGCGGCAGGCGTCGTATCCGCGCGACGGTGTCCGTGTCCGAAAGTCATGCCGCACGGCAGGCGCGCACGATCCGATACGGTGACGAGCAGGCACGCGATGCCGTCTTGCGCACGTCTGCCGGCGCACCGCGGCAGCGCAGCGCGACATAGCCGCGACGGCGGGTCGCCGCGCATCGTGCCACGGCGCCGACACACCATCCAAACGGTCGGCGATGACACGTGCCGTTCGATTTCGACCGACTGCGCGCATCGCGCCGTGGATCGTCGCGCGGGCCGCCGTTTGAAATGAAATGCGGGCCGCGCGCGTGACTTTTGGATCACTTGGTCGACACGCGGCCTGCAGGATCTTGCGCTGCATCGTCGTTCCTCCCGTTTCGCGACGAATCGGCTTCTCGTGGCCGGTGCATCGCGCGAAGCGCATCGATACATCTTAAATTTAGTTCACGCGGGCGTTTAGAGGAATCGCTCTCGAATCGGCGCGCCGCGCACGGGACAGCCGTTCCTACAATGCCCGAACACAAGAGGAGACGCGGTCGCGCGGCGGTGCCGGGCGCCTTCCATGACACGACGGAGACGTGACATGCAATACGACTACATCATCGTCGGCGGCGGTTCGGGCGGCTCGAGCCTGGCCGGCCGTCTCGCCGATGCCTGCCCCGATGCGACGATCGCGCTGATCGAGGCCGGCTCGCATACGGAGCGCAACCTGCTCGTCAACATGCCGGTCGGCATCGCGGCGCTGGTGCCGTACAAGCTCGGCACCAACTACGGCTACGAGACGGTGCCGCAGCCGGGCCTGGGCGGCCGGCGCGGTTACCAGCCGCGCGGGCGCGGGATGGGCGGATCGAGCGCGATCAACGCGATGATCTATACGCGCGGCCACCCGGGCGATTACGACGAGTGGGCGCAGCTCGGCGCGACGGGCTGGGGCTGGCAGGAGGTGCTGCCGTATTTCCGCCGCGCGGAAGGCAACGAGCGCGGCGCGGATGAATGGCACGGCGCGGACGGCCCGTTGACCGTTTCCGATCTGCGCTTTCGCAATCCGTTCTCCGAACGATTCATCCAGGCCGCGCATGCCGCCGGCTATCCGCTGAACGACGACTTCAACGGCGCGACGCAGGAAGGCGTCGGTTTCTATCAGGTCACGCATCGCGACGGGTCGCGCTGCAGCGTGGCGCGCGCGTATATCTACGGTCGCAACCGGCCGAACCTGCACGTGNTCACCGANGCGACGGTGCTGCGCGTNGGCTTCGACGGCAAGCGCGCGGTCGGCGTCGTGGTGTCGCGCAACGGGCGGGTCGAGACGTTCGGCGCGCGCGCGGAAGTGNTCCTGTCGGCCGGCGCGTTCAATTCGCCGCAACTGCTGATGTGTTCGGGGATCGGCCCGGCCGAGCAATTGCGCCGGCACGGGATCGCGGTCGTGCAGGACGCGCCGGACGTCGGCACGAACCTGATCGACCACATCGACTTCATCATCAACACGCGCGTGAATTCGTCGGAGCTGGTNGGNGTGTGCCTGCGCGGCATCGCGAAGATGACGCCGGCGCTCGCGCGCTATTTCTCGAGCCGCACGGGGATGATGACGAGCAACGTCGCGGAGGCCGGCGGCTTCATCAAGAGCGATCCGTCGCTCGAGCGTCCCGACTTGCAGCTGCATTTCTGCACGGCGCTCGTTGACGACCACAACCGCAAGATGCACTGGGGCTTCGGTTATTCGCTGCACGTGTGCGCGCTGCGGCCGTTCAGCCGCGGCACGGTCGCGCTCGCGAGCGGCGATGCGCGCGACGCGCCACTGATCGATCCGCGCTTCTTCAGCGATTCACGCGACCTCGATCTGCTGGTGCGCGGCACGCAGGCGATGCGCCGCATCCTGTCGCAGGCGCCGCTCGCATCGCAGGGCGGGCGCGAGCTGTACACGCGGCCGGACCAGAGCGAAGCGGAGCTGCGCGCGACGATCGTCGCGCATGCGGACACGATCTATCACCCGGTCGGCACCTGCCGGATGGGCTCGGATGCGCGCGCGGTCGTCGATCCGCAACTGCGCGTGCGCGGCGTCGACGGGCTGCGCGTGGTGGATGCGTCGGTGATGCCGACGCTGGTCGGCGGGAACACGAATGCGCCGTCGGTGATGATCGGCGAGCGCGCGGCGGACTTCATCGTCGCCGCGCGTAAGGGCGGGGTGCCGCGCGGCGAGGCGGCTGCCGCGGTGCACGGCCGCTGAGCGCGGCGCACACGGCAGCGCCCATGCTCAGGCAAACGTATCGACGAGGCCGGCGCGGCTCGCGCGCGCGGCGACCGGTGCGGATTGCGCGGCGTCGACAGGTGCATCGACGGCTGACGGTCCGCCGTTCCCGCGTCGCGACGACTGGCCGTGGGCGAAGGTCTGCTGCGGGTTGGGCTGCTGTTGCTGCGAAGCGAGGCCGCCGTCGCTGACGGTCGCGCTGCCGAGCCCGAGCCCGCCCGCTTCCATCGCCTCGCGCAGCTTCGGCAGCGCGGCTTCGACCGCGTCGCGCACCTGCGCGTGCTGCGACACGAACAGCGCATGCGCATGGTTGTCCGCGACGCGCAGCACGACCTGCAGCGGCCCGAGATCGGGCGGGTTGAGCGTCAGCTCGGCGCTCTGCTGGTGCGCATTCGACAGGAACACCACTTTCTGGCTCAGTGCATCCGTCCAGTCGGCCGTGCCGACGTGCGGTGCGAGCGCGTGTGCGTTGGCGGCGGCGATCGCACCGGCGGCCGGCGACAGTTGCAGGTTCGCCTGCGCTGCGGCGGCGGCCGTGGCGCCCGCCGCGAGCGTCGCGCTGGCGGCCGGGTCCGTCGCATTGCTGGCCGCCGCGAGCGCGTGCTGGGCGCCGGACTGCGCATTCGCGTCGGCCTGCAGCGTCTGCGGCGTGACCTGGGTCGGCGTCTGCTGGGTGGCGAGCGCGCCTTTCGCGTCGGCGAGCGTGCGGTCGAACGTCGGCACTTTCGGCGTCAGCGGCGCGGCGGCGTTCGACGCGGTCGCTGCCGGCGCCGTCGGCGTGGCGGCGGCGCTCGTGCCGGTCGCCGGCATCGTGATCGCGCCCGCGCCGCCCGTCAGCTTCGCGAGCGCCGCTTGCAGCGCGTCGCGGCTCGATGCCGGGTCGGTCGGCTGGGCGGTCGCATCCTTGGCCGCATGATCGGCGAGCGTCGCCGTGGCGTCCGGCTGGCCGGATACGGCCGTCTTTTGCGCAGTGACGGCGGCGGCAGCCGCGGCAGCGGTCGCCGCGTCGGCCGGCGTCGCGGGGTCCGGGCGCGCCTGCAGTTGCGCCTGCACGGCCGCGGCGGCCGCGAGGGCGGCGGCATCGGGGTTGGTGGCGGCGTTCGCGGTTGTATCTTCGGTCGCCTTGTCATCGTCGGTGCCGGACGGCTTCGCGCCGGCGGCCGGCTTCGACGCAGCCGGTTTGGTCGACACGTCCGACGTGCCGGCATTGGTCGTATCGCCGCGCGTGGCGACGCTTTGCTTGAGCGTCTGCGCGAACGGCACGGCGCTCGTGGCGGCCGACGCGTCGTTGGCGGCGGACGCACCCGAGCCGCGGGCGGCCTTGAGTGCGGCGCCGGCGGTGTCGAGCAGCGCGCCGAGCAGGGGCAGGGGAGGCATGACGGTTCTCTCGTTCGAAGGCGGTGGTCGGTTACGACGAACGGGCCGCGTCGGCCCGCATGCGCAGGATCTTCGCGGCATGTTCGTCGGCGTCGCGCTGTTCGCGCCGGGCGTCGCGCTGCGCTTCCTGCGCGACGCCGCGCGCCTGCAGGATTTCATACGAGCCGACGGTACGTTTCTTCTGCTGCCAGTTCGGNCGCGCCTCGTCGATGCGGACTTCGGCCGCGGCGAGCACGCTGCGCTGCTGCGCGATCGCGGCATCGAGCGTGTCGATGAACGCCTGGAAATTGCGCCAGTTGCCGGCCGGCATGCCGCTCTGCGCGGATTGCGCGAAGCGCGCGTGATATTCGTCGCGATAGCGCAGCAGTGCGTCGAGCTGTTCGGCCGCCGCGGTGCGGTCGCGCTGCGCGGTGCCGAGCTGCTTCGCGGCCGAATCGAGATCTTCCTGCGCGCGGTCGAGCAGCAACTGAAGGGGAAAGCCGTGGGCCATCGGGATCAGCCTCCGTAAGCGTCGAACAGCGCATCGAGCGCGGTGAGGCTCGATGCGAACGGCGCGCATTCGCGAAAGCCCTGCTGCAGGAACGCTTCGATGCGCGGGTAGAGCGCGATCGCGCGGTCGAGCTGCGCGTCGCGGCCTGGTGCGTAGGCGCCGACCGCGATCAGGTCGCGATTGCGCTGGTAGCGCGACAGCATCTGCTTGAACTGCCGTACGTGGTCGAGATGCGTTTCGTCGATCAGCGCGGTCATCGCACGGCTGATCGACGCCTCGATGTCGATCGCGGGATAGTGGCCGGCCTCGGCGAGCGCGCGCGACAGCACGATGTGGCCGTCGAGGATCGCGCGCGCCGAATCGGCGATCGGGTCCTGCTGGTCGTCGCCTTCGGTCAGCACCGTGTAGAACGCGGTGATCGAGCCGCCGCCTTCGGGCCCGTTGCCGGTGCGCTCGACGAGCGCGGGGAGCTTCGCGAACACCGACGGCGGATAGCCTTTCGTCGCGGGCGGCTCGCCGATCGCCAGCGCGATCTCGCGCTGCGCCATCGCATAGCGCGTCAGCGAATCCATCAGCAGCAGCACGTGCTTGCCCTGGTCGCGGAAATACTCGGCGAGCGACGTCGCGTACGCGGCGCCCTGCATCCGCAACAGCGGCGACACGTCGGCCGGCGCCGCGACGACGACNGAGCGCGCGAGNCCGTCCTCGCCGAGNATCTGTTCGATGAATTCCTTCACTTCGCGGCCGCGTTCGCCGATCAGGCCGATCACGATCACTTCCGCGCTCGTGTAGCGCGCCATCGTGCCGAGCAGCACCGACTTGCCGACGCCGGAGCCCGCGAACAGGCCCATCCGCTGGCCGCGGCCGACGGTGAGCAGCGCGTTGATCGCGCGCACGCCGACGTCGAGCACGTGGTGGATCGGCTCGCGATCGAGCGGGTTGATCGACGGCGCCGACAGCGGCGCATCGACTTTCGACGCGAGCGGGCCGAGGCCGTCGAGCGGGCGGCCCGACGCGTCGACGACGCGCCCGAGCATCTCCCAGCCGACCGGCAGCCGCTTCGCGCCGGCGAGCGGATCGGTGACGGGCGCGCTCTCGCGCGGCCATACGCGTGCGCCGGGCAACACGCCNGCGACGTCGGTGGTCGGCATCAGGAACAGGCGGTCGCCGGCGAAGCCGACGACTTCGGCTTCCGCGTGCGGCAGCGTGCTGCCGGGCGGCANCTCGATCGTGCATTCGGCGCCGACCGACAGGCGCAGCCCGATCGCCTCGAGCACGAGGCCGGCCGCGCGCGTGAGGCGTCCGCACGGCCGCAGCGGCAGCGCGCGGTGGCTGCGCGCGGCGAGCCCGTTCAGGTGCGTGCGCCAGTGCGCGAGATGCGGATTGTGCGGCGCGCGCGGNGCGGCGNCGGCGGCNTCGGATGCGGCGTGCGGCGTGGCGTCGTCCGCGGCATCGTGNGCGGCCGCCGGCCCGAACGACGCGAGCGCGAGCTCGCGTTCGAGCGGCGTCATGCCGTCGTGCGCGAGCGCNTCGGGCGAGCGCGTCACCACGTGCTCACCTTGCCGATCGCGGCGGCGACGCGCTGCCAGCGNGTGGGCAGCGTCGCGTCGACCTCGCCGGTCGCGGCGTGCGCGCGGCAGCCGCCGCGCTCGATCGACGCGTCGGTGCGCACGTTCCAGCCGAGCGTGTCGAGGTCGTCCTGCAGATAGGCCTCGACGACGGGCAGGTCGGCCGGATTCACCGCGAGATGCGGCGCGCCGGACAGCGCGGGTTCGGCCGCGAGCACGTCGCGCACGGCGGCGACCAGCGCGGCCGGGTCGTGCTTCACGTGCTGGCGCACGACCTGCTGCGCGATGTCGAGCGCGAGCTGCGCGAGGTCGGACGCGAGATCGTGTTCGACGCTCGAGACGGCTTCGCGGAACGACGCGGCGAGCGCCGCGAGCTGCGCGGCCTGTTCGCGTGCTTCGGCCTGGCCGGCCTCGAAACCCTGTTCGCGGCCCTGCTCGAAACCGGCCTGGTAGCCGAGCGCCTGGCCTTCGACGTGGCCGGCCGCATGGCCTTCGGCGTGCGCGGCGTCGCGCACGCGTTGCAGCTCCTCGGCGAGCGCGGCGGCAGCGGCTGCCGCGTCGTCGGGCGGCGGCGGGGGCGGCGGCGGGTCGAACGACGCCATCTCCCACCGCTGGTACGCGGTGAGGGTGCCCACGCGATCGCTCGCCGAATCAGACATACGCGTCTTCCGCCTTGCCGCCGATCGCGATCNNGCCGCTCTCGGCNAGGTTGCGCACGATCTGCAGGATGCGGCGCTGCTGCGTCTCGACTTCGGACACGCGCACCGGGCCGCGCGCGTCGAGATCCTCGGCGAGCAGTTCGGCCGCGCGCTGCGACATGTTCGCGAGGAACTTCTGGCGCAGCGCGGGCGGCGCGCCCTTGAGCGCGACGATCAGCGTTTCCGACTCGACTTCCTTGAGCACCATCTGGATCGCGCGATCCTCGAGGTCGAGCAGGTTCTCGAACACGAACATCTGGTCGATGATCTTCTGCGCGAGATCGGCGTCGTACTGGCGCACGCTTTCGAGCACGCCTTCCTCGTGCACGCTCGTCATGAAGTTCAGGATCTCGGCCGCGGTGCGGATGCCGCCCATCGGGCTGCGCTTCAGGTTGTCGCTGCCGGACAGCAGGCCCGTGAGCACGTCGTCGAGCTCGCGCAGCGCGGCCGGCTGGATGCCGTCGAGCGTCGCGATCCGCAGCAGCACGTCGTTACGCAGCCGCTCGGTGAAGCACGACGCGATTTCCGACGCCTGGTCGCGATCGAGGTGCACGAGGATCGTCGCGATGATCTGCGGATGCTCGTTCTTGATCAGTTCGGCCACCGCGCCCGAATCCATCCATTTCAGGCCCTCGATGCCGCTCGTGTCGCTGCCTTGCAGGATGCGGTCGATCAGCACGCCGGCCTTGTCCTCGCCGAGCGCCTTCGTCAGCACCGAGCGGATGTACTCGTTCGAATCGAGCGACAGCGCGGTGTGCTGCTCGGCTTCCTTCACGAAGTCCTGCAGCACCTCCTCGACCTGCTCGCGCGTGACGTTCTTCAGCGCGGCCATCGCCACGCCGATCTTCTGGACCTCGCGCGGCGCGAGGAACTTGAATACCTGCGCGGCCTCTTCCTCGCCGATCGACATCAGCAGCAGCGCGCTCTTGGTCAAGCCTTCAGCGTTCATCGGACACCCAGTTCTTCACGACGGTGGCGACGATCTTCGGATCCTGGCGGGCGATCGTGCGCGCGTAGTCGAGGTTGCGTTCGTAGCGGTTCTTCTCGTTCTCGAAGCCGAGCAGCAGCGGATCGGCTTCTTCCGCGGCCTTTTCCGGCGCGGGCAGGCCGTCGAGCGCGACCGTGTCTTCCGGCGCCGCGAGCGCCGGCGCGGCCGGCTCGGGCGGCGGGAACGCGCGGCGCATCGCCGGGCGCACGAACATGAAGTAGAGCGCCGCCGCGGCCGCCGCGATGCCGAGCCACTTCGCGGCTTCCTTCGCCATCGCGATCATGTCGGGCTGGCGCCACCACGGCAGGTCGGCGTACGGGTCGCTCACGGTCGAGAACGCGCTGTTCACGACGTTTACCGAGTCGCCGCGCTTCTCGTCGTAGCCCATCGCGTCCTTCACGAGCTGTTCGACCTGCGCGAGCTTCGCGGGCGGCAGCGGCTGCATCGTCACGTGGCCCTTCGCGTCGGCGACCGGCTGGTAGTTGACGACGACCGCGACCGACAGCCGCTTCACGCTGCCCATCGGCTGTTCGGTATGGCGGATCGTCTTGTCGAGCTCGTAGTTGGTCGTCTGGTCCTTGCGGTCGCTGACCGGCGTGGTCTGCGGCCCGTTCTGGCCGTTGCCGGCGACGATCGGCGCGGAGGCCGGCTGCGGCGGCGTGTTCGACAGCGCGCCCGGCACGCCCGACGCGCCGCCCTGCGCGAGTTCGGTCGCGCTGCTGGTCTGCTGGCTGCGGATCGCGGCCTGCTGCGGCGTGCCGTTCGGGCCGTAGCTTTCCGACGTCTGCTCGATCTTCGAGAAGTCGAGATCCGCGCTGACCTGCGAGCGCGCGTTGCCGGCGCCGAAGATCGGCGCGAGGATCGCGTCGATGCGCTTCTGNGTGTTGTGCTCGACCTGCTGCACGTACTTGAGCTGGCTCGCGTCGAGGCCGGACGCGGACGCGGTCTGGGTCAGCAGGTTGCCGTCCTGGTCGACGATCGTCACGTTCTTGGCCGGCATGTCGGGCACGCCGGACGACACCATCCGCGTGATCGCCTGCACCTGGCCCTCGTCGAGCACGCGGCCCGGGTAGAGGTCGACGAACACCGACGCGCTCGGCGCTTCCCTGTCGCGCACGAACACCGACGGCTTCGGGATCGCGAGATGCACGCGCGCGCCGCGCACGGCGTTGATCGATTCGATGGTGCGCTGCAGCTCGCCTTCGAGCGCGCGCTGGTAGTTGATCTGCTCGGCGAACTGGCTGATGCCGAATTTCTGGTTGTCCATCAGCTCGAAGCCGACCGAGCCGCCCTTCGGCAGCCCCATCGCGGCGAGCTTCAGGCGCGTTTCGTGCACCNGGCCCGACGGCACCAGGATCGCGCCGCCGGCATCGGCGAACTTGTAGGGAACGTTTGCCTGCTGGAGCGCGGCGATGATCGCGCCGCCGTCGCGGTCCGACAGGTTGCTGTACAGCACGCGGTAGTCGGGCGCCCGGCTCCACAGCACGAGCGCGGTGATCGCGGCGATCGCGAACGCGACGGCGATCACGAACGGCAGCTTCGGGTTGCCCTTCATCCGCGAGATGCCGGGAATGCGTTCGGCGAAGCCGCCCAGCCCGAAGTCCGCGCCTGCGCCGCCCGCGCCCGGCAACGCGGCGGCCGCGGCGGCGCCGGGCGCCGGGCTGAGGCCCGCGCGGGCGTCTGGGTTGATCAGCGAGTTGGCCTGCGAATCCATGCGTCGAGTTTCTCCGGAGCGGGACGACTGAGCTCGCTCGGACGAGCGGGCGGACAATGACACGATGCGATTATCGTGACCGGCGGCGTACTCCGATCGACCGAAAAGAGCGGGGTTTCCCCCGTACTTTCGCGGCTTTGACGCGCGCCGCGCTGCTATCCTTTTTCGCGATCCGGCATGGTGCGCGTGGTGCGGCGCCGGCGGATCGCCCGGTGCGTCCGGGTCTTTTCTCTATGTCTGGGGACAGCATGACTGCGAACGTCAGCGGAATCGGTTCGGTGTTGCAACAGATGCAGTCGATGGCCGCGCAGGCGTCCGGCGGCGTCGCGAGCCCGACGGCGGCGCTGGCCGGCTCGGGCGCGGCGACGGCCGGCACGTTCGCGAGCGCGATGAAGGCATCGCTCGACAAGATCAGCGGCGACCAGCAGCACGCGCTCGGCGAGGCGAAGGCGTTCGAGGTCGGCGCGCCGAACATCTCGCTGAACGACGTGATGGTCGACATGCAGAAAGCCAATATCGGTTTCCAGTTCGGGCTCCAGGTCCGCAACAAGTTGGTGAGCGCTTACAACGACATCATGCAGATGTCGGTGTAAAGGGGCGGCCATTCGACGACGGGTATCCGGGCNCNGCCCGGGGCTTGCAGAACGAGACCGGCGCGCCGGCATCGGCCGCCCGNCGGCAGCCCCTGCTCACCTAAAGCTTTCCAAATCCCTTCCGATAACTCCGGTGAAGGCCGCGCCGTGCGACGCACGGCGGCGGCTCCCGCATAGCCAAGGCACATAACAAGGAGAAGCGCATGTTTTCCCCAGGACACGCTGGAGCCAGTGCGTACGCGCGTGTCGGCGTCGAGACCGGGGTGATGGGCGCCTCCCCGCACCGGCTGATCGCGATGCTGTACCAGGGCGCCCGGCAGGCGATCGCGCTGGCGCGCATGCATTTGCAGCAGGACAACGTGTCCGGGCGCGGCGAAGCGATCGGCAAGGCGATCCGGATCGTCGAGAGCGGCCTGCAGGCGTCGCTGAACCGCGACGCGGGCGGCGAGATCGCCGAGCGCCTCAATGCGCTGTATGCGTATATCGGCCGGCGCCTGCTGGAAGCGAACGCGCAGGCGAGCGATGCGATGCTGGTGGAGGTCGACGGCCTGCTCGCGACGCTCGAGGAAGCATGGACGGGCATCGCCCCGGAAGTCGCGCGGATGGCCGCGCAACAGGTAGCGGAAGCATCACGATGAATCTCAAGGCCGAATACTTCGCGCGTTACGAGGCGCTCGCCGCCGTGTCGGGCCGGATGCTGTGCGCCGCGCGCGGCGCCGACTGGAGCGCGTTGCCGGGGTTGCAGGCCGAATTCATGCAGCTCGTCGACGGGTTGAAGGAGGCCGATCCGGGCGTCGCGCTCGACGAATCGGATCTCGGNCGCAAGCTCGACCTGATCCGCCGCATCCTGGCCGACGACGCCGCGATCCGCGATCTCGCGAGCCCGGACGTCGCGCGGCTGTCCGCGCTGTTCGAGGCGCGGCGCTCGACCCAGGTATTGACCGACCTCTACCGCGCGCGCGGGTAGGGCCGTGTTCCGGGAGACGGGNGCGCGGCGCCCGGGCCCGGCGCCGCACGCGGCGCGCGCTGTTCCCGCGGGCGGCACCGGCGTGCCGCGCCCCGGATTCGCAACGATGTGTAGGGTCTGTTTGCATATGCAACGCGCATGCGAATGCCCCAAGGTGAGCAGGCTCCGATCATGACCGGTATCGACTCCGTTGCGGCCGCGCTGCTGGCGAGCCGCCTCGACAGCCTGCTGACCGGCACCGTGTCGGCGCCCGCCGGCGGCGGCGCGACCGCGCAGGTCGGCACACCGGGCGCCGGTGCGTCGTCCGCACCGCCGGCCGGCAGCCCGCCCGCCGCGCCGCCTGCTTCCACGCAGACCGCGCTGTCCGAGGTCGGGCGCGTGCTCGACGCGATCTCGCGCTCGGGCGGCGATGCGACGCCGGCGATCGTCGGTCGGCTGCCGCTGCTGGCCGATCCGGCCGTGCTGCTCACCGATACGCCCGTGCCGGCGCGCGCGCCGGCTGCGTCCGGTCCCGCTGGGTCCGCCACGCCGGTTTCCGATCAAGCGTCGTCCGCCGCGGCGACGCGGGCCGCGGCTGCGCCGTCGGTGGCCCCGCCCGTCGCGGCGCTGCGTGCGGCGCTGGCGCAGGCCGTGAGCGAAAGCGGCCTCTTCTACGAATCCCATCTCGCGCAGTGGCTGGCCGGCCAGCGTCCGCTCGCGGCGCTGCTGCGCGAGCCGCAGGCGCGCCTAGCGACCGCGCTCGCGCCGGCCGACCCGGACGCCGTCCCGCACGAATCGACCGACTTGCTCGACGAACTGCTCGCGCAGCGTCCGTCGCTGCCGGCCGCCGCGCGGGGCACCGCGCAACCGCCCGCACCGGGCGGCGCGCCTGCGCGCGACCCTGCGCAGGCCGCCCCGGCGGCGGCCCGGCCGGGCGCGTCGTTGCCGCCCGATCCGTCCGATCCGCTGGCTACGCCCGCCGATACGCGCTGGACGCCCGCGCGTGCCGAACTGGCCGCCGCATCGTCCGATCCGCAGCCGCAACCGCTCGCGACCGTCCACCCGGCCGCGGTGCCGCTCGTGCGGCAGCAGCTCGATGCGCTCGCGACGGACCAGTTTCGCTGGACCGGCGAGGCATGGCCCGGCGCGCGGCTCGACTGGACGATCGAACCCGACGAGCCGGGTCACCGTGCGCCGCGCGGCGGCGGTGGCGACGACGCGGGCGACGGCATCGCGTGGCGCACGCGCCTGACGCTGACGCTGCCGTCGCTCGGCACGGTCGATGCCGAGCTGGTGCTGAACGGCGCGCAGCTCGTCGCGCGGCTGCGCGCGAACCCGACGGGCGCCGACCGTCTGACGCGCCACGAAGCCGCGCTGCGGCAGCGGCTCGAAGGCTCGGGACTCAAGGTGGGCGGGCTGTCGATCCGCGCGGTCGACGACGGGCCGGACGGCTTCGACCTGTTCGCCGCCCAGGCCGCCGCGGCCGCGTATGCGCGCGGCGCGGCGGGCGGCCCCGAGGCGCGGGTGCCGGGCGACGATGACGAGGCGCTGCCATGAGCATGACGTCCCGCAAGCGCGCGGCCGCGCTCGTCTACGACCCGAAAGGTGGCGATGCGGCGCCGCGCGTGGTCGCGAAGGGCTACGGCGTGCTCGCCGAGATGATCGTCGCGCGTGCGCACGATGCCGGGCTGTACGTGCATACGGCGCCGGAGATGGTGTCGCTGCTGATGCAGGTCGATCTCGACGACCGGATTCCGCCGCAGCTTTATCAGGCGGTCGCCGATCTGCTCGCGTGGCTGTACGCGCTCGACCGCACCGAGCCCGCGCCGGACGACGCCGCGCCGCGTTTTCCGTTGCCGCCGTTGCGCTGAACGGCCTGCCGTCGGGCGCCTGCTTACGAAATGCTGTCCGGGCTTGCGTGACCGCTTTGCCGGCATGTGCCGCTCATCGAGCGTCATCGCCTCGCAACGCGTGCCTTTCTCCCTGATTCGCGCGCACGCCCAACCTGCCGCTCCGGATGCATACGGATTGAGCCGGCTTTCGATTTATGTAATGATATCCATTCTCATTTTCATGCTGACCGGGCGGTGCGCACTCCCTGCGCGCCGCCCGTTGTTTTGAACGAATGGATACTTTCGCGTGAACGCGCCCGAAACGATCGACCCGCCCAAGACGGGCATGCCGCGCGCCGGCGTCACCGTGCTGCACCCGGCGGGCCGCCCGCTGAACGACGACGAACTGGCCGCGCGCCGCCAGCGCTCGCGCCGCGCGACCTTCATCAAGTGGCTGCGCAAGGTGCACGGCTGGGTCGGGCTGTGGGGCGCGGTGCTCGGGCTGCTGTTCGGCGTGACCGGCGTGCTGCTGAACCACCGCGCGCCGCCGCTGAAGATTTCGACCGGCGAGCCGCAGGTCGAGGAGCTGCAGATCGCGCTGCCGGACCCGGTGCCGAAAACGCCCGCCGCGATGACGAAGTGGCTGCAGCAGGAACTGCATTTCGACGGCAAGCCGGGCCGCATGCGCAAGGAGCCCGCGCAGGCCGTCGCGTGGGGCGACAANCGCGTGATGCAGCCCGAGCACTGGCAATTCGGCGTGTTCGGGCCNCANCAGAACCTGCAGGCCGANTACTGGGTCGGCAACGGCTACGTGTCGGTGAAGCGCACNGGCAACACGTTCCTGACGACGCTGAACAACCTGCATCGCGGCGTCGGGATGAATCTCGGCTGGGTGCTGCTGATGGATACGATCGCGGGTTCGCTGATCTTGCTGTCGCTGACGGGCGTGCTGCTGTGGACCGAACTGAACAAGCGCCGCACGGTCGGCGTCGTGCTGGTGGTCGGTTCGGTTGCCGCGGCGCTCGCTGCCGGCCTGACCTGATCGAGATCCGCGCCGGGGCGGCGTCCGGCGAGCGTGGCCGCCCGCCGCCGCAGGTCAGAGCCCGCAGGCCGCGCCGCTGTTCGCCGCGATTTCGCGCGCGGCCTTCGCGCCTTCGACCTGCAGGATCGTCGGCAGCGACACGTTGTTCTTCGCGGCGGTGATCTCGGCGAGGATCGAGATCGCGATTTCCGGCGGCGTCCGGCTGCCGATGTAGATGCCGGCCGGCCCGTGCAGCCGGGCCAGTTCCACTTCGTTCAGATCGAATTCGCGCAGCCGCTCGCGCCGCGCGGCGTTGTTGCGCCGCGAGCCGAGCGCGCCCACGTAGAACGCGGGCGTCTTCAGCGCCTCCATCAGCGCGAGATCGTCGAGCTTCGGGTCGTGCGTGAGCGCGATCACGGCCGAACGCGCATCGAGCTTCATGTCGAGCACCGTATCGTCGGGCATCGTGCGGACGACCCGCGTGCCCGGCACGTCCCACGCATCCGTGTATTCCTCGCGCGGATCGCATACCGTCACCTGGTAGTCGAGCCCGACCGCGATCTGGCACAGATAGCGCGACAACTGGCCGGCGCCGATCACGAGCATCCGGTAGCGCGGCCCGTGGATCGTCACGAGCCGTTCGCCGTCGAACGCGAGCCCGTCGGTCGCCTGCGCGGGCGACAGCGATGCGCGGCCGGTCGCGAGCGTCATCGTNCGCGTGACGAGGCGGCCGGCCTCGACTTCCGCGCACAGCGNGGCGATCCCGCTGTCGCGCGTGAGCGGNTCGAGCACCAGCTGGATCGTGCCGCCGCACGGCAGCCCGAAGCGGTGCGCCTCNTCGGCCGTCACGCCGTACTTGAGCGCTTCCGGGCGTGCATCGGCCGCGATGCCGCTCGCATGCACGCGGGCGATCAGGTCGTCCTCGATGCATCCGCCGGACACGGAGCCGACCACCAGGCCGTCCTCGCGCACCGCGAGCATCGCGCCTTCGGGGCGCGGCGACGAGCCCCACGTCTTCACGACCGTCACGAGCAGCACGCGGCGCCCTTCTTCGAGCCAGCGCGCGCTGGATTTCAGTACATCGAGATCGACGCTTTCCATCGTTTTTTCCTGTTGCCGGACGGCCCGCCGCGCGGCGCCGTCGTTCGATGGCGGGATTATGAACCGCCCGGCGCGCGCGTGCAGGCGGCGCGCAGCGGGTGAAGGCGAATCTGGACGATCAGGCAAGAGATCGCGACGATCGGACACTGATCGCGCGGCGGCGGGGGGGGGNGGGAGNGGGGGCGTGCGGAGCCGGGGCCGGCTCCGCGTGGGATTCGTCATGGCACGCCGCGAAAGGCGCGCCATGACGGCGCTCAATGCGTGTCGGAGTGGCCGTGCGCGAGCTTCGAGTGGTGCCGCGAGTACAGGAAGTAGATCACGAGGCCGATCACGAGCCAGATGCCGAACGCGGCCCACGTGACGGGCTGCAGGTTCAGCATCAGGAACAGGCATGCCGCGACCGCGAGGATCGGCACCACGGGCACGCCCGGGCAGCGGAACGCGCGCGGCAGCTCGGGATGGGTGCGACGCAGCACGAGCACGGCGATCGACACCATCGAGAACGCCGCGAGCGTGCCGATGTTGATCAGTTCGGCGAGCACGTTGAGCGGCACGAGCGCGGCGATCAGCCCGAAGAACAGGCCGACCAGCCAGGTGGTCAGGAACGGCGTCGCATAACGCGGATGCACGCGCGACAGCGCGGCCGGCAGCAGCCCGTCGCGCGACATCGCGAAGATCACGCGCGTCTGGCCGTAGCTCATCACGAGGATCACGGTCAGCATGCCGAGCACCGCGCCCAGATCGATGAAGCCCGCGACCCACTTCTCGCCGGCGACCTGCAGCGCGTACGAGATCGGGTGCGAGATGTTCGCGTACTGGGCCGACGGCACGATGCCGGTGGCGACCGCGGCGACCGTCACGTACAGCACCGCGCATACCGCGAGCGACGCGATGATGCCGATCGGCAGATCGCGCTTCGGATTCTTCACTTCCTCGGCCGCCGACGAGACCGCATCGAAGCCGATGAACGCGAAGAACATCACGGCCGCCGCGCCGAACACGCCGTTCCAGCCGTGCGGCATGAACGGCTTCCAGTTCACGGGCGTCACGTGGAACAGGCCGACCGCGATCACCAGCAGCACGACCGACACCTTGATGAACACCATGATGTTGTTGATGCGGGTCGATTCGCGGATGCCGATCGACAGCAGCGTCGTGATCACGATCATCACGAGGAACGCGGGCAGGTTGAACCACGTGGTGACGCCCGGCACGGCGCCGGGCGCGGCCGTCAGCACGGTCGGCAGCGTGAGCCCGAAGCCCTGCAGCAGCGACTGCAGGTAGCCCGACCAGCCGACCGACACGGCCGACGATGCGAGGCCGTACTCGAGCATCAGGTCCCAGCCGATGATCCACGCGACCAGTTCGCCGAGCGTCGCGTACGAATACGTGTAGATCGAGCCGGCGACGGGGATCGACGACGCGAACTCCGCGTACGACAGCGCGGCCAGGCCGCACGCGATCGCGGCGATCACGAACGACAGCATCAGCGCGGGGCCGGCCTGNACGGCGCCGGTGCCGGTCAGCACGAAGATGCCGGTGCCGATGATCGCNCCGATNCCGAGGAAGGTGAGGTCGATCGCGCCGAGCGCTTTCTTGAGCCCGGCGGCTTGCGCGCCGGCGATCATGCGATCGACGTTTTTCTTGCGGAAGAGAGACATTGCGGATGGATCGCCGGCACGCGCAGGCACGGCGCGCCGACTGAGTGAAAACCG
>Ga0058696_1000496_pt1 | contig 16517 bp, 7 predicted proteins | sample AgamicMgSfrz_FD_55077 | JGI IMG/M metagenome (GOLD analysis project Ga0058696, IMG submission 55077) | Agave microbial communities from Guanajuato, Mexico - Mg.Sf.rz | ecosystem: Host-associated > Plants > Phyllosphere > Phylloplane/Leaf | place: Guanajuato, Mexico | collected 2012-05-30 | reverse complement strand
CAACTTTGAGTATTGTTGAGTTTACTTTGGATCTTTTAAGGCAACCTTTGTCTTATGAGATTTTCTTTTATGTGTATTTTCAGAAGAACGTTGACCAACGAACGGGAAGAAAGGGTAAAGAAGTCAATCCGATAAAGAGTTTGCCTGCTCATGGCCGACCTTGAAAGCTATGACTTCAAGCAACTAACCCTACAAGAAGGAAGAAGCAAAGAAAGGACGGAAGTCATTCCCCTCCAGCAAGGCCTTTACCACCTATAGATTGAGGCATCGAACTCCCAGGTAGACTCTATCTTAGCTTAGAGATCTGCCCCCATTCCTCTGCCCTACGGTTGAGTTATTTCTCTACTCTTGTCTAAACCCGCTTTCCAAGAAATTAGGCGAGCTCTTTTTCATTCCTCTTGTAGTCGGAACCAAAATCGATTAGCATACTTCCCAGCGAAGCTACTAGGGAACGACCTTTGATTCTCTTGTTGGCCCTTTCTGGACCCTGCGACGGAGCTTATTAGGGTAGTCGTCTGAAGCAACTTACTGACTACTTTCTTCGTCTAGTCGATCTGATACAATGAGGAAAGCTTTCTAGTGCACTAAAGGGTGGGGGATCGTACCTGCTATTCGATCGGCGGTCGCGAAGGGTAGGTCAGATAGGTCAACAACAGATACAACGTCTGGAAAAACAGCTAAAATTCGTTATCATTTAAACGGTCATACGGATAGCATCATGAACATATAAATACCCTAAATTTCTTTGAAATAAGGGTAAAATGATGAAACTGTTTAATAGGCATCCTTTCTTTCGAAATATGAGCAAATAGGAGATCGAAGGTTATTGATGTTTAGTGTTAGAAAGGCTAAAATACCTATTTGAAAGATACCTATGTTTTTAAGGGTCCGTCGGTGTTTACGAAAGATCTTTAGAGGTCGTTAACGAGAGTAGAAAGGAATTCTAAAACAATCATATCCAATTCTTTCTATGAGTTCTTGACTTTATAATCGGGCTAATCCCTCTTTCTTCTCTTTTTTAGAGACAAGGAAATGGAAAGACACGCTTACTTTGATGGGCTTACCGGCTTACTCGTTCTGGTCTAGGAAGAGCTGAACTGAAGCCTGTAATATTGAAAAAAGCCTATTCATCTTCTTTTTATTTAGATTTCTATTTAGATCCATCTATCTCGCTGCTTTCTTTCTCATATGAAGGCGGAATGGGAAAATGGGAAAGCGCAATGGCTTCCTCGATAGAACTCTTCATTTACAAAGAAGGAGGAAGGATGATATTATTATTATAATTATTATATTGCCAAGGCTAACTAAAAACGAGCTAGAACTATGTTCTTCCTCCGACTCGAAACGAAAGATCTTACCGTTTTCTTCCATATCTTGGCATCATTGGAAACTCGCAAAATGGAGTGCATCCGGTTGCCCTCAGTTATGAAATTGAAAACAAAAGGTTTTACAACGAGGCTTGTATCGCTGTCTAGACAAAGCGAGGATCCTTCGGAGAAGCCAACTCAATGAAGATCTGGGCGATTACACCCAATGTAAATGTCTTTATATAGCCTGAAAGTGCGTCTCGGTGCGGTCCCTTTCTTGACTTAGTTGACGGTCTTAGTTAGGTGTAGATGTAAGGAAAGAAAGAGCAGTGCTTTATTAATTTAAGTCAATAAGGACAGGTATACGCAATTTGAGTTGTTGGGGAAGAGGCGAAGACTCAATCTTTCGGAAAAGCGAGTCAGTGTAGTGCCCTTCCACCGTAAAAAGACCGAAGCATAGTAGTCTTAAAAAAGGTCATTATAATGAAGCCTTACTATGTCCTACACATAGGACATGAAGATATAATATTTAGTCTTACTAGATCATAATTGAGTAATGGAGATTCTTTGTTTTTCCTTCCCTCTACTCAGTATATGGAATGCCCATACTAAGATAATGAAATCAGTAACATCTGAATAAGGTATAGAGCGGCCTCACAAGAAAGGGTGCTATAGAGTCGTTATGCTTAAACCATAGATTACAAGTAAAATAAAAGGCTTACCCGCTATATAGAGTTGTGGTCTTAAATAAGCTTTTATCCTTAATTGTTTGAGGTTCTTTCAGTCATAGTCTTTTCTTTTTAAAAACTTACTATCCATCCTGTCTTGTCTTTCTACATCTACTGAGAGCTTACTACAATAAATAACTCGTTGAATTTAACATCATTAATTAGGCCAATGCTTCACTCAACGATAGACTTCTTCAACTGAGATGGGAAGTCTTTCTAAGTAAAGTAAAGGGGATGGATAGCTTATGTTAAGGATAGTCAATCTATGAGTCTGGATTCACCTCTAATTTGAATTGTATTTAGATTGTGTTCTTCACTTAGTCTGTCTTGTACTGGCTAATTGGAAAGATGTATGGATTTTCTATACCTAGAAATCATTTCTTTCACTTCTATGGATCTTAGATTCATTCCTTCTATCCCAATTGTTAAATGAGACGCCTAGAGGAATCACTTAAACCATTCTTGCCTAATTTCCTATATGGGACTATCTTGTGTGGTCCTAGATAGAATCCATCTAGTCCTGCCTATTTTGAATGAGATAGTATCTATAATTTCAATTATTTTCTCTGATACTTGAAAGGAAGGGTTCAAAGTTCTTGGTCCCGGAATGGTCATGACACGTGAGAAATCTCTATTAGGATCCTTATAAGTCAGTGAGTCTATTTAATCTTTCCTTAATCTTTCCCAGCCAGAGCTAAGTAAAAGCATAACCTATCAAAATCAAAGACAATTGCAAAAGACTAGCTCCGACATAGGACAATCACTTCTTGACTCATGGATAGATTGGGATGACTGACTTTCTTCTTCCCTATTGAGAATGCTTTAGGGATATAGCACTATAGATTGGACGATACTTTTTTCTTTCTTTGAGGAAGGGAAGCTAACCTCATTCATCCTTACTACTCTAACTATAAATAGCCTTAGTTGGGTTACAAGTTCAAAGCCTATTTCTTTTTTATTCCTAGACTCCTTATTCTCTGAGTTAGACACTGTAAAAGGCTTGCATAATGTGGAGGTGACTCGAAAGAAGGAATGTTTTTTTTTTTAAGTCTAAGTGAAGTTAGAGGAAAAAACAAGGGAGAAGTAGTCATTTACCTCATGGAAAGAATATGAAGCACTAATACTCGATAGGCCTTCTTTGAAAGAGCTCCTAAAGATAGAGGACGATTATCCTTAATATAGGGCATAGGATATATGTAACCGTGCATCTACAGAACGAAGCCCGTAAGCCCTTTTCTCTATAAGGTAATAGAAAAGTCGTTATCCTGAATCCAATTAGCTTAAGACTTTATAGGCTTCCTCTCGTTGAATAGACCGCTAAGGGATATATAGAACTTGAGCAGTTAACTTGATTTCCATTGAGTGACTGGACTCGAATAGTGTAGTCAGGCCTGGAATCTGAGAAAGTCTCTTTTAGAAAGATGAATTGAATGGTACTTACGAGATTCAGAGAAGAAAGACGTATTGAGCTTTAAGAAGGGTCAAGTAGAGAAGTTTTTTCAAGCCGTAAGTAAGTTCTAAGAGTTTAGGAAAGATCCGAAACGAGACTTGGCGTCATATAGTGGAACCCACATCCGAGAGTCTATAAAGTCAGAACAGAGAATTCCTTGGAGTAGAACCTACTTTTCCATTAAGTCCCAGGCAAGTAAGGACGCAGAAGGTAAGAAAGAGTTAGTTATGATTCTATTGCGCTAACTGATTTTCTACTACTTCCCCCTGTCCAAGCACTGAAAACAGCGAACCAACGCCCGACTCTGGTTAAGTGCCCTACGCCGTAGCCCTTACTTACTCCGCCTTCTCTTAAACAATTGAAAGTTAGCGCTCCTTGCCTAAGCCTAAGAAAGGCTAGCTCTTTAGAACAGAAACCGGGGATAGAGTCAATATACTCGACAAAAGGAAGAGCATCGATTGCCCCTTTCTACCTTGCCTAAACTTAAGGTGATCGATTATCTACGCTATTTATTTGCATACCAAACATCTAATCGAGCCTAGAATCTAATCTCACTCACTTATGATATTTCGATTTCGCCCTCTCCACTTGCTTTCGACTTTCGTGATAGGTGGGGTAGGCCTTGCAAAAAGATCAGACGCTTCTCTGCCAACACCGTCTTTCTCTGAATCGGCAAGTCAAGTCAGAATAGATTTACCTACTTTACCTACTTCTGATGAAATGCCTAAAATCTATTCCTTTATGCGTGAACTGAGACGTAGTGACGTAAGGAAGTCATATAGAATATATAGTAGGGACTTAGGCGCCTAACATTTTCAATGCCAATTCCACTCTCTGATCCGGGATAAGAGAGAGTTCTATTTTGCTTGCACACCTTTCTATTAGGTTAGACCCCTATCTTCCATTACGCGAACCCACTTCTTCTTAACTCTTAACCAGGATGATAGTATAGAAAAAGCTACGAAATGCATGAGCGAAGCAAAGGCTCCGACAGGCCTGAAGGAGGCAACAAGAAATGCTTGAAGTTTCTTCTAGCGCTCATGAATAGTTATGAATTAGCGCTTTCCGGAGTGGACTTCTTCTAGTGTTATTTATAGGCTTTAAAGCCAGTCCGTAGACAGAGATGTGAGGGAGATGGTATATGGTCTGTCGACCAGGGTTAGCGTATTAATTAAATATGAAATAATAACTACGCGACAGTAACTTAGTCTTAACTCGGTACAGCCTTGTGTAAACTAAATCGTAATCTTAAGACTGAAGTACGGAAGGAATATTAATCGAAATCAAGGCTTTTTCCTTTACTAGCTAAAGAGCTGCTGTAAGGGTTTAGGATGTTCTTACCCGGTTTCAAGTACTAGCTCAGACGTTCTCACTCAAATTTCGTATTGAAGTACCCCGGATAATTTCAGTGAAGAGGTGGGAATGCACCCAAAGATTAATACGCGAACTTCCTCTTCTAACATACCTAATTTCTTGTATGAAATAGACAGGAGATAAAAGGAAGAGAGAAAAGAAAGTAAGCAAGTCAGGTAGTCAAATCTGGCCCTCTGAAGCCAACGAGTCGAAGCTAAGACCAATGCCCTTTTCTTCTCTGCCGTCTCCTCTACGAACCCGAACTCCAAAGACAGAATAGATGGGGAACGAAGAAGATAACCTAGAGCAGCCTGGGCCGTCAGCCTAAGGATTTTCTTTCAATTCTCTGCTTCCTAAGCCCAGAGATGAAATTCTTAATCTAACTCCCCGTTTAATCAAAGTTTAATCAAATCACAGATCCGCCGGTTGAAAATAGTGAGGAAAGAGATTCCCTTGAAGCTAGAGATAGGATTGAATTCCGATCTTTCTCTTAGTCCGGTGGGATGAATGAAATGATATATATAATCAGATTAGACGTTACTACCTTCCTTCCAAGGCTGACTATCCTTCCCCGTCAGCTATATTAGAAGTCAAGGAATCAATAGTCCCTGATCTTAGCGAGAAGTACGTATTGAATCAACCCCTTCGGACTAAAAGCAGTCATTATGATTTCTAGGAAATAGCCGTTCCAGGGGCAGAAAGCTTCTCTTCCCGGGCTATTTCAGACTAAGAAGATTCGGATAAGGCAGTAGCATTCCGGAGAAGTCTCAAGCATCAGCAGAAATTATACTAGGAAAGCTTCAACTCAGATTTACTTCCGGGAGAATCCATTCCTATTACTATTGCTTATGCTTAACTTCATAACTCTTTTTAAATTAGACTTAGAAGAGCCCTTGCGAGAAAGCAGAGATAAGTCTAATTGACTTGGAGAGGTAAAATCTATCTTTCGTCTATGTTCCTGGAGTTCATTGTTCAGTCTTAACTTTCTCAATTTCCCTGTAATAAGTATCTGAAGTAACGGATTGAATGAGTAGCAAGAGTTAACTCATTCAATTGACTTAGACGGGAGAGAGTTTAATCTTCAGCCTACACTATAGAGGGGAGTTTAAACTGACTGCTTGAGCATTAATCAGTCAGAAAGATAAGCCGGAAAAGCAACTCTTTATAACTCTTATCAAACCTCTGCCTAAGATAGAAAAGGAAAGTCAGAAAGGCAACAGACAGATAGGAAAGCGCTCAGATAGAACGTATGAGTAGGCTTATAAGTTAGAGCCCCTAATCCAGTTGAACCCATTCACTGATCCGGGGGAAATCACTCGAGAATCAGATCCCTTAGAAGATAACAGCTCAGTAGGCTAAAGACAAAACCTGCCTCTTCATATCCTACACCGAGGGATGATCTGCCCGTGGGAAGTCAAGTAGTTAGGAAAGCCTTTAACATTTTCCAGAAATGTAAAGACTGCGCTAGAATTCGAATTGCACCTTCTGCTTACGTAGTGCTGACGTATCATGCTTATGAGTTAGAGTTCATTGCAGCTTCTCCGAAAGTCAAACTAAGTCTTCTAATTCCCCGGGAAAACTACTAAATCATACTACGGGCTCGGGCTAGGTGTTAGAGTTCTTTCCGACTGCTGACTGAAAGGAACTACTTGACTTCATATAAGACTGACGGGTCTACTTCAATACTTGACTTCTCAGAAGCAGGAGTAACTAAATCAATCAATCTCTTTACGTCTAAGTCATAACTAGGCGGCTTGGCTTTATACGTCCTTTCCTCCGGAATTGAAAGACTGCACTAAACTATAGATAGAGGAGCAGGGAATAGGCCTTTGGCTTTAGATCGAGTAAAGACGGCATAACCTGACTTTCTAACTTCTGCCTTCAAACTGACTTTTAGGCGTAAGGAATTTCTTATTGACTTCTTTCTCAATCACAGGACTTGTATTAGAAAGAGAATGTGCCTTTTTAGGCTTCTCAAGCACAGGTCGGGAAAAAGTATACACTTTTTTCTTCGTTACGGGTGTCCGATTCAAACAACAGTTGATACAGGCATTGGGGCAGGTGATGGGTGCAACTAGTCCATATACGATTCAATCTGTCTCAGACGCCAAAAGGGGGAAATAGGAGAGAAAGAAGGGGAGAAGGAAGAAGAGCTTGAACCTATTGGTTCCGTTCGAACAGACAGAGCTCAACCATCAATCTCTCACTCAGCAGGTGTTGACGTAAGGACAGTAAGACATACACGCTGCTCACCTTCGGTAGAAAAAGGGAATTTCACTCACAAAGGTCGCTAGTAGCTCAAAGGAAGGCATACTGGACTTCCCGCCGGGTATGGAGCAGGGAATAAGCCCATTCGTAGAATATCTACCTCCCACTTTCGATGTAGCTCATATGATTTATGATTTTTGGACCTAAGTCAAAGTCCGGATCGAACCAAGACTAGTGGCAAAGTGATCATTCATTTAGAAGAAGGCACATAGCCGCTATGTCTTTACTCATTGCTACAGCTCTAGGATGAGCAAATCTCATCAGGATCGTTAAGCTCACGGGTGAAATGCAAAGTTTGCAGGCTTTGGCGGACCGGTGGAAGGTTCGCAACTCGTTACGCCGGTGTTGTTAAAGAGCCTATAGAGAGACCTATCTATTAATAATTCGGAGAGCTATGAGACTTCCACACTGGCTACAGATAGCCCTACATATTTTCATTCGGAATGCTAGCACAGATAAGGCTGACGGGCTGATTATTCGAAAGCTATGATCCGCCCTTGCTATTAAACTCTGAATGACATCGCGGATAAAAAATACAATAGATAGGAAATGCCAGTTGAAGTCAGCTTCACCATCGCTGAAACACGAACCAAACAGAGGCTGCCTGACCTACCGGCGGGGCTTATTCGCCACATTCATTTAATTCATTATAGGGGATCCCAGAACCGGTAGACAGAAGTGGCGCTAGCATAAAGCAAGTAGGTAGCTAAGAGAAAGGACAAAGAAGCCTTTAGGGCCAATGAACTTACCGTTGAAGACTAGGATCATAGAAGAATAACTAATCAAATAGCTAACGTGGAATGAAAGGGGATCTAAAACATCAAAAGGCTTTAATGCCCGAACTTTTTGAAGATCTCGATTTCTTTTGGTAAGGCGCTCACTTTTTCTATATTCTTGACCAAGAATCAATCGTACTGATTGCGCATACCCGGATAATTAGGTACTCCATTTAGGAAAGCTATAGAAGTCATATACGAAAGGCTACTTACCTAACTTAGTGAATAGCGGAGCTCTTGAAGAGAGAGCTAAAGAAATCTATTATGAGATTTCGAATGAGATCTGTAAGAACTAGATGATTCAACGAGTATCGATGCTTTGGCTTATAGGTGTCTCTGTTAAATCTTTTTTGGGATGGTATAGTATAAGCTCCGTTTTCATCTCCGGTTGACGGAACGAAGCGCCCTTATTTACAGCCGCCACTACTTACGATCAATCTTTCGTTTTCTCACGTGCTCTCGCCCCCATTAACTCTGGTGCATGTCTCCCGGGTAGTCTTTTCCCGTTAAGTTTCCGTTTTCGTCTTTACGTCGTCTTTTGATAAGGCAAGATTCTAAGATAGATAAGAGGTTGCCTATCTACCTTGTATTCTATAACCTGGGAGGAATAGACTGCGGCGTATCGGTTCTAGTGACTGATTCCCAAGAATAACTAGGTATAAATATTAAAAAGTTCTGTCTTTCTAGTGAGAGTGTATTCGAATAGTGTATTCCTAGATAGTTCTTAAGGCCAATCAATAACCTTAGAATAGCTCTTCATTTAATACAAAGAAAGGATATAGTCAAACTCTCTATCTTTATTCCTTATGGACCTAAGCTTCTAACTAGTAAGAGCCTTCTTTACCTATCTTTCACAACCTTTAACTAGTAAAGATCCAACCTTATGAGCTGCACGCTCTCTCCAACATTTTTAGTAGCTTCTACTACTGTATGCGATTCCTTCTCACATGTTAACTATAGACATGAGTCTCTAAACCGGACAGACCCGCTAGTTACAAGGAAACTACCTATTTTCTTTTTTAGGCTTTAGCTGATAGTGGGCCACTTGACTTCAAATCTTATCTTATAATCCTATCTATGTTCACTGTGTTATTTAGAAGCTATTATAAAAAGTAACTCATGCTAAACAGGTAGCCACAATACTTCTACCTTTAGTCTTCCAAGGCTTTTCCAGTAAGGGCTCTATAGAGATAGAACAAGTGTTCTCTAGCTCTAGGTGGGTTCTTTCACAGGAATGGTAATAAATAAGGGAATTCAGACTACACTACTATTTCCTATGCGTTGTTAAAACTCCTGTCTTGAAGCATCCTCTCCTACTGCACTTCCTTACCCGCTGAAAAGGTAAGAATGAGCTTCACAACCTTAAGAGAAGGACTTAGTCAACGATCTTCCAGTAGCAGTAAAGCAATAAAAGGAGAACACAAATGAAAAGGCCTTAGACTCTCGGATTATAAACTAGTTCAGTTAAAGATCAAAGATCAAAAGACAGGGAAGCCAGCCTTACATGGTCGATCATTCCATATTGGATAGAAGACGTCAGAGCTTTAGATATTAAAGAGAAAGTCCTATCTAAAATTCTTAAAAGCTATTTCAGAGTCGCAAGTAGCTAGATAGGATCTTCTATAACGTGAGCCTTAGTAGTCAAAAGCCCAGGATTAGAGAACTCATTTCTATTACACACTGGATAATGCTGCTTCTCTTCTACTGACATCTCTGTATCTACTGAGTCCTTTGGCTATTTCTTTCTTTGTCTGCTTCGAATACTATTGATAGAAAGGAAGTAGGCTAAAGAGATTGGTAAAGTCTCTAGGGCAAGCATAGTCAAAGAGTCCTAGAATAGGTATAAGAGATGAATGATCTGGTTCACTAAGATTGACTTCGAAAAGAGATCCTTATAAATTTGAAAGCTATGCCATACGAATGACTTCTCTCTTTCTTATTATTCAGGTTTAGGTAGTGGATTCCATCCTTCTCCTTTACTATTCTGTAGTGTCAGAATATTCCCTGCCATCGTCTTTGAATCTAGTGTTGGGTGCTTCCTTACTTGTAAAAAGTCAGAGAGATTAGACAACATCTGCTAAAACTCTTCATTTCAACCTATAAAGCAAAAGTCAAAGCATTTCCCTTATCTATTAACATTATAGCTATCTACAAGAAGGGAGTGTAAAGGCTTAGTGACTCATAATAGAAAGTCCTACACTCAAACTCGCTAAGTGATTGGGGACACATCCTAGTAGAAGGAATTACTTGACTTAGATAGCTTACATGTGAACTATAACTGTGCAAATCTCTCTCTTAACACACAAACGAACTCATAGTAGGCTAGGTAGAATATATAACCGTGAGTCATTACCTTAAGAAGGAAGGTCTGTGAAAGAAGATCTCTTAGTCAATTGATTCTTATCTCGTAGTATGGATTCCCTGGCAGAATGCAAGAATTAAAGGTAAGAAGGACAGTCTTACATGGAAAAAAGATCAAGCTTTTACTCCTTGTGTAAGCATTTTCATTTTATAATAATAATAATAGAAGGAAAGGATTAGCAGACATGATGAAATGAAATCAATTAGGACCTCTAGTCCATGGTTAAGGGCTTTCTGCTTAGATTGGGAAGGAATGGATTTCTTATAGATGTTTCAACTTTCTTTCTATTGAGCCTAAAGGCAGATCTAGGTTGTAATTGTAAGCTCTAAGCCTTCTCTGTTATCCATATATACGTCATTTGATTCTTCTTTCACAGACAATACCTTAAAAGCATGGGTAAAAAACAATACATAAGAGAAAGTTTATGCGATAGGAGTAGAGAAGATAGGGCTTCACTTTCTTGCTTTATTGATCATTCAACCAATTAATCTATTCTTTTCGGTAAATGTTGGAGAAGTTGGTTAGAAATGTAGTAGATGATATAACAAGATGCTTTCCATCTCTGCGCTAACAGGATACTCCTTATCTACTCCTACGTAACTATTGGATCACTAAATCATAGAAGTGTTTCTTTTGATTCCTGTAATCACTTTGGCTGGACTCGATATGACTGGTCTAAGACAGAATCAAGAAAGAGGGATGAAATGACTCTTGCGACTAGCTACTCGCCTAACCTTTCAGTGGGACTGGTACTGAAAGAGAAGGGATAGCATGGATGGAGAGTTGTTTAGGCTAAGAGGGAAGACATGGTATCAGCTTGATCGGAGAATCACACATAGCCTCTGACTTCTCATATCATTCGAATAGACCTTGGAGTCTTGGTCAGTAGAATCCATGAACAACTTCTCATCTTACCAGGCCTATACATTCTGATCAGTGAGAGTGGTCAAGTCAAGTCAAAGATTCCGGGCTCTTCTCTCAGACTTCACCATTTGATCTCGCAGATTCTATTTTCCAAGTCGAATGGATCCGAAAGATAGCCCTTTGAAAGAGCCTAAGTACGATAAGCTCTTTCTCAAGTCTTATCTTCCTAACCCTCCACCTTTGCTTTGAAGCCTATGTCTTTCTTCTTTTTTCTTCTTTGATGTGATAGATAAGTCTCCTTACTCACTACTTTCTAGCAACCTCATGGGATTCCTGGAGCTGTATAGGATCAACAGGTTCTTCTTTCTTCATCTTATTTCTTTTAAGAGAGGTTGAGATATACTTACTAAGTGAAGTTATCTTTCTAGGAGATTTGAGCTCTTGTCAAAACCCTTCTCCGAACTGTCTATTGTACTTCCATAACACTTTGGTATTTCTCTCTTTCGGTCTATAATAGAAAGCCTAAGTCAATCAAGTGAATGGAAAGGAAGGAAAGTAAAGATAGTAAGTTGACAAACCAAGACTCAAGTGTAAGAGTAGGGTCGATAAAAGTCCTTATACTTCTTATACTTATAGTAGTAGCGGGTCTCATATCTCATATAAGAAAGGAAGAAGGTCTTAGCGGGAGCTTGGCTTTGAAGTCAGATCAGATGGGAGGTCTTCTTATGAGAGCATGAGTCCTTAGAAAAGTGCTTAGCTTGGTTTTCTAGTTCAAGTATAGGCTTTCGAAGCTGGGGTTAGGCTGTCCTAGATTGATCTGCTTGATGACCTCTCTGATTTCATAACCTTTTTACTCAAGCTACTAGATAACTACTCTCGCTGGTTTGAATAGATGGTGTGGAAATTTTATGGAATCTTTCTAAGAAAAAGTTGGTAGAGAAGGGCTTTGATGATCTTGAGACTTGTTAAGAAATAGAGACTCGTGGGGTGGGAATTTGCTTGTCTACCTCATTGGATATAGCTCACCTAGGAAATGGGGAAATTAAGAAAGCCTTGCTTTAATCTCTAAGAAGGCCTTTGACCCGGTCCTCTTCCAGCGCTCTATCCCACTAGCTCTTATATTAGTCCTAGGATAATAAGTGAGAATGTATCAAAGTATCTTAACAAGCATAGTTCCATTTCTTTTTCTTTCAAAAAATCTTATTGAGAGAGAGGATAGTCTTGATAGAGTACTCGCTTGAAAGAACTCGACGATTTGATTAAGAATATCCATTCCATTCCCATATAGAAAATAGAAAGCTGCTGTAGAAAGCCCTACCTATTGTTTTAAGATAGCAAAGTATATAAGGAGAGAAATCTACCTACCTAAGATCCTATAGCCGTATAACTCTTATGCGCGGAAAAACTTTACTAGGACTTCTTAGCTTAACCTTTTTTTTTGACAGGTGAGGCGAGGGAATCGAGAAGGTCTCTAAGGTCTCGCGGGATCCATACGAGACAATAAAAAGAAAAAGACGAGACAATAAAAAGGGTTCCTGCCATTCGTATATAGAAGTGTAGCGTATTGCCAGTCCCAGCCTGCCCTTTTTTCTACCTATGCCTTTTTCCAGTTTCAGTTGAAGTTTAAATTGAAGGTAGGGAAGGCTATAATATCTTTCTTTCCACGCTAAGAGATTAGATTGGACCTCTTGATTTTATTGTATTCTCTTTCCGGTTTAGTCTCTATTATAGGGCAAGAGATAGAGCAAAGTGGAAGAGGCGTAACCTTCTAAGGCAGGGTGGTAAGATAAGTCATTCTTTCTTTTCTTCCAGCAAGGTTTGTTATATCCAGTCCCAGCGATTTCGCCATCCCGATCAGAGCAGAACAAGAAGAAAGAAGGAGTCGCCATCAGATCAAACAAGGGAAAGCCAGCCAGCAGTGTCAACAAAGGCTAGGGCTATGGATGGAATTACACTAAAGTAGAGGGACTAGAGCTCTGCCATTACACTCCAAAGTAGTCTTGCTTATTGTTCATAATAATAGTGCGATTGAATCTCTCTTTATCTCTGCGATGATAGTAAAAAGGCTCTTTCTTGGAATGAAATAATTCGGGGTAGGGTTTTCCTGTTGAAGTGGGATGTGGAATGTGATGGATGGTGGTTATGAAATCAGTTCTGCATCAGATGATGAGCCCATGCGAAAACTTTTTCTTTTATTGTCACCCGTCTATTTTGGTTTTCAAAAAGAGACAGGAGATCCGTCAATTTCTATTTTTTCCATTAAATGGTAGTTATTTCCGGTTGTTGTTATATATTTTGTTATATGTTTATATGTAGTACCTTTCAACGGCTTACGGGCTCTGGTCCTTGTGCTAATCCCATTATCTCGAACTCCCGATCGGGGCCTCCAGAGGCTATTCTAAGGCGGCTGCATTTCCTACAAGATCATAAGCTGGGGAGATCTTGACTGCTGCAAGGTCGGACTTGAGAACTTCTTTCAAACAACCTTTCCTACCTTTTCTGATGAAGCAGGGACGGGAAAGAGAAAACAAGACGAATAAGGCGGGCTTTTATTCTAATAAAAATCTAACTCATTCACCAAAAGCTCTAATTCTTCTCTCTTTCCTCAAGAGGAGTGAAGTGGGGAAGACACGAAGGCAGTCGCTCCAGCAGCTTTAGTACTTAGTTAAGGCCCCAGCTCTTAGCCCAGTTCTTCTCCGGCTCCACCAGCAGCCTTTATCAGCTGCTATGGTTCCCTTCCCGAATGCGAATCTCTATCTCTTTGCGGCTACAGCCTATTCTAATAGGACCCAAGAGATTGAGATGATTAGCCAGCACCAGATGAAAGTTCTTTTTTTTTCGGATTGGACTCGGCTGGAGTGAGATCGATAGTCGGAAATAGATGGACTGACTTGACTGAAGGACTTGACTTGCGGTTTCAGGCTTAGATTTCCCAGTTAACTACTAATGGATGGGGAACGCACAAGGCATTGCTGGGCGGGTGCCTAGCCACTGGGAAGAAGATGGATGACTCGGGTCCTGTAGTTAGGGAATCTCCTGCTACTGGTAACGGCGGGACCCTGGAAGTACATCCTGGAAGCATTTGTTCCCGGGCAAGGATGAGCCCGGCCACTAATCGGTGATCAGGTTATTTGAGTGAATAGGTTTCTAAGGCACTTCGAGAAGGTGACTGGTATAACATATTTGAGGAAGAATCAAAAGCACTTCAACTCCTTGGGTTGGGCTTTCAGTCGTTCAGCGGCCCCCTTTTGGGACAAACTGCGGCGGAAACCTTCGTAAGCTATACCTTAAGTTCCCTACGTCTGAAGCAAGTGGATTGGAGAGAAAGCTCGTTACGATCCTATGATTCCGGACCCTTTCATGCTCTAAACGGGAAGTAGAGTGGTGATAGTATTATAATTATAGTATTAAGTTAAGTATTATAATAAAGAGTGGTTTCTTCTCCTGGACGATGAGCTTCTCTAAGTCATAGTAGGGGTGCTACTCACTAGTGGCATTTCTTTAAGAGCGCATTCCTCCACTGCTTTCTCAAGCAGCTTTTTTCTTTCACAACTCCTTCCTGGAAGACTATTTGCCGGTTTGGCGCTTCGGAAGCCAGAAGCCAAACGAGTCGGGTCGACAAGAGGTTGAATCACTGGCCGTTTTGATCCTTTGGAACAACTCTTTAAATTGAAAGGAAGAAGGCAAGCTAAGGCTGGAAGTAGTGTTCTCACTGTTGGCTCTTTAATCAGTCATTTTTTGTCTTTTATTCTCCTCTCTTGAGGAGAAGAAGCAAAAGTGATTAACTATACCAACCTTCAAAAATTATATACCAGCACAAAGAGTGAACTTACCCAGCTAGGGCGTTCCGAGACCAATGCTATCAAGAAGAGGGAATGGTCTTAGGTATAACCTATAAGCTTACAATCGACGTTTGTCGTCCAGCAAAATCCCTTCTGCTAAGCAATCCTGGGCGCTTGCTAAGGCGTTATTATTAATCACTGGCTAGACAGAAATCGCGTGCGATTTGGCTCAAGGAGGGTGATCTGAACTCTTCATGCTGTGAACCATTTCTAGTACTTGCTTGGCTCAGCTAACCTGGTCACTACTTCATCTCCTATTCGAGTTGGCAATCGGCTCAACAGATCTCCTTGAATTCGAATATCACTGCAGAGGCAGCTGGGAAGACGGATGGTACTTTTTTCAGGCACATTTTTTGGAGCAGATGTTACCCAAGCATGCCTTAAGTTATTCAGGAGTAAGAAGATGTTTAACTCAACTTTCTTATGCCTTATTCCCGGAATTGAGAATTACAGGCCTATTTATATAAGATTTTTGAATAATTGAATAAATCCCTGCTAACTGACTGAGAGCTGAGAGGGATCTTTGACTCTCTTGTTGGAACCTCATCAGACAGCATTTGTTAAGGGCAGGAGCGTCGATTGATAATGTTCTTTTGTGCATTTGCACATGAACTGGTTCTTTATTTCCATAGAGACAGAAATTTTTAAAGCCTATGACTCACTGTCTTGGGATATGGTGATGGGGGTTTTGAGAGATGAATTTTCATGAGAGGTGGTTGGCTGCTTGCATCTTCTTTGAGATCTTGATTAATTACCTTAGATTTTTCAAAGTCTGAGGAAGGCTCCCATACCTTTTTACTTTGCTGAGGCCCAGAGCTACAACCTTGGGTGTGCTGGCAGCATTGAAAAACCAGAAAAGCATCCTCCTCCGATATCTTTCACACTTTTGTTAGACTGATGTCTTGTTATTTGCGAGAAGCTCAGAGGCTAGTGCACTAAAAAAAAGTAATGGGGGAGGGGCTAGAGCTAGCAGGTAAAAAGCGGTTAGCGCCAGTCGTAAAGGGAATTTGGTCCCGATAGGTTGTGACAATGACCTTAATCCTATGGATTATTTTGCCTATCATAGAGGCCAAGCATACAGCATACGAGTCGTTGTGTACGAATGCCCAGAAAATGTTGTCTGTGGAATATTCGGAAAAGAAGAGAGAACTTCTTTCTCGCTCACCGCAAGCTCTATAAAAAAATGTCTCTCTGCGTCCTACCAGTTCGCTAAGTGGACTTGCAACAAAAAAGCCGGCCATTAGCACCTCACTTATTGTTGTCTTCCAGAAAAGAAAATGATGGATTCTTATGAAAAACTTAGTGGGAACCTTGATCCTTGATCTTTGCTACGGAGGAATCAGTGTGCCAAGCTTTTAGGCAAAGGCGAAAAAAAGCGGTAATAACCTCTCTAAAGTCTATTAGCATAAGGAGCGGCCGAAGCTATATCATCATATATCATCAGTGGTCAATATATTCTAATACAACCGGACTCAAGGAATGGTCTTCATTCGGAATTCGGAGATCCATTCTATAGTCATCCGCCAGCCTAATCTCTTTTTTTTTTTTTAAGCTTCAGGCCATTTCA
>Ga0058696_1000492_pt1 | contig 16545 bp, 17 predicted proteins | sample AgamicMgSfrz_FD_55077 | JGI IMG/M metagenome (GOLD analysis project Ga0058696, IMG submission 55077) | Agave microbial communities from Guanajuato, Mexico - Mg.Sf.rz | ecosystem: Host-associated > Plants > Phyllosphere > Phylloplane/Leaf | place: Guanajuato, Mexico | collected 2012-05-30 | reverse complement strand
GCTAAAAGATGGGAAGAGGCCTTTCCATTTAAATTATTAGTCCTTCTTAACAATCCGATTACTGGAGCGGCATCTATTCCGTTGATTTCTAATACCTTTGTTCCAGAAAATGGGAAGGAATGGGCAGTGCGTGTAAAGAGAGAAATTCCCAGTCCTGCTTGAACATAGTGTTTATGCGCCATGCTACTAGATATCTCCAATTTTTTATAATTAGTGCCGATAGTCTCGACAATAGTTTGCTCTATTTTAATCCGAATTGGGCAATTATGAGGTGTAAACAAGATTGTTTCGTTTTCGAGATCCTTTAATTCTACTATTGATTTTGTGGATAGAGGATGGGACTCGGAAACAAGAAGCACGATATCATCATAATAGAGTGGCTTAAAAACATTCTCCATGGAAACTTCCGGTGCGCCGCAGATAGCAAAGTCAATTTCATCTTGATAAAGCATTGTACTTAAAGTATTCGCGTCAGCAACATGAAGGGAAATTTCTATTTTAGGATATTTTTGGATGAAATCTGCCATTATTGNTGGTAGTTCAAGACTAGCTGTAGGCTCGGAAACCCCAATCCGAATCAAGCCTGCTAAGCCTCCCTCCAAGTCTTGTAATGTTTTATCTAAACGGTCGTATTCGCGTAACAGTGCGTTGGCTCTTTCATAGAACAGGCGGCCAGCCTCTGTCATCTTCAATGTTTTTCCTCTTTCCAACAGCTTCTCACCGACTTCTTCTTCCAGATGTTTAATATGAAGAGTGATGGTTGGCTGTGAATAGTTTAAAGCTTCGGCAGCCTTAAGGAAATTGCCGTATTTAACAATAGTTGTGAATGTGCGAATTGCACGAATCTCCATGTATAAACACCTCTTTTAAGTTTTAATTTAGTAATTCTGAATCCTGGCATTAATTTTACTGATTATACTTTCTGAATTATTTGCTTTATTATAATCTATATTATCAACTAATCCAAGTGGTTTAGAAGGGATTTTGGAAGGGGACGTAAAAATGCCAACAATTACGATTGTAGCTGGTGGAAATTCNATCCACTCTCGCCTAACGGGTGTATTAAATTATGCAAAAGAATTTTTAGAAAAGGAAAACATTAATCCAACTACTATACAAGTCCATCAGCTCCCAAGTGAGGCACTAATTAAAGCCGAATTTAATAATGAAAAAATTACAGAAGCAAACCAAATAATTGAAAATAGTGATGGGGTAATTTTCCTAACTCCAGTATATAAAGCTGCTTATTCAGGTATTCTCAAAACATATATTGACCTGCTTCCACAAAAGACGCTTAAGGATAAGGCAGTGTTGCCGCTGGTATTAGGTGGCACATATGGTCATTTATTGGTGATAGATTATGTCCTTAAACCTGTTCTTATTAACTTAGGAGCTTCCAATATTAATAGTGGCGTGTATATCCAAGACACCCAAGTAACAAAAAACGAGGATCATTCCTATAGTTTGGCGGATGAAACAAAAGCAAGGCTTAATGATGCATTAACTCAATTTATAAAATCAATCGTGAGGTGAGAAATTTGACAATTAAATTAAGCATTCTCGATCAGAGTCCAATTGGCGAAGGAGAAAAAGCAGAGCAAGGTCTCCAAAACACGGTGAAATTGGCTCAGGCTGCAGATTCTCTTGGATACAATCGTTTTTGGGTTTCGGAGCATCATAATAATGACCAATTAGCAGGTTCTGCCCCAGAAAGTTTGATTGGATTCCTGCTGGCATCGACAAAAAATATCCGCATCGGATCTGGCGGAGTTATGCTGCAGCATTATAGTCCATACAAGGTGGCAGAGGTATTTCATGTATTATCCGCACTGGCACCTGATAGAGTTGACCTAGGTGTTGGCAAAGCACCAGGGGGACTTAATCTTTCAACAAAGGCATTGCAGGAAGATAAACGAGAGGAACAAAAGTCGTTTGAAGAAAAACTGGCTGATCTTCATTCATACATAAATGAAGAAGAGAATGTACTTGAGTTAAAAGCAGCTCCTGCACCAAAAGTAAAACCAGATATATTCCTGTTAGGTGGTAGTGCAGAGAGCGCTGAGCTTGCAGCAAAGCTAGGGATTTCCTTTGTGTTCGCTTACTTCATTAACGGAGAAGAAAATATTCTGAAGGAAGCAAGAGCTAGGTTTAAACAGTTTTCACCAAATGGAGGAGGTGAATTTCTGCTGGCATTAACAGTTGCTGTCGCTGACAGTGATGAACAAGCAGATTCTTATATCAAGCAAAGAGAATCTGTCAAAGTCATTTTTGCTGATGGCAGGAAGTTGAATGTAGGGTCATTGGAGCAGGCAGAAAAAGTAATTAGTCAAGCAGGAGAATCAGAATATCAGCTGCTTGTTCAAAAAGCAGGCTATGTGGCTGGTTCAAAGGAAAATGTTGGAAAAGAACTAACTTTGCTTGCCGAAAAGTATGAAATCGATGAAATAATTTCGTTATCACCAATTGTAAATATTGAGGATAGAATTTATTCTTATAAGCTACTCAAAGAGGCATTTGCAGAAGATAGTAAGTTGAAACAAAAAAATAATCAAGGAGTGGGAATATAATGAGTCAAAATAAAAAAGTAGTTGTGTGGAGCAAAGTTGGATGCAGTTATTGTGAACAGGTCAAATCTTATCTATCCGAAAATAATTTTGAGTATTCTACGATTGATGTAACAGAAAATGATTCTTTAAGAGATGTACTTGAAGTGAAATATGGCATTCGTTATGTACCTGTAGTTGAAATCGGTGATGGTGTATCACCAGAGTATAAAGCAGTCTTTAAAGTAGACTTAGAAGCATTAAAAGAAGCACTAGTTTAATTTTTTAACTTAATACTGAGTATTTTTATAGGAATAATTAATTTTTAAAATAGAAGAAGGGTGGCTAAATGATGGCAAAGGATAAAAAAATAAAGTTTGGTGCAATGATTCACGGTATTGGCGGAACAACAGATGGATGGCGTCATCCATCTGTTCCTGCAGATGCTAGTGTCAGTCTACCATTTTACAAAGAAAGGGCAAAGCTTGCTGAATCAGCAAATTTTAGTTTTATCTTTGTTGCAGATGGACTCTCTATAAGTGAAAAATCTTTACCTCATTTCTTAAACAGATTCGAGCCTATTACGTTGCTTACTGCCATAGCGGGAGCAACAGAAAAGATCGGACTTGTCGGCACATTATCCACATCCTATAGCCAGCCTTTCAATGTTGCAAGACAATTCCTGTCATTAGATCATATTAGTTCAGGAAGGGCAGGCTGGAATGTTGTTACATCTCCATCAGCAGGAGCGGCTCAAAATTTCAATGGCAAGGACCTTCCATCACATGAGGACCGTTATAACAAAGCGGCTGAGCATCTGCAAGTCGTAAAGGGGCTTTGGGATTCATGGGAAGATGGCGCCTTCGTCAGAAATAAGGAAACAGGGGAGTTTTTTGACAAAGAAAAGATGCATGAATTAAATCACGAGGGGGAGTTCTTTTCTGTCAAAGGACCGCTGAATTTGGAAAGATCACAACAAGGCTATCCTGTCATATTTCAAGCAGGTTCATCAGAAAGAGGAAAATCCTTTGCTGCAGAGTCTGCTGACGCTATTTTTACAGGACACGAAACGTTGGAGGAAGCGATTGAATTTTATCGCGATGTTAAGGCAAAAGCAGCACAAACTGGACGCGGCCATGAGGAGATTCTAATATTTCCGGGAATTAGCCCTATTGTTGCAAGCACAGTTGAGGAAGCACACAAAATATATGAGGATTTTATCAGCTTAGTTCCAATCGATAATGCCATTACATATCTTGGCAGATTTTTTGATCATTTCGATTTCAGTACTTTTCCACTAGATGAGCCATTCCCGGAAATTGGGGATGCAGGTAAAGAAGCTTTTCAGAGTACTACTGACAAAATCAAGAAAATGGCAAAGGAACATAAGCTGACACTTCGTCAAGTAGCCCAGCAGGTTGCTGTACCGAGAAGTACATTTATCGGTACTCCGGAAATTGTTGCAGATAAGATTCAAACCTGGTTTGAAAGCGGTGGAGCAGATGGTTTTATTATAAACTCTGATATTCCAAGCCAATTTAGAGAGTTTGTGGAAAAGGTTGTGCCTATTTTACAGGAAAGAGGCATTTACGAGAAGGAATATACAGGCAGCACACTACGAGAGCATTTAGGAATTAAAAAGCCAAGCAATCAAAATAGTACAAATACGGCACTAGAAGTATAAGCGGGAATCGTCTATGGGGAAATTTATTGTAAATAGAATGATTGCTGCCGGTTTTGTACTGCTAGGGTCTTTGTTGTTAGTGTTCTTCATCAATTATTCCCTTCCAGGAGATGCGGTGGATCAAATGCTGGAGGGAACAGGTGCCACACCTGAAATGGCCGCTAATTTACGGGAAGAGCTAGGTTTAGACTTGCCTTTTCACACTCAGTTTTTGGAATATTTAAAAAATATTCTACAAGGAGATTTTGGGCACTCCATTGTTAACAACGCGCCAGTTTTAGACAAAATCATTACACAGTTTCCTGCCACCATTGCCCTAACCATCGTAAGTGCGATACTTTCCATTATTTTTGGTATTACATTAGGTGTTTTTTCAGCCATTCACCATAACAGTGTTATTGATTATGTTGCTAGATTAATAGGTTTATTTGGCATTTCAATGCCTACCTTTTGGTCAGGTATTTTATTAATTCTAATTTTTTCTGTCACACTCGGCTGGTTCCCTTCAATAGGGTCAGACGGCTGGATTACGCTTGTTCTGCCTTCTATTGCATTAGGACTTGTCGGTTCTGGGGCGATTGTCCGCATGGTAAGAAACAGCATGCTGGAGGTTATGAATGAGCAATATATTCTCACATTAAGATCAAAGGGGCTATCAGAAAAAACGGTTATGTATAAGCACGCATTAAGAAATGCGTTAATTCCATCGATTACAATTATCGGGATGATGATCGGGGATATGCTGGGCGGAGCAGTTGTTATTGAAACTGTATTTTCAAGACAAGGAATTGGGAGATTGGTTGCAGATGCGATAACTGCGAAGGATTTGCCAGTCGTCCAAGGAGTAGTGTTTTTTTCAGCCATCGTATATATAACCATCAATTTTTTAGTAGATATCTCTTATTCGGTTATTGATCCTCGTGTCCGAAAATCATTCTAGGAGGTGTAAATCACTTGAAAGAAACGGTATTAGCCGGCCAAATCAAAAAGTTTTCGGTTATTAAAAAGAGAAAAAGGATTTTTCTCCCTGAGCATGCTTTTATTTATGCGGCTTGCGGCATTATCCTTTTTTTAATGATTTGTGCAGTTTTTCCACAGTGGATAGCACCATACGCACCAACCAAAATGTTTACAGAAGAAATAATGCAAGCACCTTCAGGCATTCATTTCTTAGGAACAGACTATTTTGGCCGTGATGTTTTCAGTTTAATTGTCTATGGAAGCAGAACGTCCTTAATAATTGGTTTTCTATCAGTAATTGCTGCCGCTGCTACAGGGATGATAATCGGTTCTGTTGCTGGTTATGCAGGAGGAATAGTTGATCTTATTTTCATGCGGATTATTGATATATTAATGACAATCCCAGGAATGCTTCTATCCCTTGCTTTTGCAGCCGCATTGGGACCAAGTCTTAAGAATATAATACTTGCCATATCCATAGCAGCTGTACCGGGATATGCAAGATTGATGCGCGGCCAAATACTTACTTTAAAAAGCCGAAACTTTGTTATTGCGTCAAAATCAATTGGGGTAAGCAATTTCGTCATCTTTTTTCGCCATATCCTTCCTAATGCCTATTCTCCACTGCTAGTCATGGCAACAAATGGGTTAGGTTCTTCCATCCTACTTGGAGCAGGGTTGAGCTTTTTAGGCTTGGGCGTTGTCCAAGAGGTTCCTGATTGGGGCACATTATTGTCACAGGGTAGAGGCTATTTGGCAGCCGCATGGTGGATTGCTACATTTCCAGGTATTGCAATTACATCATTTGTGTTATCAGCAAATATCATCGGCGACAGTCTCCGTGACTTCCTTGATCCGAAGAAAAAGCAGAAAGGAGACAATGCTTAATGCTTGATATTAACAAGTTAAACATAGAGTTTAAGACAAAAACAGGCAGCATAACTGCTATATCTGACCTTAATTTGTCTATTAAAGCTGGTGAAACGGTCTGCTTAGTCGGCGAATCAGGAAGCGGAAAGACAATCACATCGAAAGCCATTATGAGATTAATAGAATATGAAAATGGAAGAATTTCCAATGGAGATATCTCTTTTCAAGGAACTAATCTAACTTCTATCGATGAAAAGATGCTCCAGCATATAAGAGGAAAGAAAATCGCGATGATTTTCCAGGAGCCGTTATCTGCCTTTGACCCAGTTTTTACAATTGGNNATCAAATAACGGAAATGATAAGAAAGCATCAAAAATCATCGAAACAGGCAGCTTGGCAAAAGGGAATCGACTTACTCAAAAAAGTAGGTATTTCTGAGCCAGAGCATCGGATGAAGCAATATCCTAATGAATTTTCAGGAGGAATGCTGCAAAGAGCCATGATTGCTATGGCCATTTCCTGTGAGCCTGATTTGCTAATTGCTGATGAGCCAACTACAGCATTGGATGTAACAATTCAACTGCAAATCATTGAGCTATTAAAGTCATTAAAGGATGAATTTAATATGGGCTTGCTTCTGATTACGCATGACTTAGGAATTGCAGCAGAGCTTGCCGACAGAATTGTCGTGATGTATGCAGGCGAGGTTGTGGAGAATGCAACTGTCTCTCAGTTATTTCACACACCACATCATCCTTATACAAGAGGACTNCTGAAATCTATTCCTAAGATGGACACTGCAAATAAAGGAAAGCTTTACTCAATTGAAGGCAGTATCCCAAGCCTAAATGAGCTGCCAGAAGGATGCCTATTTCATCCCCGCTGCCCATTTGCGAACACACAATGCAAACGAGTGAGACCAAATCTCGAGAAAGTTAATGACCGCTATGCTGCTTGTTTTTATTCTGAGGAATTAGTTACAAAGCCGGAATGGAGCTTGAGTTATTCAAAAGAGGAAACACTNGAGAAGATTAATGTCACCAAACCGGAGCCAGTCAGCACTGAAATATTGGTGGATGTTCAGCATGTCAGCAAGCATTTCCCAATTGGCAGAGGCCTTTCCTTAGCAAAAAAACAGGTGAAAGCGGTAGATGATGTGTCATTCACTATCAATAAAGGCGAAACATTTGGGTTGGTTGGAGAATCTGGGAGTGGCAAATCGACACTAGGAAGAGCCATTCTGCAATTAGAAAAATTGACTGGGGGAGAAGTCTTATACGGTGGCAGTCCATTATCAGGCCTCAGCAGTAAAAAAATGGGCAAATACCGCAAAGAGATGCAAATGATCTTTCAAGACCCATATAGCTCTGTCAACTCTCGTCTTAAAATAGGTGAGATTATCGCAGAGCCCTTAAAATGGCATTTAAAGCTGTCTAAAGAGGAAATACAATCAAGAGTGGAGGAGCTGCTTGAACAAGTTGGATTAAAGCGAGAATGGGTATCCAGATATCCTCATGAGTTTTCAGGTGGACAGCGACAAAGAATTGGAATTGCGAGAGCGATAGCGCTAAATCCAGCCTTTATATTGGCAGATGAGGCTGTTTCCGCCTTGGATGTTTCTGTACAGGCTCAAATAATCAACTTGCTTCAAGACCTACAAGCAAAAATGGGTTTAACTTATTTGTTCATCGGTCACGACTTAGGTGTCGTCCAGCACATATCTGACAGAGTAGGTGTGATGTATTTAGGCAAGCTTGTGGAGATTGCTCCAAGTAAAGCCATCTTTCAGGAGCCAGCCCATCCATATACAAGAGTGTTGATTGACTCTATTCCAAATGGAAAAAGGACAAATAAGCTAAAAGCAGAAGGAGAAATTCCGTCTCCTGCAAATCCGCCATCAGGCTGCCGATTCCGAACAAGATGCCCTTTTGCTACTGAGAAATGTGCAGAGGAAGAGCCGGCATTAAAGGAAATTCAAAAAGGTAGATTTACAGCTTGCCACTATCCTTTACCAATTAATTAGTGTTAAAAGCGAAAAAACAATTGTTCAAGGGGGAAGAAGATGATGAGAATAACTCGATTGCGAAGATCAATTTTATTTTATATGCTTGGAGTTTTGCTGCTGTTGACAGCATGCCAGCAATCAAATGAAAATACATCTGCCAGTGGAGATGCAGTACCTAAGGAAGGCGGAGAATTGGTTTATGGCTTAGCAACACCCCCTGATAGTCTTGATCCTCATACTAGCGGAATGGCTGTTTCAACAAGGGTGAATAACAGCATTTATGAAAAGCTTGTTTACCAGACAGAGGATAACAAGATAGAACCATGGCTTGCAACAAGCTGGGAGGTCTCTGATGATCAAAAAACCTTCACCTTTAAATTAAGAGATGATGTTACCTTCCATGATGGAAGCAAATTTAACGCAGAGGTTGTCAAATATAACTTTGACCGTATCGTAAATCCTGAAACAAAGGCTGCAAGTGCATATGCACTTATTGAAAATTATGAGTCATCTGAAGTGGTAGATGAATATANCGTGAAAATTCATTTCTCTGAACCTGCAGCAACCTTCTTAAGTAATTTAAGTCAGCCTAAATTAGCGATNGTTTCCAAAGAAGGTGCTGAAAAGTATGGATTGTCNCTNGCGACAAATCCAGTTGGTTCTGGTCCCTTTAAGTTTGTCAGTCAGGATGAGAATAATGAAATTGTGTTGGAAAGATATGCTGATTACACAGGGAAAGCACCATTTGCTGAACATGAAGGAAAAGCATATTTAGATAAGCTCACATACAAAATTATCCCAGAAGAGGCAACAAGAATCGGCAGTGTACAAAGCAACCAATTGAATGCTGTTGAAACAGTACCACCTCAAGACTTGAAGTCTATTAAAGCAAATGGCAACCTGAAAATTTTTGAAACAGAAACAGCAGGCATGCCATATGGATTGTTTATTAACCCAGAAAATGCACCATGGAACGAGCTTGATGCCAGAATTGCATTGCAAAAAACAATTGATGTCGATAATATCGTCAATACGCTTTATTTAGGAACATATAAGCGGGCATGGTCTGTTATAACACCAACCATATTAGGGTATGACAAATCGCTTGAAAATACAGGCAAGGTTGACGTAGAGGATGCAAACAAACGNNTAGAAAATCTTGGCTGGAAGAAAAACAGTGAAGGAGTAAGAGAAAAAGANGGTAAAGAGCTGGTACTTCGCTTAATAGACAGTAATGTCAACAGGGAGAAGCGTCACGATATTGCTACAATCATTCAGCAGCAAGTAAAGGAAATAGGGGTTAAGCTAGAGATTACTACATCAGCAGAATACTATAATATCACAAAAAACGGGAAGGATTATGATGTTATCGGCAACAGCAGGGTAGCGGGAGATCCGGATGTTCTTCGTCTATTCTTCCACTCTGAAAATCTTCCTGAAAATGGTGGATCGAGTCTAGCGAGACTTCATGACGATGAAATTGATCAGTGGCTAGAGGAAGGCGAGCTAGAAACAGATACAGAGAAAAGAGTGGAATTATACAAACAGGTCCAGCAAAAACTGATTGGGCAAGGATATTTTATTCCTATCTATGTATTCCCATATACTGTTGCAACCTCTAATGATGTGGAAGGTTTAGCATTTGATTCACAAGGATATCCACTTTTCAATGATGTTTTTATTAATAAGTAAGGATAAACCAAAACAAAAGATGAAAATGGGGGAGGATTATGAAGTTTATCTTATTTTCGTTAATTAGTAATAACACCAATCCAATCAGCAGGGAAACATTTACTACCCATCAGAAGCTGGAAAATGTCATTAATCAAGCTGTATTGGCTGAAAAGCAGGGCTTTGACGGCTTTGGGGTAGGGGAAAGGCATGGTNCGCCATTCCTTTCTTCTTCACCTGCTGTANTGCTTTCTAATATTGCCGCAAAAACAACGAAAATACGTTTGTTGACNACTGTTACTGTTTTAAGTGTGTTGGATCCAGTCCGAGTTGCCGAGGATTTTGCCANGGTAGATCAATTATCAAAAGGCAGACTAGATTTGATTATAGGAAAAGGAAATGATCCACGCCATTATCCTCTATTTGGAATTACTGAGGAAGAACAATGGGAGTCCCTTGCAGAAAGGTATGATTTGTTAAAAAGATTATGGGCAGAGGAGTCTGTCAATTGGAGTGGCAAGTACAGAGCTCCATTACAAAATGTCACAATTGAGCCAAGACCATACCAGAAGAGCATTCCTATTTGGCATGGAAGTGCATCAAGCACAGCTTCTACTGAATTAGCAGCCAAAAACGGCGAGCCGATATTTTCTTCCAATGTCTTTCATCCAATTGCAAAATATAAGCAGCTAATTGACCATTATAAAGAAAGATTGGCATTTTACGGTCATGACCCGCAAAAGGCCATTATCGGCTCTGGGGCAGGCAGTTTATATATTGCTGACACAAAGGAGGAGGCAATCAATAAATATCGGCCATATTATGATGCTTTTATGAATACGGATGCTTCTAAACATAATAATTCACCATTTAAGAATTTAGACGACTATGTTGAAAATGGGCCATCCTTAGTCGGATCAGCAGATGCTATTATCGAAAAAATTCTGTTATACCATGAAGCATATGGCCATCAAGTGCAAGGGTTGAGCGTTGACGGTCTTAGTGAAGCAGAACAGAAGGAGCAAATTCAGCGGTTTTCCGAGGAAGTACTGCCTGTCTTACGAAAGGAAATACCTAATTTTATCTGGGAAGAGCCAAAAAAAGTAGCTTCAAACGGACTATAAACCAAGTAAACACATAGGTTTTAATTGATATTAGTTTTATTGAATTAACACTTTATTAATACTAATTAGTCAAGAAGCGAAAAACATATTATATTATACATATCCAATAAGAATACATGGATATAAACAAAGGCAAGGAAGGAGCGGAGGCTTAATCAAGGGATTGGCATTATGCTACTTGACTTTTAATAACTAGAAGTAAACCAATATCTTTTAAAAAATACACAGAATGGAGAATTTGTATGAGTGAAGATATCTTTCGAATCGCAACAAAAGAAGACGCCCCAGCATTTCTAGAATTATTGTCTAGTGCATTCAAGTCGGTTGGAGAACTTGGCATCAACTGGCCATCCACAAGAGCCACGCTAGAAATGGTAACAGAGAATATCGTCAATTCTACTGCTGTTGTTTTAGAACGGGACGGCAGACTTATCTCAACTTTAACGATCCGCTTTCCTTGGGAGAGTAAAGCACCAGTGTCAGGCTATCCATTTGTTTGGTGGTTTGCAACTGCACCAGACTTGAGCGGACAGGGAATCGGAAATAAATTATTGGAATATGTAGAAAACACATTGCTGCGAGACACATTTAAGGCACCTGCTTTTACGCTTGGAACTTCTGGCAAAAAGCATCCTTGGCTTTTGGATATGTATAAACGGAAAGGGTATAAGCAATATTTTCAGCATGAAAACGATGGCGACATTGGGATTCTGATGTATAAAGTATTGATTCCAGAACGCTTCGATGAAAATATTCTCGGGACACCGCCGTTTAGCGATGCTAAAGCGGAAAAGACTTCTGTATAACAAGAAAGGAGGCAGCCCATGGGAGAGTTTTTTAAATGGGAATACGTTATTACCCTCTTCCCGAAAGTGTTGAGTGCCCTTCCTACGACCCTTTTGATCGTATTATTCGCAACCTTAATTGGAGCTGCTATAGGTTTACTGATTGCTTATCTTCGGATAGAAAAGGTGCCTGTTTTAAGCCAATTATGTATTGTATATGTTTCCTTTGTAAGAGGTACACCGATACTTGTGCAAATGTTCATCGTTTTTTACGGTCTTCCCAGTTTGCTCGGTTCTATTGGGATTGACCTATCACAGTGGGAAAAAATCTATTTCATCTATATAACCTATGGCTTGAATGCAGCTGCGTTCTTTTCTGAAATTTTCCGTTCTTCCCTATTGAGTGTTCCTGCATCACAGTATGAAGCAGCAGCCTCAATAGGATTAACAAAAGGGCAGACATATCGAAGAGTGCTGATACCCCAAGCAAGTAAGATAGCAATGCCGAGCCTTGGAGCGTCTATTATCAACCTGCTGCAAGACACTTCTCTTGCCTTTTCTTTAGGTATATTAGATGTCATGGGCAAGGTTCAGACTTTAGGGGCTTTATACTATCGAGTCATGGAGGGATATTTCATTGCCGCTGTTATCTTTATCGTATTGAGTATTGGCTTAGAGCAGTTGTTTGGTTTGGTAGAAAAGAAATATCGGTACCCGAAAAGAAGCAAAAAAAGCATCAGAACACCAATCTTACCTAATGCTAAGAAGCTGCTGCTGTTGCCAAATGGAAAAAACAAAGTAAATTAAAACAGATGAAAGTGGGAAATAGCATGAGAATCGTGCCGAAACATAAGACTTGGAAGATTATTGGATTAACTGCTGCGCTTGGATTAGTACTTGCGGGCTGCGGTAACGGTGAAAGTACAGAAAGTGCCAGCGCAGGGAACAATGATTCTGATGCAAAAGAAATTATCGTCGGAACTGGAAATGCATATCAGCCTTTTGTCTATTTAGATGAAAACGGAAAACTGACAGGCTATGAAAAAGCTGTTCTTGATGCAGTTGATGAAAAGCTGCCACAATATAAATTTAAATATGAGTCATATGAATTTAAAAATATTTTACCAGCACTTGATGCAAATAAAATTGATTTGGCAGCACATCAGTATGAAATCAATGATGAAAGACAGGCCAAATACTTGTATGGGAAAGTAGGCTACACAGACTATACAAGTTATATCGTTGTTGACGCAAACTCAAAAAACAACTTCCAGTCATTAGATGATTTGGCAGGAAAAACAGTTTACACATCAACAGGAAGCAATCATGCCTATATATTGGAGCAATACAACAAAGAGCATGATAATAAGATCGATATTGTGTACGGCAGCGGATCAAATGAAGTACTTGTCAAGGATCTTCAAACAGGAACAATAGATGCAACATTGCTGACTAAGTTCGATGTAAGCAAATTAAATGAGCAATTTAAAGCAGATTTAAAAACATTAGGAGAGCCTGCCTATGTTTCTAAAACATATTATCTTTACAGTAAAGACGATACNAAGCTTCAGGAAGATATAGACGGTGCCCTTGAAGAATTAATTGATGAAGGAAAGCTTNCCGANATATCNCAAGAGGTACTTGGAGCAGATTATACGAAATAAGAAAGGAGGAGGTATAAATGGACTTCGATTTCCCATTTATGTTTAAGGCATTTTCAGCTGCATTGCATTATTTGCCAACAACGCTGCTGTTAGGGTTCGTGCCGCTCCTGCTAGGATCTGTTATTGGTCTTGTTATTGCACTTGTACGTTTTTATAAAATTCCTGTCCTTTCCACATTTTTCAAATGGTTTGTGACTGTTTTTAAAGCAATTCCCGTTATTCTTATCTTATTGGTCACGTATATTATCAGTTCAGATATGCTGGAGCAGCTAGCAAAGTCCATGTCCTGGGACATAAGCTTTAAGAATATTGATAGGAGGTGGGTTGCGATTTTTGCTTTAACCTTATACGCAACAAGCGGTCTGTCAGAGATATTCAGAGGGGCGCTAACAGCCATTCCGAAGGGCCAGTTCGATGCTGCCTATTCGGTAGGATTATCAAGAGTGCAGGTCATTAAGAGAGTAGTGATTCCACAAGTATTTCCTATTGCCTTCCCGATGATAAACAGCACATTAATTTCTCTTATTAAGGCTTCTTCACTAGTTTCCATGGTTTCCGTTGTGGATATATTAAACGGTGCTCTGATTGAGGCAAATGTTAACTACCGTTTCCTTGAAGCGTATGTGGCTGTATCGTTAATCTACTGGCCAATGTGTGCTGCACTTGAAGGAATATCATCCGGCTATGAGCGTTATTTCAGCCGCAGCAAAAGGAGAAGCTTCGCATGATTACAATTAAAAATATCTCCAAAAGTTTCGGGAAGAATGAAATTATTAAAGGTGTTGACTTGGAAATTAAAAAAGGTGAGGTTGTTGTCATTCTAGGTCCAAGCGGTTCAGGCAAAACCACTTTTTTAAGATGCTTGAACTTTCTTGAACGAGCAGATGACGGTGAGCTAACCATTAGTGATAAAAAAGTCCACTTTAAAAAGGCAAGCTCTAAGGATATCCTGGAAATTCGCCGAAAAACAGCAATGGTCTTTCAGCAATATGACCTTTTTCTTCATAGGACAGCAATAGAAAATATTATGGAGGGTCTTGTAATCGCAAGAAAGGTGTCAAAGGCGGCAGCATATAATAAGGGCTTAGAGCTATTAGAAAAGGTTGGTTTAAAGGGGAAGGAAGACGCCTATCCACACCAGCTTTCCGGGGGACAGCAGCAGCGTGTCGGAATTGCAAGAGCATTGGCTCTAAACCCGGAGGTTATCTTGTTTGATGAGCCTACATCGGCTCTTGATCCCGAACTTGTCGGAGAAACATTAGAGGTAATTAAAAAGGTTGCTGAAGAAGGAGTAACGATGGTTATCGTTACACATGAAATGAGCTTTGCCTATGATATCGCAGACAGAATCATTTTTATGGAGGATGGTGTCATCGTTGAACAGGGTACTCCAAAAGAAGTGTTCGAACAAACAAAAGAGGAACGGACAAAGCAGTTTCTAGCCCGTTTTGCTTATGAAAGATAATAAACAAAGCTTTATTTCATTGGAAATAAAGCTTTGTTTTGTTTGAAGAAAGGGAGTTCTTTCATCGAATTAACAGCACTAATAAGTACGATACCAGGTTATTGAAACCATGAGCAATAATTGACGTTTCAATACGGTTTGTTCTTATATAAACGAGTCCTAAGAAAAACCCTAAACCGCTATACAAAATCATTCCAGTTAAAGAGAAACCAGCCATCATATGCATTCCGCCAAACAAAAGGGAGCTGAAAATAAGGCCCACATATTTATATTTGGAAAAAACATGGCCAATTATCACTTTACGGAAGAAAAATTCTTCAATAATTGGAGCAAGTATGGTCACTTGAATAATCGTAATATAGCTAGTATGAATTAATACCTCTACAGCTTGTTGATTTTGGGGAGCTTCCTCCATATTTAGTCCAAACAACAAAGCAATAATGACCATCACAATGACGGTTACAAATTTCCCTCCGAAAAAAACAAAGATGGCATAAAGGAAATCCTTCCCCTTTACTTTCGGTTTTCTCCATTGAAATAAAGATGTTTTGAAATAAAGGAAAATGATAAAGCCTAGAATAATAAACAAAATGAGAAAGTTAAGGATAACGCTCAGCATTGCGGTACTGATTTGATAGTCTCCAAATGACATGCTTTTTGTTGTCCCCACTCCAAACAAGTCCAAAAGCAGTTGGATTCCGATAGGCAAGATTGTCATGATAAACAGGTATGTCACAAAAGTCCATATATATTTATTCTTGATGAGTTTCTTCAAAAGCATATCTCCTTCAATCTAGAATAATACAATTATACTAAATTGTTTTTTCAGATGATAGAAAATAGTATGTAAGGACAGAATGCAACAGAAGTAAATAGTTTTATCGAAATAGTTTTTTGCTTTTCTGCCAAAAAATAGAATCGTAAAAATAGCAATAAAGTAACATGTAAGATAAATTTTACCATATTACTAAATTTTATTGGGATGCTTAATTTTGAGCAGTATATCTAAATGGAGTAGATTCCTCACATCCAGCGTATCAGTCTAAAATGGATAGAGACAAGGATAACTATGCTTGTGAGAGATAATAGTTAGGTAAAAAGAGGCTGGGACAAAACAAAAGATAATCTTTCTAAACACGAATAAAAATGAAGCACTTGCCTAAATAGAATATGGGTTTAAAATTAGTTCGTTTCATTGCGCTACAGTCACTCGCTTTCCGCGGGGAGGAAGCTGAGCCTCCTCGTCTTCGCCTGCGGGGTCTAAAGCGTCCTCTATTTCCCTTAGTAGTCGAGTGTCCTCCGCTCCATTCCACTAAGATTTCAATCATTGTATTAAACACAATAAACCGAACGATTTAATCATTTGTTGATTAAATCGTTCGGTTTTTAAACAGATTCACATACATATGTCCCAGCGTCTTTTTTATATTTATTATTAAATAAGGATTATTTTAATAAAGATAGGGTAGTAGTTTCGTAGTGACGAGTTATGTCCAAATAATGTTGGAGAATGGGAGGAAGAAAAATGGATAATAAGCAGTCAAAACATGAAAAGAATCATGAAAAAGACAATACTTTGACAAACAGGCAGGGTCACCCTGTAACGAATAACCAAAATATTCGGACAGTAGGCAATAGAGGTCCAGCCACATTGGAAAACTATAATTTCATCGAAAAGATTAGTAATTTTGACAGAGAACGAGTTCCTGAACGGGTAGTTCATGCTCGCGGTGCCGGTGCTCATGGCTATTTTGAGGCATATGGAACAGCAGG
>Ga0058696_1000491_pt1 | contig 16555 bp, 14 predicted proteins | sample AgamicMgSfrz_FD_55077 | JGI IMG/M metagenome (GOLD analysis project Ga0058696, IMG submission 55077) | Agave microbial communities from Guanajuato, Mexico - Mg.Sf.rz | ecosystem: Host-associated > Plants > Phyllosphere > Phylloplane/Leaf | place: Guanajuato, Mexico | collected 2012-05-30 | reverse complement strand
CATCTCCACCGTTTCCGGAACCGCTGCCTCCGTTGCCGCGGCCCGCCTGTTCGGAAGATCCGTTATTATAATACATCGGAAGCGGCTTGACAGGATCGGGTCTTGTAATCTGTACATTACCCTCTTCACGCTCGCTAGAGTTCACATGACTGCTTGCTGTATCTTCCTGATTCACGGACTGAAAAGGTCCATAAGAATAATAATAAGAGGATTCGTCCGTTCCGGATGTATTGCGGTTATCCGCATGCTTTGTTTGGTCTTCCTCGTCTTGACGGTTCGGTCTGTAATTACGTTCGTCCATGCTTTCTACCTCCCAATCTCTTCTTCACAAGAGATATTCTTTAACTGTCCTTATTTTGTACTTTAAACCTTAACCGTACCTTAAAAACAATTAAAAAGGAGATAAAAGCACGCAATTATAGAACATTTTTCCCGTTAAATCAGCATTTTAATCCTTCTTCTTCACCCAACCTTGACGATGAGCATAAATGGCCAGTTGTGTACGATCATCCAACTCACACTTCATTAGCAGGTTGCTTACATGTGTTTTGACGGTTTTGATACTAATATGTAGTTCTTCTCCAATATCTTTGTTGGTTTTGCCTTCTGCAATGAGTAAAAGGACTTCCTTCTCCCGTTCGGTCAGACCGGATTCGCTCTCTCTCGCCGTGCGCTGTCTGATTCCCCGGGTTAACGCCTGGGACACATCTCCTGTCATGACAGGCATTCCCCGATAGGCTCCCTGAAGAGCATAGATTAATTCTTCAGCAGATACAGTCTTCAATACATAGCTGACGGCTCCTGCTTCAATAGCCTGCACCACCAGATCATCCTCGAGAAAACTTGTAAGCATGACAATTTTGGATCCCGGAAATTCACTCATGATGGCTTGCGTAGCCTCAGCCCCGTTCATGACAGGCATCATCAGGTCCATCAATATAAGATCAGGCATCTCACTCTGATCCAGCTTGCGCAGCTGGTTCAGCGCATCCTGTCCATTTCCCGCTTCTCCCATGACATGAAATGTCGGCTCAAGCATCAGGTACGTTTTCAAACCCATTCTCACCATATCATGATCATCCACAATCATTACATTCACTTTTCCGTTCATTCCGTTTCCCCCTCTGGTTCATCCGGGAATTTCGGGATAAGCACCCGTACTGTCGTTCCCGCTCCCGGTTTCGAAATAATCTGGACATCNCCNCCAAGCTTTTCTGCCCGTTCACGCATGGTGGACAATCCATAGGANCCTGGCCGCTCAACTTGCTGCATGAAGCCCTGACCGTCATCGCTTATGCTCATGCTGATCTGATGCTCGCTCTCCCNTATGGACAGACTNACAAGNCCAGCCTCNGCATGNTTCACNACATTGGCAACGGCCTCCTGAATAACAAGAAACAGCTGGTGCTCGATGGCATCCGAGACNCCGCCATCCAGTTCCAGCTCTTTCACTCCCTTTAATCCATTCTGTCTGCAATAATCCGGAAACCATCGATCCAGTGCCTCAGCCAAATCCCTGCCCTCAAGCTCCACCGGACGAAGCTGTGCAATGAGACCGCGCATCTGTCGTTGTGCGATATGCGACATCTGGATTAATTGCTCCAGCACCTTATGTCCATGTTCCGGATTCATCTCCAGCAGTCGTGGCAAGGAGGACGCTGACATATGAATGGCGAACAGCTGCTGGCTGACCGTATCATGCAGGTCCCTCGCCATCCGTCTGCGTTCTTCAAGAACGGCCCGTTCGGAAGCCTGTTCTTTTTCGATGACTTCCTGCTCACCAAGGCGCTGAAGCAGTCTCATTTTTTTCTCGATNGAATCCATCATTACGTTAAACTCCTGGTATACCCGGCCGAACGAGGCATCATCTGCTTCAGGCATGCGAACGGCAAGGTTCCCCTTGGATACTTTCAGCATATTCAGATCCAGAAGATCGATTTTGCGCTGAAGCCGTAGTGCAGCAATATATCCAGTAATCACAGTCGCCAGCACGACGACAGCAACATACGTCCAAGCACGCTGCCGTCCTGTTCCCATCAGNACCTCTCCGTACAGCAAGTAGAACCCGCCCAGTGTAATCAGCCCCGTCAGGGCAAAATACATCATCAGTTCCCACTTGTTGGCTTTGAGAATCGTTCGAATCATGCGTTAACCCACCTTATTTACTTTGACGTCTCCGATAAATACACTTACTACAATCCGCACCTTTTTTCCTGCTTCGCGGTAATGGGAAGTTTCAGCCTGCGCGCTGCTGAGAAATCCACCTCGTTTTTGGTTCAGCAGAGACATATCTCCGATAAACGAGTTAGTCGTGACGGTAACTCCCAGATCCATGTCTGCCGGTACAAATACCTTTACATCCCCAATAAAAGAAGAAATGTTGATTTTGGTCTCGCCATAAGGGATTTGTGCTTTCGTCAAGTCTATAACCGTATCACCGATAAACGCCGAGATATTCATTGGTTTAAGGGAAAATACTTCCTGTCCCATGTAGAGATCACCAATAAAAGCTGATTTGTTAATGGTATTTCTGCTGCCGTAATCTTCATATTCACTACCGTATCCGCCATCATTATAGTGCTTTCCATACCCGTTACCATCTGGACCATGAGAATGATGTTTTTTCTTATGATGATGTCCCTGATGCTGATGCCCCTGATGCGATTCACCTTCAGCCCCTGTATAGAAAGGACCGGAATGATCGTCTTTTGGTTCCGGTTCAGGTTTACCAAACGTCTTTTCGAATTGTTCATCAAAAGAAGAAGGCATTTCCAAATCCTCGGAAGACAAAGGTTGATAAGGTTCGGGCGGCGGAGGTGGCTGCATTTGGTCTTGATGTTTGCGATCACGGCGACGAGGCCCGATCAGGACAAACAGTCCACCGCCAATCAACATGATTGGAATGAGATAACGAATGAACTCACCCATGGAATAGTCAATCCAGCCGAGATTTCGTGACAGGAAGTATCCGCCTATAGCCAGTACAATGACAGGTCCGATCATGGCGTAACCACCATTGCGACGAATTTCGGTCACTCCTTTGACGCCCCACCAGATTAAAAACAGCGGCCAATATGTTCTGAATATATATCCTATATCAATGTCATAACCCAATTGCCGAAATAAAATGATCGCACCAACAGCAATCAGCGGTATGCCAACCCACCAGCGGTCTCGCATAGATCGTTTCATCGCTCATGTCTCCTTCGTCTGTATTCTGTATCCAGTGTACCTCAGACAAGAGTTGGTTAACAGCGGCGGCAGATGGAATTCGTCTCGGTCTCGAGACTGAGGCGGGAGGATATTTATGTAAAATCCCAAAAATCAAAACACCCTGGAGCATTTGCCCCAGGGTGCATGAATCTTTATTTATTTTTGAAATTTGCCTGCGCGGCCTACTTGGCCTGTTTGTCCAGTGTTTTCTACACCGAACTCTGCATTGTATTTTTCATCAGGTGTTTGGAAATTTTCCTGTACTTTGTTTTGCTCGGATTGTTTCACTTTGCTTGCCGCAGTTTCTTGTCCAAACTCTGCATTGTACTTCTCGTTTGGCGTTTGATAACCTTGACCTTGTGTTCTTTTAGCCACAACGAATCACCTCTCTCTTCATATTTACGCTGCACTGCTGCTGCGCGGGGTTCGTCCCCAGTCAGTATTATGTGAAGAGAGTACTTCAGTTATTCATCCTTAACATTCCAAATTAAACGGCCTTGTCTAACCACGAATCTGGCACGGATTTGTACACATCGATGGCTTCAGACAACTCGTCCAGCATCTTTTCCGTGCACTTTCCATCACCTTGTTTGATCACCTGTACCTCGACGTCCTTCTTGCCCCATTCCTTATAAACTTGCTTCGTTGTCGGAAAATAAAGATCGATTTTATTACCCTTGATGGCTGAACCTGTGTCCGCAACGATGCCGTAACCGTACCCGGGAATATAGAGAATGGAACCAAGAGGAAATAATTTGGGATCAGCAGCGATGGTTGACACCGTCTCCTTATCTCTTCGTACCTTCACTCCAGAGTAAGTAATACCATATTGAGGATGCTTCGGGCCTTTTCCGGTTGATTCTACACCTGCCGTGTAACCTGTCGCGGTCACCTTTTGCGTGCCCAGCACCTGTTCCGAGCGTGGTGCCATCACCGGCATGGATGGGTCCAGCGCGAGCTGCTTGCCTGGAACATCAGGCTTAGGAATGACAATGGGCTGTGGAGACCACAATAAAGCCATATAGACCATCGTCGTAACCTGTGCCTGATCACTGTATTCATAATCATGGATCGACACCTCGGGCTGGATTCCAACTTGCTGCGCTGCTGCCTGAACCTGCCTCTTGGTTACATGCAGGACTGCACTTTCCTCTTCGAATGTATAAGCCTCTGCCTGATTCCAAGTCAAGACCAACCCGATGGATATGGCAATGCTCGAAATGAGAACCCGTAATTGGTTTGTTTTCATTGCATTTTGCTTTTTCATTTTAAAACCTCCCCCTTACTGCAAAGGTTTTCCAAAAAGCAAAATGGTTATACATGCTCCTACTCCGGTGTATTTCATTACATAGATAGCAAAAAACCGTCCAGAGGACATGGTTTAGGGCCATGCTCCAGACGGTCTTTCATCAACTGCGTAATATTATATGGATCTTGTGCTAATTTCTTCTTTTAATTGAGCCACGATTTCAGACACAGGTTTCATGCCGAGATCGCCTTCTCCGCGTTTACGCACGGACACGGATTCAGCACTGCGTTCATTCTCACCAACGACAAACATATATGGCATTTTCTCAAGCTGTGCCTCACGGATTTTATATCCAAGCTTCTCGTTGCGCAAGTCAGCCTCCGCAGAAATTCCCGCGCGCTTCAGTTTTGCTTCCACTTCACGTGCGTACTCGTCGAAGTTTCCGGATACCGGAATGACTTTTGCTTGAACAGGAGAAAGCCACAGTGGGAATGCGCCCGCAAAGTTTTCCAGCAAGAATGCAGTGAAACGTTCCATCGTACTGATTACGCCGCGGTGAATAACGACCGGACGATGTTTCTGTCCGTCATCTCCCACATATTCCAGTTCGAAGCGTTCTGGCAGCAGGAAGTCCAGTTGTACAGTAGACAACGTTTCTTCCTTGCCCAGTGCTGTTTTGATCTGCACGTCCAGTTTCGGACCATAGAACGCCGCTTCACCTTCTGCTTCATAGAAAGGCAAATTGAGTTCTTCCACAACTTCACGCAGCATGCGTTGGGACATTTCCCACATCTCATCGTTTTGGAAGTATTTCTCGGTATCCTGCGGATCACGATAAGACAGACGGAAGCGATATTCATGAATACCAAAATCCTTGTAAACCGTTTGGATCAATTCAATAACACGAGCGAATTCTTCCTTGATCTGATCCGGACGACAGAAAATGTGTGAGTCGTTTAGGGTCATCGCGCGAACGCGGTGCAGCCCTGTCAGAGCACCCGACATCTCGTATCGGTGCATCATGCCGAGCTCGGCAATCCGAATCGGCAGGTCACGGTAGCTGTGCATGCTGGACTTGTACACCATCATATGGTGCGGACAGTTCATTGGACGAAGAACGAGTTCCTCGTTATCCATAACCATTTTCGGGAACATGTCCTCTTGATAGTGCTCCCAGTGTCCAGACGTTTTGTACAATTCCACATTACCGAGAACCGGAGTATACACGTGCTGGTATCCAAGGCTTTCTTCCAAATCCACAATGTAACGTTCCAACGTACGACGCAGTTTGGCGCCGTTTGGCAGCCAGATTGGCAGACCTTGTCCAACCAGTTGGGAGAAGGTGAACATCTCAAGCTCTTTACCCAGCTTACGGTGATCCCGTTTACGTGCTTCCTCAAGGAAGTGCAGGTGCTCATCAAGCTGAGCCTTTTTCACAAAAGCCGTACCGTAGATACGCTGCAGCATTTTATTTTTGCTGTCCCCACGCCAGTATGCACCAGCAACATTCATCAGTTTGAACACTTTGATTTTGCCTGTGGAAGGTACGTGTGGCCCACGGCACAGATCGAAGAACTCGCCCTGCTCATAAATAGTGATAACACTTTCTTCCGGCAAATCACGAATCAATTCGAGTTTGTAAGGATCGCCCACTTCTTCAAACGTTTTGATTGCTTCAGCGCGGCTAACTTCCTTGCGTACAATCGGCAGGTTTTCACTAACAATCCGTTCCATTTCCTTCTCGATCTTTTGCAGATCTTCCGGGTTAAGCGGATGCTCCAGATCCATATCATAGTAGAATCCATCTTCGATAACAGGTCCAACACCCAGGTGAACCTCTTTGCTGCCGTATAGACGCTTCACAGCCTGAGCGAGCAAGTGAGCTGTACTGTGACGCATAACTTCAAGTCCGTCTGGTGAATCGAAAGTCACGATCTCTACCAAAGCTCCCTCATGAAGCTGTGTCGACAAGTCCACTACGATTCCATCCAATTTGCCTGCTACGGCATTTTTGCGCAATCCGCTGCTAATGGATGCTGCTACGTCCTCAATGCTGCTGCCATCGGCATACTCACGTACCGAACCATCCGGTAGTTTAATGTTAACTGCCATTTGTCTCATTCCTCCTGTAAATGTAACCTTGTCCATCAACATCATGGACTGATGATCTATTGCTGTTCCTGCTGATTGGCAAAGAACGCAAAAAACACCCGTCCCGGCAAAGGGACGAGTGTTGTATACTCGTGGTTCCACCCTAGTTCAGCTGTTTCATTCTATAATTGAAAGTACAGCCCTCATTGGCATGACGATAACGGGCATGACCCGGCATATCCTTACTCACGGAAATATCGATCCATCTCCGTTTTCAAAACTGCAGCTACAAAGGGGTAAACCAAACGTGGCATCCGGAGGAAATTTCAGCCTGGTTCCCTCTCTCTGCACCGACCGAGCGTATGGTCCTTGTCTTTGTCAACGCTTTTGCTTAATTAGTAAAGTTCATCCATAAAAACATGTTCATTAATTCATGGATCAACAGTTATTATAATTGCCGAGATCACTTGCGTCAAGGCCTGACAATAAGCCGGAACGAAGCACTTCACACTCCGGGCAATGATGGCATAATTGCACCTTGTCCTCGAAGATTTGACGAATCGTCGATATAATCGGCAGATCGGGTGTGTTCGTATGCAGCATCACTTTTTCGGGAGATATCGATATAAGTGTGCTTACAATCATGTCTTCAATATCCATTTCCAGTTCGAGACCCGGCATCTCCACGACGACTTGCTCATCTTTTTGCACAGGCAGCAGGTTTAGCCCCGCATCAAGCACCTGAAATTCATGCGAGCCTTTGTGTACCAGATGGACTAGAGGTACTTTGGCCTCCTGAAAGAACACAAAGTACTTTAGCAATCCCATGAACTCTTCGTATTGACGATCCATCCAGAACTCATCCAGCGCATATTCTACCAGTTCCTGCAGTTCCTGTTTGTATTGCTTCATTCGAAAATGGAGAATGCCTTCGAGGTGAAAGAAATGAACCTCCTCCAGATCATGTCTAAGACCATTTGCGAGTGTTAAACGCCGTTTTTCTCGAAGTCCCGGCTGATCCAGATCACCGTTGAATAACAAGGGCATGCAGATCCGGTTGACCTTCTCCACTTCATATTCGTCCATAACGGAACAGGCTTTGGAAATCATGTTTTCTACAATGGAGCGCTCCCGGGTATCCATAATAAAATCAGCCAGTCCTTTGGCAAGCAAATCACTGATCTGAGGCAGCCACTGCTGAAAGTCCACATGATTTTCATTCCCTCGGCAGACCCAGGCTGCTTTACCGTCATTATGTTTGAAGGTGAGCCGGAAACCTCTTTTGCTTATATGTAAACCTTTGGTTTTCTCTTTGATGCAGCGATAAAATTGATCTGCTTCCTCCTGCCCTGACACATCGGTCCATACGGCGAACAGCTCCACAAGAATCACTCCTTTCCTTCCTGTTCAAAGTATATGGCAAGGCCGATGGGGATATACGAAGCGGATTGATGGAAAGCGTGTCATCATTTCTCAGTATATTTGTAAAGGGTTTGGAGTTCCGGCAAAAATGTGTTATTATTTTGATAACAGTATGTTTCACGGAAAAGGGGGGAAGCCAAAATGAGACAACAACCAAGAATGCTCCGCAGTGTTTTCATCATCATTTTGTGTTTGTTCCAAGCGTTGTGCTTCCCGATTCCGATGCAGACAGAATCCGCTGTTGGCGTATCCGTTGATGCCACTTCCAACAAGGAAGTGTTATTGCAAATACCCGAGACTCAGCAAAAACCTGCTATCCGCAAATACTCGCAAGTCATGGTCAAGCTGATTGCAGTGACAAATAACAAGCCTGTATTTCTGGTGCTTGCCTTATTGCTGATGCTGCGAATTCCTACTCCGCGTCTGCCCTTTAAACCGTTGATTTGTCTGTTTAAGCGCAGATTATTTCTGCTACCCATTAAATTCACCAGCATGTATTTGTCCCTCGCCCTTACTGCACCAAGATACGTAAACGTCCTTCGCTAGGCGTTGCACCGTATGTTTGGTTGCCATGCATAGAGACACCTCTGTCCAATAGACGGTGTACTTGTGCATAACTTATAACCCTTTAAGCAAACGTAAGATAACGACAAGTGAATAAGTGTAACGATGTTGTATTTGTTATATCCAATTTTGTTCAAAATTCAATGCATACGGCTGTGTGTCAGGAGTACCTGGCTCTGTTTGCCCGCATCATTTAATGTTCCTTCCAAATACAGATCATTCTATTTTCGGGAAATAAGCCTGTCTTCTGTGGCCAGCCCTCAATTTAAGGAGGCATACTATCCATGGATGTACGTGAAACAGATTTGCCGGGAATCGGCAAGAAATTTCAGGTTGAAACGAGCAGTGGAGATAAAATTATCATCATTATTCATGATGACGGACGGCGTGAAATGTACCATTTTGAATACGACGATCCAGATCAAAGCATCTCCATGATTACGCTCGATGATTATGAAGCCAGACAAATTGCCGCTATCGTTGGCGGATTGACCTATAAGCCGAAACAGCTTGAAAACATTGAAGTTACTTTTGACGATCTGATTATCGAATGGTACAAAGTCGAATCCTCTTATGGATGCATCGGCAAGTCCATTGGTGAACTGGACGTACGTCAAAACTCTGGGGCAACGGTTATAGCCATTGTAGAGAAAAACCACAAAAAACATATCAGCCCCGGTCCTGAGGTCGTGATTACTGCAGAGTCTACAGTTGTTGCCGTTGGCGAACGCAATCAGCAGAAACTCTTCAAATCCCTCCTCCTGACCGGAAGGGGGTGAGTCGATGGATCATCTGATTTTTGAAGTAGGTCTGGCACTCGTTCTCATTGCTGCCGCTGGCCTCTTGTCTGCCAAATTACGTTTTTCGGTCGTCCCGTTTTACATTCTGATCGGGATGGCCGTAGGTCCACATGCCATGAAAATATGGCATCTGGACTTCCGTTTTATCGAAAGCCAGCCCTTCATCGAATTTATGGGCCGGATCGGTATCCTGTTCCTGCTCTTCTATCTCGGATTGGAGTTCTCGGTTGGACGTCTAATCAAATCGGGTAAATCGATTGCCGTGGGCGGTTCGATCTATATCGCGATTAACTTCACACTTGGATTAATTTTCGGATTTGCATCGAATTTCCCACCTGCTGAGGCACTTGTTATTGCAGGGATCACCACCATTTCCTCCAGTGCCATCGTGGCCAAGGTGTTAGTGGATCTGAAACGTACAGCCAATCCGGAAACGGAAATGATTCTCGGGATAATCATGTTTGAAGACGTGTTCCTGGCTGTCTACATCTCCATCCTATCCGGATTGGTGCTCAGTGACTCATCCTCTATCGGAGGTGTCATCGTATCCGCGCTCATTGCGCTTGGATTCATGCTGATTGTCATCATACTGGGTCGCAAAGCGACACCACTGCTCAACAAGTTGCTCAAAATACGCTCCAATGAATTGTTCTCACTTGTGATTTTCGGTGCATTGTTCCTGGTCGCCGGATTCTCCGAAACCATTCACGTGGCTGAGGCCATTGGTGCATTGCTCGTTGGTCTGGTCCTGGCGGAGACAGAACATGCCAAACGGATTGAACATCTGATCCTGCCATTCCGTGACTTCTTCGGAGCCATCTTCTTCTTCAGCTTCGGATTGTCCATCGACCCTCTGTCCCTTGGCGGAGAAGCCGTATGGCTGGCTTTGATTGCTGTTGTCATTACACTATTCGGTAACTTCCTGGCAGGCATGCTGGCCGGACGCAGTGCAGGACTGTCTCCAAAAGCTTCTGCTAATATTGGTTTAACCATTGTATCCCGCGGTGAATTTTCGATCATCATGGCCAACATGGGTAAAGCCGGTGGACTTTTGCCGCTTCTCCAACCGTTTGCCGCACTGTATGTACTGATTCTGGCTATTCTTGGACCACTACTGACCAAAGAGTCCAAACATGTGTTTAGAATTTTGGATAAAATATTCAAGTTCAAAGATCCTCGGAAAAAGAAAGAGGAACCAAAGGTTTTGCAGAAAGAAGGATAAAAACCCCTGTCTGTTCAAAAACAGGCACGGGATCGAAACCGCGGCTCTTCGCCGATCTTTCTGTGAACACCCAGGGAGAATGGCTCCAGCCGCACCAAGGAGGATGACCTATGAAAGCACCTCTGATATCGGCTAATCCGGTGCCACAAACCGCCAAAACCAGAATATCATCCACGCGCCGCTTCCTGAATTTTATGCTGGTAATCGTAGGTGGAATTCTCGCCTCCGTGGGACTTGAATTATTCCTGCATCCCAATAAGATTATTATTGGAGGCATTACAGGCATATCTTCTCTGTTCGCCCATTGGACCGAGATGAGGATTGGATTGTTCCTATTTCTATTCAATGTTCCGTTTATATTTTTATCCTACAGGCTGGTGCAAAAGAAATTCGTATTAGTTACAGTACTGGGTCTGGTTGTCTTTTCGATCGGTGCCATCGTGCTTCATCCTATGCCGCCGCTGGTTGAACACCCACTAGCTGCCGCCATGTTTGGCGGATTATGTCTGGGTGTTGGAATCGGACTTGTGGTGCGGTATGGCGGGACACTGGATACGCTGGAAATCGGTGATCCGTCCTCCCGGCCACCTGAACGGGTATTTAGCGGGAAACGGATGCTTATCGAAAAAATAATCATGCTGCTCAACTTGCTGATTCTGACAGCTGCAGGTGTTGTCTTTGGTTGGGATCAAGCGATGTACTCTGTGATTGCCTATCTTATTGCATATGAAATGGTATATATTGCATTCCGTGGATTCACATCCACTCGCAAATTGTACATTCTGACTACCCAAAGCTCGCAGGTTGAAAAAGCCGTTCGCAAACGTCTGCGACGAGAACCTGGATCTCCTGTGCCATCATCTGAACTTGCTTCTTCCGTTCCTGCTGAAGGATGGATTCATAATATCCCGGGGGCATTGTACTATGAAGTTCATTTTCTGGAGATGGTGTGGTTGAAATCCATTGTGCGCCATATAGATCCGCACGCTGGAATTGTCACCTACTCGGAGAAATGACTACCACGCCTTAGACCAATAAAACTCTCTCTAAACGCAGTGATTAAGATATCACTTCAGCTTAGAGAGAGTTTTTTTATGCTTGAATTCCTGTTTGCTCTCAACTTCGATATGTTTACAGTTCAACTATAGCTTTTACGACATGTGTATCTGGCAGCAACCACTTGTCCATGGAGGAAGGCAGCTGAGTTAAATGTTCCCGATGGGTAATATAGCCATCCATGCTGAGCTCCTTCTGCCGTAAGGTCGATATAACGTGCTCAAAATCCGCACGTGTTGCATTGCGGCTGCCCAGTATGCTCATCTCCCGTTTATGAAATTCAGGATCATGAAACGTAATATCGGCTTTGACCAAACCTACATAAATCAATTGTCCTCCATGAGCTACATATCGAATGGCCTCATTCATGGACTGTACATTGCCTGTTGCATCAAATACAGCGGTAGCGTAATCACCTTCTGTCACTTCGGCTACCCGCTCCACCACCTGATCCGTTGCCTGTATTACAACATCTGCTCCAGCCCAGGTACGACTTAGTTCCAATCGGTCCAGGTTCCGATCAATGGCGATCACTCGGGCCCCGGCCTGTTTGGCAAACGCCATCACTCCAAGTCCGATCGGCCCTGCCCCAATTACAACAATCTGCTCCCCAGGCTGNAGACCTGCTCTTCTTACGGCATGGGCACCGATACTGAGTGGTTCAACCATCGCNGTTTCGTCCAGGGTCAGTCCTTCCGCCTTAATTAAATGGGAGACAGGGACACTGATTTTTTCGCGCATCCCTCCATCCACATGTACTCCCATGACCTGCATGGATGCACAGCAATTCGTTTTGCCTGTTCGGCAGGCTATGCAGTGACCACAGTGCAAATAGGGGATAATGCTAACCTGATCCCCAGCTTGAAGCCCGGCTGTATTTGGACCTATGTCGTCAATGATCCCTGACAGTTCATGTCCCAGAATACGAGGATAGGTAAAAAAGGGCTGGTTGCCCTTATAGGCATGCAGATCCGTCCCGCAGACTCCAATTCGCCTTATGGCTACAATGGCCTCATGTTGGGCTCGAACAGGTTCGTCGATATCCTGTATTGTTAATCGATTGATCTCTTCACACACAACAGCCTTCATCACTGTTCCCCCTTCGCTGCTCTCTGCAATGGTTCGTTATACTCGGGACGACCACTTGCCCATGTCACGTTATGAACGGGTGCAAGAATACGTAGCACCTCTGCCAAAAGCTCTTCATCGAGCGGTTCATCCACCCACGCCGCATTATGGCGGATGTTGAGTTCACTGGCGCTGCTGACCAGTGTGGTCGGGATCTGTTCATTTGCCGTAGCAAANTGCACAGCCAGCTTGGCAATATTCGTGCCTTGCTNTGCACAGAACTGCGCAGCTTCCAGACAGACTTGTTTGACGCGCTCCTCTGCAGGATGCCAGGCAGGCGTTCCTCTTGTNCCTAATAAGCCCATGGAGAGAGGCGAAGCATTAACGAGGCCAACTCCCTCTTTTTCCAACAAGGGCAACAAGGACAGCAGCGATGTATCATTCAATGCATAGTGACAATATGAAATGATGGCATCGGCATCAATCTGCGGCAGCACCTTCTCAAACATGGGTAACGGCAGGCCACAGATCCCCGCATGACGAATTACGCCCTGCTCTTTAAGGCGCAGTAAGGTTGGATAGGCTTCTTCAATAATGATCTCTGCCGGCACAAACTCAATATCATGCAGGAACAGAATATCAATATAATCGGTGTGCAGTCGTTTCAAACTTTCCTGTACACTATCCTGAATGCGCTTACGGGAAAAATCAAATTCATTCTCCCCGTAACGCCCAGCCTTGGTTGATAAAATATAAGAGCTTCGCGGCTGGCTTCTGATTGCTTCTCCAAGTACTGTCTCTGCTTTGGTTAGACCATAATAGGGGGACACATCTATATAGTTCATTCCAGCATCCAGAGCTGCATGTACCGTACGAATACCTTCTCCGCGATCAATATCGCGAAATACCGAACCCAGGGAAGATGCCCCAAAGCTCAACACAGGTACGTCCAAACCGGTCCTGCCAAGGATTCTTCTTTTCATTGCCTAGCTCCTTCCCAGCATGTCTGTTGCTCCGTTTCTTTCATTTTAACAGTTCAATATCAATATAAAATATCGCCATATGCGTAATATGTACTCTTTCATGACCTCGGAATGATTCCTAACGACGACAATTCAACAAAAAAACCACTGATTCCCTTCTCATGGGTAACCAGTGGTCTTCAATCTCATACGTATATATGGATATATATTTATTAGTTCTGCATGACAAAATCTTGCTGTACAGAATTCTCTTCTTCATCAAACATGCGCAAAATATCGTATCTTGTATTGCGCTGTGCCGGGATATAACCCGCCTCACGAATGAGTTGAAGAATCGAGCCAATGTTGACTTTGTATGTAGCACCCGCTGCGGATACGACATTCTCTTCAATCATTGTACTGCCGAAATCATTACAGCCAAATTCGAGTGATTTCTTACCAATTTCAGGGCCCATGGTTACCCATGAGGATTGAATGTTCTTGATATTATCAAGCACAAGGCGGCTGATCGCTACCGTCTTCAGATATTCTTCCGGAGTTTGGCGCTCCAGTTTCAGATTCGTATTATCCGGTTGGAACGTCCAAGGAATGAATGCCAGGAAGCCTTCTGAGTCATATTTGTTCGCAATGCACTCATCCTGAGCTTCACGTACACGAAGCAGGTGCAGTGCGCGCTCTTCCATCGATTCACCCAAACCAATGACCATCGTTGCCGTTGTGTTCATCCCGATCCGGTGAGCTGTCTGCATAACGTCCATCCAGTCGCGCCATGAACCTTTCAGACGGCTGATTTTGCGGCGTGTACGGTCATCCAGAATTTCAGCGCCTCCACCTGGCAAGGAATCCAGTCCTGCTTCGTGAATGGCACGTACTACTTCTTCCAAAGTAAGCCCATCGGATACTTCTACCATCTTCATAATTTCTGCTGGTGAGAAGGAGTGCATGGTAATGTTCGGGAAACGTTCCTTGATTGCTTTTAACAGATCCGTGTAATAGCTGAAAGGCAGGTTCGGATTCGTTCCACCTTGCATCAGAATCTCAGTGCCGTTTACATCTTGTGTNTCCTGAATTTTCTGGAAGATCACTTCGTCCGGCAATACATATCCTTCATCTGATCCAGGTCTGCGATAGAAAGCACAAAAACGGCAGTACACATCACACACGTTGGTGTAGTTGACGTTACGCCCGATAACAAATGTTCTGTATGGCTCAGGGTGCATGCGTTTCATAACCACATTGGCAGCTGCCCCGATTTTGTCGACTTCGTTCGATTCAAACAGCTGAATCGTGTCTTCCAGGTCTAAACGTTCGCCCCGAAGGGCTTTATCTAAGATACGGTCTACCGTACTCATCGTAAAAAGCCTCCCTCATGAAGAGAAAATATGATCACGATCCGTCCCGACTTGTATATATGCCAGCCTTGTGCATGATGGGTTCCAAATGCTTGCGTAGAGGATCTAACGAATTGGAACGTTTCGATCCATATCCGGGTTATTGAAAAACAACTCATTGGATCGATGCATAAGACGCAGGGCTTGCAAGTTCTGGTGGCAACATCGCATTTCTGTACTCTGTCTATCGTAACACAGGTTACATGTGAAAAAAAGCACCTTATGAACAGGTGCTTTAAAATTAAGTAAAAATATTGACATATTCATTCTATTATAATTCCAGCTTTTTTAGACGTGTCTGTTGTTTTTAACTAGCCAAAAAGAATAATTAAGATTCCTGAAGTGCCTGATCCAGATCAGCAATCAGATCGTCAATGTCTTCCAACCCGACTGAGAAGCGCAGCAATCCATCGGTAATGCCTCGTTCTAGGCGTACCTCAGCAGGCATCGCTGCATGGGACATCATTGCAGGATAGGACAGAATACTTTCCACGGCACCCAGACTGACTGCTACGATTGGCAGCTTCACTCGGTTAAGCACCGCTTTGGCACGTTCACCTGATCCAACGTCAAATGAGACAACCGCTCCGTAACCCGTGGATTGACGCTCATGAGCTTCACGACCCGGATGCTCCAGCAGTCCAGGATAGTATACTGCGGTAATATCACTGCGTCCACTGAGCCAGGCTGCCAGCTTCGCCGTGCTTTGTTCACTGTGTGCCATACGTGCTCCGAGTGTTTTCATACCGCGCATCAGAAGCCAGGATTCTTGAGCACCGAGCACGGTACCAAGCCCATTTTGAAGCTGCTTGAGTTGTCTTCCCAGCGATTCGGTACGGGCAACGGCCAGTCCGGCAAGTACGTCACTATGTCCACCAAGAAACTTGGTTGCACTATGTACAACTATGTCCACGCCAAGCTCAATCGGGCGCTGATAATATGGCGTCATGAATGTGTTATCAAGAATTGTGATCAGCTCATGTTCCTGTGCCCAAGATGTAACGGCAGCGATATCCGTAATCCGCAGTGTCGGGTTCGAAGGTGTCTCCATATAGACTGCCTTCGTATTCGGCTTAATGGCCGCCTTCACTTCTTCAATATTGGTCATATCCACAAACGTCGTCTCAATCTGCATTCTGCTCAGAATCGACGTGAGCAGTCGGTATGTTCCCCCATACACATCTTCCGTTACGATCATATGGTCGCCTGCCGAGAACATCAGGAACACACTGGAGATTGCAGCCATTCCTGAGGAGTAGGCGAATCCGCGGGCTCCACCTTCAAGCAGGGTGATGTAATCTTCCAATGCCTGTCGTGTCGGATTACCTGAACGGCTGTAATCATGCTGCGGTGGATTAAAGATGTCAAAATGATGGAATGTGGACGCCTGGTAGATCGGTACGCTGGAAGCTCCCGTTGTTTTATCCACCTCGTCACCGAAATGCAGAAGCTTCGTGTCAAACTTCAATTCGGATTGCTTATTGTTCTGCTCACTC